>Ga0256407_10005900_pt1 | contig 19269 bp, 11 predicted proteins | sample RumenRJG_04DNA_FD_193489 | JGI IMG/M metagenome (GOLD analysis project Ga0256407, IMG submission 193489) | Bovine rumen microbial communities from Lethbridge, Alberta, Canada - RJG_04 | ecosystem: Host-associated > Mammals > Digestive system > Stomach > Rumen | place: Canada: Alberta... | reverse complement strand
ATTCTTGTTCATGTATTAATTTAAAATTATGATAATCATCATCTACTGTTTTTAATCTTTTTACATTTTGTCTTAAATCTGACATTTTTTATATTAATTTAAAAATAATTTATTTTTCAAAAATATTATATTTATATATTATTAATAACTAATCCATGGTTCATATTTTGTATCATCTACTTTTTTTATTTTTTTTAATGATTCTTTTTCTTCTTTTTCTAATTGAATTTGCATTTTTAATAAATCTTCATATTTATCTACTTTTCTTTTTGCAACTATTATAATTTTTTTACTTTTTTCTATTACTTTTTGAGCAATTCTTTCTCTTCTTTTTATTTCTTTATATTTATTTTCTTCATTTTTCTGAAGTTTTTTCTTTTGATCCAAAGAATATACAATATTTTTAAATAAAATTAATCTCTTTGGATCTGATTTATATTCTCTTATTATATTTGAAAAATGAAGAAAAATAAATTCTAAAGCTTTTAAACCATATAAACATTTATTATAATTTTTCCCTTTTATTAAAATTTCTTTTAATTTTGTATTTATATTTTGATAAAAACCAATCATTTTCATTTGAGTTTCAATATTAATTGGATATTTCATAAGAATACTTTTAATATGAGAAAATATAAGATTTTGTGATATTGTTTTAATATTATTTTGATAAGTCCTTTTTATATAGGCTTTTTTCTTAGTTAAAGTATCATTTTTATCTTTTAATGCCTTTAAATCTCTTTCATATTCATTTATAAATGGATTATTGAATTCTTCATCATAAATTATTTTTTCAGTTTCATTTTTTTTTTCAATTAATTCATTTATTTCTTTTTTAGTATCATGTAATTTTTCAATTAATTTTCTTAAATAATTATCTAAATATTGAAATTGATAATAAAAGTCTTCAGGACTTTCAAAAATTTCTGGATTTGAATGTTTACCTATTTCTTGTTCAAAAATTAAATTATCTGTTTCAAAAACACTACTTCTTCTATGTTTTAGTTTTTTTAAATTATTAATTATAAATCTATTATTTTCAAATTTTTTCTTTATTTTTTTTGAATTATGTTTTAAAATTAAAATTTTATTTTCATTTTCATTTTCATTTTCTTTTTTATTTTTATTTTTTTTTGTTATTTCAATACCAAATTTTTTTAAATCATTTTCAGGAATTAATGTAATATCTTTTACATTAAATTTAACTAATAATAAAAAAATTTTATATTGTTTGCATTGATCTAATATTTTTTCTTTTTTATTTATTTGTGAAAATATTTGAATGATATTTAATTGTAATTCATTTTGATATGTAAGTATTTCTGAAATAATTTCCCTTCCTTTATTAATAATTCCATATAAATATAAATTATAATTATTCATTGTATATAAATATTCTTCCAAATATTTTTTTGCTAAATTTCTATTATATATTATTTTATCTAATATTTCACTTTGTAATAGTTCATTTTCATTAATACTTAAAAAATTATATTCTTGCATTCCTTTATTAATTCTAAATCTTCTAATTACCCTTATTTTATTTATAAAATTGGATATTGTATTTAATTTTTTCCCTTGTTCTAAACAATCACTAATTGGCTCATTAAATGAAAAAGGTTTCCTATATTTTTCTATATTTAAATTTTCATTAGATAATTTTATTTTATTTTTAATTTGACTACTTTTAAAATTCTCAATAAAATTTTTTACTTTAGAAGATTCATTTGTTGTAGTAGTTTTAATGTGATTTGATTCAGAATTTTCAATTTTAGTAAGAAAAAAACTTAAATCTGAATTATCTCTACCAATATTATATTCAAGATTTATTTTTGGTCTTGCATATATATTAAATTTTCTTGACAAAACACTTGAATGAAATAAATCTAATATACTATTTCTTTCCTTTTTCCTTTTGGCTTTAATTAAATATAATTCATTAAAAAATTTCTTGTCATATATTCTTATGTTTTGTGATTTATAAAAGATATGACTATAATCTGATCTACTCGTATTAGAGAAATTATTCATATTTATTTAATTATAAAATATTATGTATTTTTAATTTTTAAAACTTCAAAATTATAAAATTTAATTCAAAATATTTAAATATAATTAAAAGATTTTTTAAAAATAAAATATTATTATTAAAGTAATCATGCTATTATAAATAAAATGATTTAAAATTTTCAAAATTTTTTTTCCAATTAATATATTAAAGTTATTTTTTATTTATTAACGAATAAATAAAATTATTTAAACCAAAATTAAAAAATTTCTAAATATATAAATATAATTTACATTATTATACATTTCAAATTTTTTACCAGAATATATTATTTTTTAAAATTTAATTTTGAAATTTAATAATTAAATGTCAGAGCAAAAAAATGATAAAAATGAAAAAAACTCAAAAAAAGATGAAGAAGGAAACAACGGAGGAAATACAAAAATAAAAGATGACTCTGAAAACTCATCTCAAAAATTAATATTATTAAAAAAAGGAGATTACTCAGTTCATGTATTAATAGAAGAAGTAAAAAATTTATTAATAATTGATGAAAGTAAACTTCCAACTCCAGTAGTAAAAATATCATGTTTTGACCAAACAAAAAGAAGTGAAAAACCCGATTCACCATGTGATTCATATACATATGGTGAACATTTTTATTTTGAAAAAACAAATTTAACAGTAGAACAATTAGACTCATCTAAAATAATAATTGAAGTATATGATTATAAAAATTCATCTAAAAGATCTAATTATTTTGGTATATATGAATATGATATTGAATATATTTACAATCAAGAAAATCATTCTTTAAGAAATTTTTGGTTAGCTTTAGCAAATCCAGAAAGTGATGATTTAACAAAAGTAAGAGGATTTTTAAAATTATCTATTTCAGTTTTACATGATAATGATCCAAGAGTTGAATTAGAAATTGATACAAATTCAAATGATTGTATTTTACCATCTCAAATAAAAATGGAATATAAATTATTAAGTATATATATTATGAGAGGTGAACAATTACCTGATATGGATTCTACATTTTCCTTATCAAAAAATAATAAACCTTGTGATGGTTTTGTTGAAGTTAATTATTTAGGATTGAAAAAATGTACTAGTGTAGTTAAACAAAAAAATGATATTGTTATATGGAATGAAGTTATTGATATTCCTGTAAGTGTACCTACAGTAAGTCAAAAAATAGTTTTTATTGTTAAAGATCATGATAGTATTGATAAAGATGATTTAATTGGTTCTTTTGAAATTGAAGTTAATGATATTATTGGTGGTGTTAATAAATATAAAGATTTTAAATTTATTGATATTTATGGTGCTCCTGAAAATAAAGATAGTAAAATACATAAATTAATGAATAAAAATGCTGAAATTGGTTCTAAATGGAATGGGAGGATTTTATTAAAAATTGATTGTATTGATATTGATACACCACAAACTCAAGTTAGGAAAATTGAAGATGAAAATATAATAAATGAAGCTAAAAATTTATCAAGAAAGAATTTATGGAGTGTTTATATAAAATTATATTCTGCTTATTATTTACCAACTGATGATGATAAATATTCAATTGGAATAGAAATGCAAGATGTTTCTGTTTTATTTAATAGTAAAAAAGCTGATAAAGGTTGTATTAATTGGAAAGAAACTAAAAATTTACAATGTCAATCTCTTGCTACTAATAAAGATGAATTACCTGATATTTTTATTTATTTATATAATTCTAAAAAAGAACCTATTTGTTTTCAGAGAATTAAATCAAGGGAATTTTATTTAAATGAAAGAATTATGATTATTAAATTATTTCCTGATCCTTGTATTAAAAAAGTAAATGAAATTTATAAAAGTGGTATTATAAAAATTAAAATATCAATTATTAATAAAGATATGGATAGGAATATTAATTTAAATTTTAAAGATGGTGATTCTGATGATAATGAAAATAATGATTATGATGAAGATGATTTAGAAGCAATGGTAAAAAATCAAAATTTAAATCAAAAAAAGAAAAAAGAATTATATTCAATTGTTTGTATAGTATATATGACAAAATATATAATAAGTGCTGATAGTGAAGGAACAAATGATCCTTTTGTAACAGTAAAATGTTTTCAAGAAGAAAAAAAAACAAGTATAAAAAATGGAACAGTAAATGGAATATGGAATGAAAAATTAATATTTGATGATATAGAAATGAATTTAAATAAAAAATCAACTTGGCCAATTTTTTTAGTTAAAGTATTAGATTATGATAAATTAGGTTCAAATGATATGTTAGGTTATAATTATGTTTGGTTAAGTGATGCACATTATTTAATTAATAAAAGTGAACCAGTAAAACCAAAATGGTGTCAATTATTTTTACCTAAAAGTAATAGACCACAAGGAGAAATTTTATTATCATTTTATATTCTAACTCGAGATCAAAGAAGTTTAATTTATAATATATCATCAAAACCAGAAACAATACCATATTCATTTGAAATTAATATTCTTGGTTTAAGAGATTTAAAACCATTATCTTTATTACCAGTTAAAAAAGCTTATATTAAATTTGATATGAATTCACTAAATATAAGTGGGAAACCTGAAGATAATTTAAAAGCTATTACAACTTTACCTAAAGATAGTGGAAGTAGTCCTACTATTAATAGTGTTATTAAATTTGATTTAAATTTACCTAAAGAAGAAATTTTTATGCCTGAGTTACAATGCGAAATTTATGATCATTTATTTAGTGGATTAATTAATCCTTTACTTGGAGTTTTTTTACTTAATGTTAAAATGTTAATTAAACAAACTAATAAACAAATTGATGAAGATATGAATATTACTAAAAGTCAAGTTAATTTTTTGAAAAATTCTGGTTTTTTTACTGCTAGTATGATTAAAAATTTAAATGAACAAATTCAAAATGATAAAAAATCAAATGATTCGAATAATTCTGCTAATAATTTATTAGAAAATGATAATGAAATTGATACATCAAAAAAAACTAATAATTTAATTGATGAAAATACAAAAGTTGAAGGAATTGATGTAAAAGATATTAAAATAGATATGAATAATAAAAATAAACAAAATGTGAATGAATCAAAATTATCAAATGATATAATAAGAAATATTACTCATGTATCAACAAAACAATATAATGATAATATTTTAGATAATAATATGTTTAATTCAGATTATTTTGTTTTACTTCCTAAATATAAAGAATTTAAAATTCCAGGAATTAAAAAAGGTTCTGATAATGATAAAAAATATGAAATTGAAGATTTAGAAAATGCACCTTCATCAAAATTATATATGGCAATAGGATATATTCCAAAACCAGATCATAAAGAAGAAAATGTAAAAGGTGAAATAATACAAAAAGATAAAAATAAAATTGAAAATATTACTAAACATTATAGAAGATATTTTGGTGTTGAATTAGAAAGAGTTTTAGATTTAAAAGTTCAAACTCCATTTCATTTATCATATGTAAGAAGAGGAAAAGAAGAAGATTTTACTGATGATACTGCAATTTTTACTGCAATATCAGAAATAAATAATAAAATTATAAAAGCTTATCCACTTGTTGAAGATAAGAGAACATATGAACAAATGGAATTAGATAAAAAAGATGAAAAAAAAAGAAAAAGAATAGAATTTAAAGAATTACTTCAAGATAATATTTTACCTAAAAATTTACAAAATAGAGGTTTTGGTAAATTCAAATCAGTAATTCGAATAGCTGAAAAGAGTAAAATGGATGCATATAACCAATTAATAAATGAATATAAAAAAGAAAATCCAGAAATTTTAAATCAATTAAAAAATCTAACAAAATACGAAAAATTAACAAAAGCAATATTAATAAAAAAAGAAGTAATAATCAGATTATATATTCTTCAACTTAGAAACTTACCAAATAAAGATATAGGGAGTGAATCAGATCCCTACATAAAAATATATTTAGGTTCAACATTAAAAATAAATGAGCAAAAAAATCATATTAATGATACAAATAATGCAGACTGGAATAAATATTATGATATAGTAACAGATTTTCCAGGTGAAAGTACAATTAAAATAGAAGTATGGGATTATGATCCAGTATTTAAAGATGAATTAATTGGTTCAACATCAATTGATTTAGAAGATCGTTATTACCAATCAAATTGGAGAGATTTAAAATATAAACCAATTGAAATTAGAAATTTACAACATCCAGATATACAAAATTCACAAGGTACTATATCATTATGGATAGAAATAATAGAACAAAAAGATAAACTTTATCTTCAACCATGGCAAATATCAAAAGAACCTGAAACTGAAATTGAAATGAGATTAATAATATGGGAGACTGAAAATATGAAAATGATGGATACAGAAGCAACAAGTGATATATATGTTAATGCATATGTAAATCCAAAAACTAAACAAAGTACAGATGTTCATTATAGATGTACTAATGGTGAAGCATCATTTAATTGGAGAATTGTTATTCCTTTATTATTACCTGATAAATATAATTATCTTAATATTCAAGTTTATGATAAAGATATTTTTTCAAGTGATGATTATATATGCGGTGCAAAAATTGATATATCAAATTTAATTATGATTCCTAAAGATTTAGACTTACCTGTTGTTTTTAATCCTGATTATTTAAAAGAATGCTCGGAGAAGGAAAAGGAAAAATATAAAAATATTGAATTTTTAAGTAAAAGTGATGATGATACACAAAAGAAATTTTGGGTACAATGTTATAATAATAATCAAAAGGAAGGAAGAGTACTTTGTTCTTTAGAATTTTTACCTAAATGGAAAGCTGAATTATGTAAGGTTGGTTTAGGAAGGAAAGAACCTAATATTGAACCTTATCTTCCACCTCCGACTGGGAGATTTGAATGGAGTTTAAATCCATTTAAAATGTTAAATCAATGTGTTGGTCCTAGTTTCAGAAGAAAAATGTATTGTTGGATATGTGTAATTTGTTGTATGGCTTATTTAGCTTTTTTAATTCCTTATATGATATTACATTTATTTAGTCAACTTAGTAATCCATTTAATTATGTAAAATAATTTTTTTTTATATTTAAAATTTAAAATAATATTTATTTAAATTTAAAAAAAAATACTAAATTAAAAAAAAATTTAAATTAAAGTACCAAGATTTTTAAGTGTATTTAAATAATCTTGTGCTTCTTGATCACCTTCTCTAGCTGCTTCTTTTAATAAATCAATTCCAGCTTTATCATCATGTGCAAAAACTCCTTCAATTCCATTATAAATAGCAACACCTACTTTAGTTTTAGCCTTAGTTAAATTTAACTCAGCAGCTCTTTTATAATGTAAAAAAGCCATATAAGGATTTTGAATTTTATTTCCATCATCAAAAACATCAAAACCAATTTCATATAAGAATCCAATATAATAAAAAACTTCAGGATTCATATTATCATAATTTAAATATAATTGAAGTAAATGATAAGCTCTCCTATAGTCTTGATCTTTCCCATTAGAAATATTTAATTTAATTAATAAAATAGCTTGATTAACGAAAGCAGGAGGATGATTTTTATCAGAAGCTTTTTTATAGCATTCCATTGCTTTAGCATAACTTTGTTGAATTCCTTTTCCATATTCATAACAAATACCCAAATTATTCAAAGCATCTAAATTACCATTTAAAGCAGCTTTTGTATAATATTCAACAGCTACAGCATAATTCCTTTTATAAACATTACCATTATAATATGCATTACCTAATCCATTTAAACCAACTGGATTTTCATCAATATCAACACTTTTTTGATAATTCTCAACAGCGTTTTTTAAATCAATTTCAACATCAAAATAACCTTTTTCATAAATTAAACCTAATTTAGCATAAGCATCAGAATTTCCTTCTTCAGAAGCTTTTGTATAATTTTGAATAGCAGTTTCATCATATTCACCAAATTCTTTAACATCATCATATAATTTATTCTCTGCATAATATCCAATCATATAAGTAGCTTTTGAATTTCCTTTCTCAGATGCTTCTCTATATAATTGAAAAGCTTTTAAATATGATTGTTCAACATAAAATCCTTTCTCATACATTTCTGCTAAAAGCATTTTTGCTTCTGTATTATTATCATCTTCATTAACAACTTCCTCAAATTTTTCAAAAGCTAATTTATAATTAATTCTACCTTCTGTTCCATGAAGATGTTTTAAACCTTCGTATAATTTTTCATTTATTGATATTTTTGGTTTAGGAGCTTTTAATTTTAGTTTATCTTCTTTTTTGTTTCTAAATTCATCTTCCATTGATTCTATTTTTGCATTTAATAAGTTTATTTGGTCGAGAAGTTCTTGTTTGTCAAAACCATCATCTTTTTTTATTATTTGAGTTTCTATATTTTTGTTTTTACGACCTGCTAAATATGATAAAAGAATCATGTTTATGTTTTCTAATTTTTCTGAAACATTTTTTAAATATTTTTCTGCTTTTGTTTTACAGAATTTTATTAAAGCTAATTTATTTAATTTTGATTCTACATCATATATTGTATAATCCAATTCTTCAAATAATTTTATCATATTTGGTTCGGTTTTTAAACTTTCGAATATGTTTTTATTATTTTCAAGAGTCTTTTTAGTTGATTTTATTATGTCTATAAATTGTATTTTATTCTTCATTTCGACATTTTCACCTTTTACTAAAATTTGTTGTATTTTTGAAATTAAATTATCAAAATTAACTTTTGACTTTGGTATATTTTGTATTTTTTGTATATTTTCTTGACTATTACTATTCTTTTTTAAATGCTTTTTACTTGTAGAAATCTCTTCAATTTCCATATTTTAAATATGAAACAATTAAAAATTATAAAATCACCTTTACAAACAAAAATAATTTTTAAAAATTATATTTAAAAAAAAATATATCCCAATAAAAAAAATAAAAAAAAAACCTTCTGGAACAAAAACTCTTTATAACCAAAATTTAAATATTAAATTTCATTTAAAAAAAAATGAGTCTTCTCGGTATTATGGGAGAGCGTGAAACAGGAATGGACGTACGTCAAGGAAACGTAATGGCAGTCCAAGCAATAAGTAACATAGTAAAGACATCCTTAGGACCACAAGGATTAGACAAAATGTTAGTAGATGATATAGGAGACGTAACAATAACAAACGATGGTGCCACAATCTTAAAACTTCTCCAAGTCGATCACCCAGCTTCAAAAGTCTTAGTTGAATTAGCTCAAATTCAAGATAGAGAAGTTGGTGATGGTACAACTACAGTTGTAATTTTAGCAAGTGAATTATTAAGAAGAGGAAATCAATTAATTCAAAATAAAATACATCCTACAACAGTAATTTCAGGTTATAGACATGCACTTAAAGAAGCTATTAAACATATTAAAGAACATTTACTTATTAAAATGGATTCTGTTGATAAGGAACTTTTAAAAAAAGTTGCTTCTACTTCTTTAAGTTCTAAATTAATTGGTCCTGAAAGTGCTTTCTTTAGTGAAATGGTTGTTAATGCTATGATGGGTGTTAAAATGACTGGAATTGATGGTCATCCTAAATACCCTGTTAAAAATGTTAATATTATTAAAATACATGGAAAAAGTGTTACTGAAAGTAGATTAGTTGATGGTTATGCTATTCAAAGTATGAGAGGTGCTCAAGGAATGCCTCTTACTGTTAAAAATGCTAAAATTGCTTGTTTAGATATGCAACTTGGTAAATTTAGACTTCCTCCTGGTGTTGCTGTTTTAATTGATAATCCTGAGAATTTAGAAAAAATTCGTCAAAGAGAAATGGATATTACTAAAGAAAGATGTAAAAAATTAATTGAAGCAGGTGTTAATGTTATTTTATGTACTAAAGGTATAGATGAATTTGCTATTAAATATTTCGTTGAAGCTAATTGCATTGCTATTAGAAGAGTTGATAAATCTGATATGAAAAGAATTGCTTCTGCAACAGGAGCTAAAATTATGATATCATTTGCAGAAGAAAATGGTGAGGAAATAGTAGATAAAAGTAATTTAGGTGAAGCTGAAGAAGTATCAGAAGAAACAGTAAGTGACTATGAATTTATCTTCTTTAAAAAATGTAAAAAACAACTAGCACAAACAATCCTTTTACGTGGAGCAAATGAATTCATGTTAGATGAAGTAGAAAGATCAATTCATGATGCATTATGTGCAGTAAAACGTGTATTAGAAAGTAGTTCCCTTGTAGTAGGAGGTGGATGTGTAGAAGTATCAACATCAATTTACTTAGAACAAGTAGCAAGAACATTAGGATCAAGAGAACAATTAGCAGTTAGTGAATATGCAGAAGCTTTAAATGTTATTCCTAAACAATTAGCTATTAATGCTGCAAAGGATGCTACTGATTTACTTACTAAGTTAAGATATGTTCATGATAAAGCTCAGAAAAGTGAAGGGGAAGATGCTAATAAATTAAAGAATACTGGATTAGATCTTATGACTGGAAAAATTAGGAATAATTATAATGCTGGGGTATTTGAACCTGCTATTAGTAAAATTAAAAGTTTAAAATTTGCTACTGAAGCTGCTATTACTATTTTGAGGATTGATGATTTAATTAGGATTGAACCTGAGAAAAAAAAAGGGGCTCCTCAAGGAGGTAATCCTATGATGATGTAATTAAGATTTAGATTTGGATAAGTTTTTTATAGGGTTTTTTTCATATATTTTTTTGTCTTATTTTATGCAATTTTTTAATATGATGATAATTTATATTTTTTTTTGTTATATTTTTTTTTACTGGGAATTATTATAATTCATAATTTAAGTTACCAATATAATATTAAATAATATTATATTATATTCTTATAATTATTTTTTTATTGGTTATTTTTTTTATATAACATAATCAAAAAAATGAAATTAAATGAATCATTGAATAAAAGTAATTTAAGTAATTCAAATCTCTATACAAGTATGTCAGTTCAGAACTTAGAGAAAAAAATTGAAATATTAAAAGAATTAATGGAAGGTTATGAGAAAGAAAATAACTTCCAAGAAGCAGAAGCAATAAAACAAGAATTAATTCAAGCAACAAAAGCAAAAGATAGAAAAATATTAAAAGATGCTAAATATCGTCATATTCAAGAAAAAGAAACTTTACATACATATGAAAATGAAGAATTTATTGAATTAAATAATAAAATGAAAGAAAAATGGGAAAAATTAAATGAAAAATTTAAAAAAATGGAATTAAAATTAAATAAAGTTCAAGAAGATGAAATGGAAAAATTTCAAAAAGTATATGAAGATAAATTAAAATTAACAATGAAACCTTCAAATCAATTAATTGCAGCTGAGAAGAAAAAAAATTTTTATTTAAAGAAAAAAGAGTAATTTAAATTTTTATAACTTAAATTTTTAATAAAATTTTAGTTATCAAAATGTTCAAATTGTACAAAATGAAATTGATAAATTAATACAATCTGAGAAACAAAAATTTGAATATGAAAGAGCAAAAAAATTTGAAAAAGAATACAAAAATTTAAAAGAAAAACATAAAAAAGAAAAAGAAGAATTAAAAGAAAAAATTCAACATGGAACAGAAGAATTTAAAAGAGAAAGAACAAATAAAGAAGGATCAATATTATTAAAATATAAAAATAAATTTAGAGATTGTGAAAATGTTCAAAAAAATGAAATGAAAAATTTAGAAAGATCTCTTACTGAAGAAGTTAATTTTTCACCAAAAAAAAATTTTAAAAAAAAAAAAATAAATGAACAAAAAGAAAATTATATGAAATGGTCAATTGAAAAATTAGATGAAGAAATAAAAACATTAAAAAAATCAATGAATGAAAATGAAGAATCACAAAATTTTTCTGAAGCTGAAAATAATTTTAAAAAAATAAAAGAATTATCAAATATTAAAAGTAAAAAAAATATAGACGAAGCAAAAAATAAACAAAAAAAAGAAAAAGAAAATTTAAAAACAGAAGAAAAAGAAAAATTAAATGAATTTAATAGTAAAATGGATGAAAAATGGGATGAATTACAATATACTTTTGAAGGAATGAAAACTAAATTAAAACAAATTCATAATGAAGAATTAAAAAAATTTAATGATGATTTTGAAAAAAAATATTCTAGAACTGTTTTAAAAGAATCTAAAGAATTAATTGTTGCTAAAAAAGAATTAAAAGTTTATACTGAAAGAAAAGAGTATAATTTTTTTTTAATTTTTTTTTAGTTATTCAAAAGCGAAAATTGTTAAAAATGAAATTGAAAAAATGGAAAAAAAAGAAAAAGAAGAATATAATTTTAAAAAAAATAAACAATATGAAAAAGAATTAGAAATATTAATGAAAAAACAAAAAAAAGAAAATGAAGATTTAGAAGAAAAAATAAATTTTAATATAAAACAATTTAATAGTGAAAAAGCAAATAGACAAAATCCAATTGTTTATCAATTTAAAAATAAAATTATGAAACTTGAGAGAAATCAAAAAAATGCAATGAAAAAACTTGAAAAAACTTTGAAAGATGATAATATAAAAACTTTAAAAGATGAAGAAAAAACTTTAAAAGATGATGAAAAAAAAAATAATGAGAAAAATTAATTAAAATTATTTTTTTATAAATTAAAAAACTTTTTCTTTTAATAAAAAATGTATATGTTTTTGTTTTATTAAAAAAATATATATATATTTTAAAATGAAAATATAAAAATTTTATTCTTCATTAAAATATTATAAGAATATATTTATTTTAAAAAATTTTATTTTATTTATTTAATAAAGATAATATTATATTTATATTATAAATTATATTTAAAGTGAATATATTAAATAAAAATCATCTTACCCATGAATCTTATAAAATTAATTTAAACACATATAACAAAAGAAATTTTAATTATGAAGTTATAAAAAATTCTAGTTAAAGATGAGGGAATATTCTAATTTTATATTTTTTTTATATTCTAATTATAAATTCCATATCATATACTTTATTAAACCAAATAATTATTATTATAATATATATATAAAAACATTTAATAAAAAACAAAAACTTTATTTAATAAAAATATTCTTTCATAAAGGTTTTATTTTTTGGATAAATTTATTATTCAAATCTAAAATAGTTTTTTAATCTTGCTTTTCCATTTTTTTCAAAAATGATGAAAATTTCATATTTTCATATATCTTATAAATTTATATTTAAAATATATTTTAAAAAAAATTTCAAATAATCTAACTTATTTTTTTCTTTTCATTAATTCTATTCAATATTTATAAGACTTATTTTTTATTTTTTTTATTTTATTTAATAATTTTTGATTCATATTCTTGATTCCCTTTATATAATAATAATTGATTATTTGAATTATAAATTAATGAATATACTTGAAAATCATATTTTTTCATAATCAAAGGTTTTAAATTTAATTGTTTATTTTCATTTTCTTTTAAATCATATATAACAATTGTATTATTCATATAAATACACAAATATTCTCCATCATAGCTTGGGCAAATGCATGAATAAATAAGTCCATTAGTTATTTTTATTTTTATTTTAAGTTTATAATCATTTTTATTAAATACAAAAAAATATTTTTTACTGCCTAATATTAAAAATAATTTTTTTAATATAACAATATCTTCAGGATTAAAAATATTTCCATAATATTGATCTTTTGTTATTTCTTTTCCTTTATTATCGTTTATATTATAAAAGCACCATGAATTATATGATACAAAAAAAAATATTTTCTCAGTAATTTCTTTAAAAGAATGAATATTCATTTTTAATGATATTTTGGAAACTTTATTATTTTCATAAATACAAATTTTGTTTTGTTTTTCAACAAAATAAATTTTATTTGAAAAATTTGACTTTGATATAAATGTAATTTCATTATCTGATTTATATAAATCTTTATTTTCTAATCTTTTAATATTAATTTTTTTTAATATATAAGAATTATTTTCTTTGACAGAAACTAATATTTCATTATAATCATATCCACAACAATATTTTATTTCATCTGAAAATGTATATACATTATTTTTTATATTATTTTTTAAATAATTATCTTTCAATATTATTGAATATTGAGTTGCTATTACTAAAATTTTATCATTTAATTGAAAAAATTTATCATTTTTATTTTTATTATCTGGCCAATTATTTTCATTATTTTGAACACCTAAAAATTTTTTAACTGCATCATCTAATTCTTTTAATTTTTTTTCATATTCATCATTTAATTGAAATGAACTAATTATTTCTTGCAATTTGTAAAAATCTTTTTCATTAATTTTATTCATAATAGATGAATATAAATAGTTTCTAATATAATCTAATTTTGATTTTTGTTTTTCTAAAAAATTCTCTATTTTTTCTTTTATTATTGTTAAAATATAAATTATTTTTGATAATTTTTCTTCAATTTGATTTAATTTATTAATATCATCTTTCGAAATGCTATTGAATATATCTGATATTTCTTCTACTATGGACATTTTAATTATTTTACAATTTTATTATAGAATTCTATTAATTTATAAAAGAATTATAATTTAAATAAAGTGAAATAGAAATTGAAGAATTAAAAAAGATATTTATATTGAATTATTTAAGTAAATGATTAGTTATTTAATTAAAGAAAATTTCACATTTTTAAAATAAAAAATATATATCTAAAATTCTATTCTTTGAATTAAATTATTGCTTATCTTATAAAGATTATATTTAATTATATTCAATATAATATATAATATGATTGATAACATTTTTTAAATAAGAAATACATTTTATTTATTAAATTTATTTTATAAGTTAGACTTATTTAGAAAAAATATTATCATTATTAACTAATATTATATGTAGACTATAACTATATTTACTCTACGATATAAAAAATCAATATATTATGAATCTTTTTAGCAATGCACATCATTAATTTGTAAAAAATTCCATCTTTACTATATTTGGATAATAGTAAATCAAAAAAGAATGCTTTAATTGAAATAATAATAATTTCATATATAAAATAATCAAATACAATATTAACAATAAATTCTGATAAATAATGAATTTTAATATTATTCTCAATTTCATAAATTGAAATCCATAAATTATTAATAAAAATAAAACAAGAAATACCAAAAATAATAAAAAAAGATAAAATTGTACAACAAACTGATTTATATTTAATTACTAATTCATCAGTTTTTCTCATATTAATTGTAATTTTTTTTTTTATTAAAAAAAATTTAAATATATTATATATTATATCAGATAAAATAACAGAAAAAAAAACTATTTGAATTTCTTTTAATAAATTAATACTTTCATGCATTTCATATCTTATAGAAAAAATTGTAATTATTCCAATTTGTAAAAAAAATCTAAATACTATTAAAGTTAATAAACAAGTTTTTGAAATTATTATTGGATAATCAGAAAATAAAATACAAAATCTATATTCAAATTTAAATGTAATAAAAAATAAAATAATAAATGATAGCCATTTTTTATTTTTTGATGAATTAAGTAAAATTTCTTCTTTATTATCTAATTGAGATAATACATTTGATTCATTTTTAATATGAAAATCAAAAGTTTTTTTATATTTTAATTTAAAAGAATTTAAACGATATCTTAATTGTAAAAAATTTATTGATAACCTTTTTATTGGAATATCTTCTTTATCTTTTATATATTTATTTTTTGATTTATTCATTTCATTTAAACTACTTAAATTTTTTATTTTCATTTTATTTGAATCTTTATTATTATTATTATTTATTGATGAAATTTCTTTCATTTCAATCAATATTTCATTTCTATTGTTATTGTCTTTATTAATATCTTCTTTTTTTAAATATTTATTAAATGAATCATCATTTTCATTTTCATTTTCTTTTACTAAATTATCACTTAAAGATTTATTTATATCTTGTGAATTTTCACTATTTAAATAAAATTTTATTTCTTCATCAACCAAAATTTTAATTTTCAATATTTGAGTTTTTATATTATTATCTTCAATATACCTTATGAATAAATCTCCTTTTTCTTCATTATAATTTGATATATCCCAATATATAGAATAAATTAACAAAGAAAAAAAAAAAAAAAAAATAAAAGGAAAAAATAAAATAATAGTTTAATTTTTTAAATTAAAATTTTTTAATTTAAAAAGTGAAGAAATTATTCTTGATTTCCAAAAATTATTTTCATTAATATCTTTATTTAAATAATCATATTCAGTGTTTAAATTAAAACTTGATATAGAAAAATCTGTTAAATGATTACAAGAACATATTATATAATCCCCTATTAATCGACTTATACATCCATTACTACTTAATTTATTTGATGTATTATTGTAAAAAATACAATATTTAAAATTTGGATTTTCCCTTTTGAAAGCAATGGATATATTTTGAAGTGAATTATTAATGTTAACTTCTTTTATTTCTAAATTATAAAAATTAATAGAAAAAAATTGATTCAAAATATATTTTATTAATTTTTTATTTAAATAAGGAAAAGATAAAAATTTAGTTATAGAAATATATGAAATATTCAAAAAATTGAAAGGAACTATTAATGTCATTTTAGAATTTAATGATTTTAATGTTTTTAATTTTTCACCTGATGATAATTTATCAAAATTTAAATGTGTAATAGAAATATTTAAGTCTGAATTAGTGAAATCATATTCTGAATTATTTACAAAAAATGTTGCAAAGGATATTTGTGATGAATTAAATGAATTATTATTTAATGATGTATTATTTAAATATTCAATTAAAAATTTTCTATAGTCATTGACACTTTCCATTACTCCTTTTGAATAAATATTTACTATTGAACTTATATTTAAAAAATATGATATATTATTATTAATATATTTATTCTCATAATTTAATGAATTTAGATTTTTTAAATTTTTTATGTATTCACTTAATAAATTGAGGAATAAAGGTATTTCTTTTTTACTAATATTTAATTTATGTAATGAATTTATTTTTTCTGATAAATTTGATATTAAAATATATTGTGATTCATTTGATAATTGTTTTATATTTCTAAAAAAATTAACATAAGTTTCAATAATATCTAAATAATCTAAATTTGAATAATTTGAATTTGATATAATATTGGATGTATAATTTTTAAATATAATTTCTAAATCCGATGAATAATTTTTTTCCCAATTATAATTTTCAATATAAAGATTATATAATATTACAAAATTAGAAAAAAAGGTTAAATTACTTTTATTATTTTGATAACCATCATAAATATTATTATATGTATTATTAATAATATATTCTTGAATTGTTTGATTTGAATTGGAAAAATTTAAAATTGTTTCAGTATAATCATTTCTAATATTATCAAAGCATTTATTTTCATCAACAATAGAAGTATTAATAGGACATTCATCATAACAATTATCATTATATATAAAACTTTTATCTGGACAACTTTCTATACAATTATAATTATATAATTTATAATAATCTTTACATTTTATACATTTACTCTTTCCAATTCCTATCATTGAACACTTTTTACAATTATCAGAACATTTAATAATTTTATTATCAATAATATCAATAAAATATTCTTCTGGTGCTTCACTTAAACATTCATTTGTATCTATTTTATAATATGTTGTTTCATTACAATAAATAAAAAAATCCAAAATGTAATAATATTTACTTTCATTAGTATAGTAATAAATTTGTTTTTTACCTATTTGTTTTAATGTAAAATAAAATTCATTATTTTTTTGTATTGCTATATTATTTTCAAATATTATTTCATCAGAAGAAGATATAAATGAAAAAAAATCAAATCGGATTCCTGTGTTTTCAAAATCATTTAAATATAATTTAATTGTCTGCATTGAATAATCAGAAAATTCATTTATTATTATTTTTGTATCAGATTCACTTTTTGTAAATATATATAATTGCTTATTAATTAATTCTATTCTTTCAATAGTATTATTTGATTGATATCTAAAACTTTTTTTATTATCATTTATTTCAATTGAATTGTCCAATGGATCTAAATTTTGAATTATATAACCTTCATCGGTATCAACAATTATTTTTAAATTTTTATTATCTTTTATAATTTTAAAGGATATTATTGTTTCTTCAAAAGTTATATTATTACTTATTTTTGAATTATTATTTTTAAAATTATCAAAATCAGTATATGAGAAATATTTTATTGTTTTATTATCATTTGAAAAACATAATATAAAATATTCATTATTATTATTATATAAATCAAAAATTTTATATTCAAATGATAATAGTATGTGAATTTGTAATTTATTGTCATCAAAATATATTTTTGAAAAATAATTTTTATTATTTTTATAAGTCATACATAGAATGTAATCATTAAAATTTATATATTTAATATTAATATATTCTATCATTTTAGTTTCCATATCAAGAATATTATCATTAACATAAAATAAAAGGATTTTTTTTTTTTCTTTATCAGGTGATAAAAAAATTACTTTTGAATTTAAAAAAGTTAAATAAATACAATTTAAATCAATTTCAGTAAAATTAATTGAAGTTTTATATATTTTATTTTCATAAAATAAATCAATTAAATTATTATAAGTTTTATATAAAAAACAATAATTATTATTATATTGTTTCAATTTTATTATTTTACCATATTTTGATAAAAATAAATTAGATTTTGATAAAATTTTATTTTTTAAAAATGAGTATTTTACTACTTGAGAATTGTGAGTTTCATTTTCTTGAGGATTTTTATCTTGAAAAATGAATTGATATATTGAATTTTCGACATTGAAATTAATTAATTCAAGAGAAGTTAAATTCACATATTGATTTTCAAAATCAAATTCTAGTTCTTTTGAATTATAAAATGAAGTAAGATATAAAAGAATAAAATAATAATATGTAAAATACATATTTATTCAAATATTTATTTATATGATTATAAATGAATGAATATAATAATATAATATTATAAATTTTTATTTATTAAAAAAATAATTTATTTATTTTTTATATTTTTAGGAAAAATAATGTGGAAAAAAATTAAAAAAAAAAATAATTTAAAGTTAAATATTTTTAAAAAACTTAACTAAATACCCTATTTATATAAATTATAATTTTATATTAAAAGGTAAATAATCAATATTATCCTCTAATTCATTTGCCCGTATTT
>Ga0256407_10005897_pt1 | contig 19278 bp, 20 predicted proteins | sample RumenRJG_04DNA_FD_193489 | JGI IMG/M metagenome (GOLD analysis project Ga0256407, IMG submission 193489) | Bovine rumen microbial communities from Lethbridge, Alberta, Canada - RJG_04 | ecosystem: Host-associated > Mammals > Digestive system > Stomach > Rumen | place: Canada: Alberta... | reverse complement strand
GTAACACGTCTTCGATGCCGGTGGCTGCTCGTGAAGCTTCCGTGTATACGGGCGTGACTCTCGCCGAATACTACCGCCAGATGGGCCTGAACGTGCTCTTGCTCGCTGACTCGACTTCTCGTTGGGCTCAGGCTCTGCGTGAAATGAGCGGCCGTCTGGAAGAAATTCCGGGCGAAGAAGCCTTCCCGGCCTACCTCGAATCCGTGATCGCCGCCTTCTATGAACGCGGTGGTGTGGTTCGCTTGAAGGACGGCTCTACCGGTTCCGTGACGATTTGCGGTTCCGTGTCGCCTGCAGGTGGTAACTTCGAAGAACCGGTGACCCAGGCTACCTTGAAGGTGGTGGGCGCATTCCTCGGCCTTTCCCGTGAACGTTCTGACCAGCGCCGCTTCCCGGCAATCCACCCGCTGGATTCCTGGTCCAAGTACGAAGGTATCATCGATTCCAAGAAGGTTGCCGAAGCCCGTCACATCCTCGCAAACGGCGTGGACGTGAACAACATGATGAAGGTGGTGGGCGAAGAAGGTACCTCTATCGACGACTTCGTGATTTACCTGAAGTCCGAATACCTCGATGCTGTTTACCTGCAGCAGGACGCCTATAACGAAATTGACGCCGCTTGCTCTGCTGAACGTCAGAAGTACGTGTTCGACAAGGTTTACACCATCCTCAAGACCCCGATGAAGTTCAGCGAAAAGGACGTCGCTCGTACGTTCTTCCTTAAGCTCACTCAGTCGACGAAGGACTGGAACCGCGTCAAGTTCGATTCCCAGGAATTCAAGGACCTTGAACAAAGTATTTTCGCTTCCGTGAAGGAGGTTTCCGCTAATGCATAATGTGGCATACCATCGTATTGAACGCATCGCCGGTTCCGTGATTACGCTCCGTGCCGAAGGTGTTGCAAACCAGGAACTTGCCCAGGTGACAAGCTCGTTCGGAACATCCCTTGCCCGCGTGATCCGTATTGACGGCGACATGGTGGACTTGCAGGTGTTCGCAGGTGCCCGTGGTATTTCGACTGACTCCGAAGTGCGCTTCCTTGGCGAACCGATGAAGGTCCCGTACAGCGAAGCCTTGCTTGGCCGCGTGTTTAACGGTGCCGGTAAGCCCCGCGACAACGGCCCCGAAGTGGACGGCAAACGCATTACTATCGGCGGCCCTTCCGTGAACCCCGCCAAGCGTATCATCCCGAAAACGATGGTGCGTACGGGTATCCCGATGATCGACGTGTTCAACACGCTCGTTGTTTCGCAGAAGCTCCCGATTTTCTCTATCGCCGGTGAACCGTATAACGAACTCCTGGCCCGCATTGCCTTGCAGGCCGAAGTGGACGTGATTATCCTCGGCGGCATGGGCCTGAAGCACGATGACTACCTGTACCTGAAGGACTTCCTCGAAAAGAACGGAGCTCTTTCCCGTACGGTGATGTTCATGCACACCGCCTCTGACCCGATTGTGGAATGCTTGCTCGTGCCGGATGCTTCCTTGGCTGTGGCTGAAAAGTTCGCTACCGAAGGCAAGAACGTGCTCGTGCTCCTCACCGACATGACGAACTTTGCAGACGCCATGAAGGAAATCGCCATTACGATGGAACAGATTCCGTCGAACCGTGGTTACCCTGGCGACCTTTACTCTCAGCTTGCTAGCCGTTACGAAAAGGCAGTGGACTTCAGTGACGCAGGTTCTATCACCATCCTGGCCGTGACGACCATGCCTGGCGACGACGTGACCCACCCGGTTCCGGATAACACCGGTTACATTACCGAAGGTCAGTTCTACCTGCGCAAGGGCCGTATCGAACCGTTCGGTTCTTTGAGCCGCTTGAAGCAGCAGGTGAACGGCAAGACCCGTAGCGACCACCGTACCATCATGAACACCATGATCCAGCTGTACGCAAGCTACAAGGAAACTTTGGAAAAGCAGTCCATGGGCTTCAACATGAGTAACTGGGACCAGAAGCTGTTGAAGTATGGCCAGCGTTTCGAAAGCGAAATGATGGACCTTTCCGTCAACATTCCGCTGGAAAAGGCTCTGGACCTTGGCTGGGAAATCCTTGCCGACTGTTTCGCACCCGAAGAAACGGGTATTCCGACCAAGATGATCAACGAATATTGGCCCAAGAAGGGGTAATATGGCGAAGGTCAAGTTAACTAAAAACGCCCTCAAGGCGGAACGCGACGCATTGAAGCGCTTCCAGCGCTATCTGCCGACGTTGCTGTTGAAAAAGCAGCAGTTGCAGATGGAAATGCGCACGCTCCAGGAGAGGGTGATGGCTAAGCGAGAAGAGGAGGACAAGCTCCGCAAGAGCATGGCTTCCTGGATTTCGCTGTTTGCCGAACCCATCGAATGGTCAAAGTACCTGTCGGTGAAGGAAGTGCGCCAGGGCGAAGGTAACATCGCCGGCGTGAAGATTCCGACATACGACGGGGTAGACTTTAATATCGCCATTCCGGATTTCTTCACCACGCCCGTGTGGCTGGACGACGGTATCAGAAGCCTCCAGGGCCTGATTTCGCTGCGTCTGGAACGCCGCGTGCTCGAAAAGCAGTACGAACTCCTTTCGAAGGAATTGCGTACCACGAGCCAGCGCGTGAACCTGTTCGAAAAGGTGAAGATTCCCGAAGCGAAGGAAAATATCCGCGTCATCAACATCTTCCTGGGCGACCAGCAGACGTCCGGTGTTGCCCGCAGCAAGCTTGCGAAGGGTAAGGCTACCGCTCGTACCGCAGCCCAGGATGCACTCGCGAAGGAGGCCGCCGCATGATTACTCCTATGAAGAAAGTGACGGTGCTGACGGTTGCAGGTGCAGTTGAAGAAACGCTCCAGGCGCTCCGTACGCTTGAAATTTTGCACCTCACGCCTTTGCAGGCGGCTGCAGGCGCTAAGCTGAACAAGGCCCGCGGCGAAATGAACCGCGTGCAGAAGGCTTTGGAAGTGGTGCCCGAGAAAGCCCCGAAGGGTGTGACTCCCGTGAAGGAAGCCGCTCCTGCCGCAAGCCTTATCGATGAAATCCAGAACCTGGTTGCCGAAAGCAAGCAGGCGGAAATCGACAAGGAACAGGCCGAAGAGGAACTCACTAAACTTTCCATGTTCAAGAACCTGGACCCCGCAACGGCAGCTGCCTTGCAGGCGAAGGGTATCTTTGTCAAACTCTACCAGCTCCATGCCGGTAAAATCCCGTTCGAAGTCGATGGCGAAGGTGTCGTCGAGGAATTCGGCCAGGATGAAAACGGCAAGTACGTGGCTGTCGTGAGCAGGGGAGAAGCCCCTGTCGCCGTGAAGGGTAACTTCACCGAACTCACTATGCCGCAGAAGTCGCTTGCCGAATACCGCGAGATGGAAGCGAAAGCCAAGGAAACGCTTGCCCGCGTCGAAAAACGCCTGGGTGAACTTTCGGGCGTCCGCGAATCTATCGAAGACAAGCTTCTCGAAGTGGGTGACGACTACCGCATGGTCGAAGCCGAAGCCTCGATGGTGGGCGACAAGAACGTCGCTGCCGTGCAGGGCTTCTGCCCCGCACCTCGCGTGGGCGAACTCGAGAAGGCCGCCCGCGAACACGGCTGGGGCCTCCTGGTGGACGACCCCGCCGAGGACGACGATATCCCGACGCTGTTGACCTATAGCAAGCTCAGCCGCCCCATGCAGTTCCTGTACGACATCATCGGCATTTCGCCGGGGTACAAGGAAGTGGACGTGTCGGCCGTGTTCCTTTGCTTCTTCAGCATCTTCTTTGCGATGATTGTGGGCGACTCGGCTTACGGCCTGTTGTTCCTCGGTCTGGCTCTCTTTGCCCGCAAAAAGATGCCGAAGGCGAACCCTGCTGGTTTCCACTTTATCTACCTCATGAGCATCGCCACCATCGTGTGGGGTGTCATCAACGCAAGCTTCTTGGGACTTAGCCCCTCGCTTGCGGGGTGGACGTATTACCTGGACATCACCAACTACGGCTGGTTGCCTGAACCGCTGAAGAACGCGATGCTCTGGATTCGCACTGCTGCACCGACTGACCCTGCGAAGTTCGAAGCCTACAAGGCCTTCGCCCAGTCGATCACGCTGCTGCCCGAAAGCTTTGTGCCCAAGGCCGCAGGTGCCTCCCAGATGCAGCATATCCAGCTGTTCTGCTTCTGCATCGCCGTGGTCCACCTGAGTATCGCTCACGTGTGGAACGTCTGCGTGCGCATCAAGCGCAAGGACTCCACGTTCATGGCGCAGGTGGGCTGGCTCATCGGCTGCTGGGTGATGTTCTTCCTGGCCTGCCAGATGGTGCTCGGTATCGACATGCCGAAGTTCGTCATCCCGATGTTCATCGTGGAAGCTGTACTCCTGGTGCTCTTTACCGTGCCGCCCAAGAGGCTCAAGCAGGACTTCATCAGCATCCCGATGCTCGTGCTCGACGTGGTGAACAGCTTTACCGATGTGATCAGTTACATCCGTCTGTTTGCCGTGGGCATGTCCGGTGCGGCCATTGCCGAAGCGTTCAACGACATGCTTTCGCCGCTGTTCGGCTCCGCCGTGGGTATCGCCGGGGCTGCCTTCTTGCTGCTCTTTGTGCATGGCCTGAACATCGCGCTTGCGGTCATGGGCGTCGCCGTCCACGCGGTACGTCTGAATACACTCGAATTTTCAAATGGACTTGGCCAGGAATGGAGCGGATTCGCGTTCGCGCCCTTCGCCAAGCAGAAAAATTAAACCAAGGGATGATTCCCGCTACTTAATGAGGAAAAAACAATGGAACCGAATACAATGGTTACTCTCGCTAAAATGGGTGCTGCTGCCGCTCTCGGCATTGCGGCAATGGGCTCCGCCCTTGGTTGCGGAACGGCTGGTATGTCCGCCATCACCATGTGGAAGAAGGCTTATGCCCAGGGCAAGTCGGCCCTCTTCACCTTGCTGGTGTTCGTGGGTGCCCCGATTTCCCAGACGATTTACGGCATGTTGCTCATGAACTTCATCTTGAGCAAGGCTGCAGAAAGTGGCTTTACCAACTGGGGCGGCTGCCTCGGCGCCGGTATCTTCGGTGGTCTCGGCATGATGGCTTCTGCCTGGTATCAGGGCAAGTCCGCAGCCGTGGCTTGCGACGCCCTTGGTGAAACCGGCAAGGGCATGGTGAACTACCTGATGGTGCTCGGTATCGTGGAAACCGTGGCCCTGTTCGTTCTCGTGTTCTCCATGATGGTGCTCTAATCCAGCGAGGTAACACGTATGGATCAAGCTCAACTTTTAACGCTCGCGAAACTCGGCGCGGTGGCGGCCCTGGGCCTTGCCGCGGTGGGTTCTGCGCTGGGCTGCGGGACTGCCGGCATGGCGGCCATCGGAGCCTGGAAGAAGGCGTATCTCAAGGGTAAAAACGCGCTGTTTACGCTGCTCATTTTCGTGGGTGCGCCGATTGCGCAGACGATCTACGGCATGTTGCTGATGATGTACATCCTGAACAAGTCCCAGGCGGCTCCGGCTAACTGGGCTGCATACCTGGGTGTCGGCATCTTCGGTGGCATCGGCATGATGGCATCTGCCTGGTACGTGGGCAAGTCCGCTGCGGACGCCTGCAACGCCCTCGGCGAAACCGGCAAGGGCCTCGTGAACTACCTGATGGTCTTGGGCGTCGGCGAAACCGTCGCACTGTTCGTCATGGTGTTCTCCATGATGCTCGTGTCGTAGCGGAGCTACGGCGGTAGAATGAGAACTGTAGGAAGTGTCGGGGAAAATTCCCCGCGCTTCATATTTTTATAATTGGACTATGGAAATTTTTAAGATTGACAGAATATCCGTAAAGAATTTCAAATCCCTAGCGGATTTTGAAATAAGTGATATTCCCATGTTTTCTTGCCTGATTGGAATCAACGGTTCAGGCAAGACAACGCTCCTTCAGTTCCTTGACTTCGTGAAATCGCTGATGAATGGCAATGTCCCTCAGTGGCTTAATGAACAGGGCCTGAACAATGTGACGGAATTGCTAACTCTTGGTGGCGAACGTAAGTATTCGATTGATATTGAAATTGATGCGACTCTTGGAGAGAAAAAGGCGTCTTGGAAAGCCAAGTTCAATACCCGTGAAATGCGGTGCACTGTGGAAACGCTCAGGGAAGGCGTTGTCGAATATCGTTATGAATCTGGCAAATTGAATATTTCGGAACCGGACAAGAAAATTCAAGTTATCGATTATGGCCCGTCCAATTATTCGGGGTCTATTTTTTCTTTCAGGGAAACTGGATTTAGCAAGTTTATAAGACAGTGCCGATTCCTGGGGGTTCTTGACCCCCATGCGATTGCGCAGTCATCGCGTGTTGCCAAGGCACAATCTGTGTCCGTAGAGAGCAACGGACGTAATCTGAGCGGCTTTATCGCAGGTTTGTCTGCCGATAACCAGCGTAACCTTCTTGCTCAAATTCAGAACTTCTATGCTCCGCTTAAGGCTATGGAAATTAAACGCCAGCAATTTGGCTGGAAATCCTTGCTTTTGAGTGAACTTGAAAAAAGCGTGTTCTCCGCGACAAATCTGAGTTATGGAACGCTCCGCCTGTTTGTTCTTTTGTCACAGCAATTTACTGATGACAAGGTGATTCTCTTTGATGAAGTTGAGAATGGCCTGAATCAGGAACTTTTCGAAAAGTTTGTTGCGAAGTTGCAAAACTACGGTGAACCGAAAAAACAGGTTATCGTCTCTACGCACAGCGGACTTTTCTTGAACTACTTGACCGATGACCAGGCGCGTTCGGGAGTCTTTTTCCTGTATAAGGATAAATTAGGGCATACACACGTCCGTCGGTTCTTCGATATTCCGCAGATGTCGGAAAAATTGAATGTTCTCGGTCCGGGCGAAGCCATGGGCGATACGGACCTTATGGAACTATCCGACCAGCTGTCCGATTAAGGTGGAACCTATGATTGAGTTCGTTGTTTGCGGCGAAGGTTCCTCCGATTTGCGGCACGATGCTTTTAATGACTATGATAGCCCGCTTGCAATCGCGGTCAGGAATCTTTTGGACAATTGGTATTCCGAAGAAGTTGTAATGAACATGGTTTCCCGGTCGGAGCTTTCCGACGCGAATAAGAACGACAAGCCGAAAAGAAAAGCCTATGTTCGCGGAGCCAAGAATCCATATCCCAAGACAGTTTCGATATCGGCTTTTTCAGCCTGTTTGGCACGAAAGGCTGTTGAACATGGGGACGCTTGTGGTGCAATTCTCTTTGAGGATATGGATTTCCCTTCGCATGAGAATCGTGACAAGTATTACAGGGCCATGATAGCCGCGATGCATTCGGGTTTCGATAGTGAAAATTTTAGGATGGGAGTTCCTATGGTCCCCATAACTAGAAGCGAATCCTGGATGCTCTGCCTTATAGATAAAGAGGCTGCACAGAAGTCCTATTATGAAAATTTGTCTGGCTCCGACAACAGCCCGAATTCGGGTAAGAAAGTCTTGGCAAGGATGCTCGGTTGCACGGAAAGTGAAAATTACAATGTAATGCGCAGTACGATTGAATCATACGATTGGAATTTGCTGCCAGCTCCAAGCTTTATATTTTTCAAGAACAGGCTCCATGTTGTTTCGGCATTGATGTTACATGAAGCATTCCCTGATGGGTTGAACCTTGAAAACACCAAGATTCCGAATTAACCTATGGACCGTAAGGACGAAATACAACATAAGGAACTTGCCGCGGGCAGGTGGGCAGAAATGTCTCTTGCGGGCGAACTGATCCAGCGGGATTTCGATATGTTCATACCTGGGGCTAAGAAGGGTTGATACTCGTTTTTTTGATTATGAATCAGGAATCTTTTGAATTTGTCGTGTATATGATTCACGCTTGCGCAAACAAGTGGAACCGCTTGCCATCTTTTGTGTATCGAAAGCTGGCTGAATCAGGCTGTATTCTGAAATTCCTTGTTCCCAATTATGAAATTTTACAATCGTTAACATCTGATGTCATCGTTGGCGATATAGAAGACTACCTGAAAGAGCGAAATGTGACCTTTTAACACAATTTTTGCCTGAAAACCACCTACAATTGTGTAAAGTCGCTTCCGCATTTGCGGGAGCGGCTTTTACATTGTGGGGGAGTTGCTTGAACTTTTGCTTTTGTTACAATGTCACTTGTGTTGAGCAGCGGGGGCAAATGTCCGGGCGGTTTTGTCACTTGTGCAAAACGGCCCGGTCTTTTGCCGGAGTGTCTTTTACACTTATGCGAAGAAGCCTGAACATTTGGCCGAGCACCTTCACCGTTTAGGTGATGGTGCTGGGGCATTTGCCGAAGCAACATTTACAAAGTTAAGTTCTTGCTTGAGCATTTGCAGGAGCAGCATTACCACGGTGATGAAGTTGCTTGGGCTTTTGCGCGAGTGGTTTCACCACTTGTGCAAAGGTCCTCGGACAATTGCATAAGCGCTTTCTCCACTTGTGCAAAGGCGCTTGCACTTTTGCGGGAGTAGTTTTTACAAGGTGAAGAAGGTGCCTGGACTTTTGTCGGGGCGTGTTGCATTCTTGTGTAAAGGGGCCCGGGCAAATGTCCGAGGGGCAACACTACTTATGCAAAGGTGCTTGAACAATTGCTGGAGCAGCATTTACAATGTGAAATTCTTGCTTGAGCATTTGCTGGAGCGGCTTCACTACTTGTGCAAAGGTGCTTGCACTTTTGCGGAAGCAGCATTTACAAGGTGACATTGATGCCTGGACATTTGCAGGACCACCAACCACACTTTGTTGCTGCTTTTCGGGGGCTTTTGCCCCTTTTTACCACCAGAGTTTCAGGCGCAAGTAGTCGATTGCCTGGTGCGAAAGAATCCACCAGAGCGTGCGCTTGCCCGCGAAAATCTTCGCTATCCCTGTCATGCCGGGGCGGAACCACGGGGGAGTCGCCCGCACGAACTCGCCGCGCACGGCGAAGGTGTTCTCCTGGTCCTTGACACTTGCCGTCGGGTTCATGAGCGTGGTGCGGAACCTGTACACGTAATCGGGACGGCTCTTGATGGCCATGAAGCCCTCGCCGCCAAGCCGCACGTTGTTCACTTCGAGTTCGCTCACGTCGGCCTCCATGTAGATTTCTTCGATGGATGCCAGCTGGAACAGCTCGCCGCCCTGGTTCACATGCGACCCCACGCGCTTTTGCAGGTCGCCCTCGATGACCACCGCGCTGTCCGATTCGCAACGCACCACCGAGCGAGAGAGCTTGTAGCGCACCGTCTTTAGCTTCGCGAGAGTCTGCGAGAGCTTGGCCTGCTGTATGCGCAGGTCGGCCAGCTGTCTGTTTGCTTGGGCCTTCTGTATTTCGCGGCGGTTGTCCTGCTCCTGGGCCATTAGGTCGGCCTCTTCTAGCTTGAGTTCCTTCTGGTCGAGTCTCAAGAGTTCGTCGCCCTTGTACACGATGTCGCCCGGCTTCACCTTCACGCTCTGGATGAACCCGTCGAAGGGGGCGCTCAGGTAGGTGATGTGGTCGGTCTTGAGCATGGCCGGGGCGCTTACCCTGTAGGGGATGGGCACCAGTGCCGCGAAAAGCACGAACGCCGTAAGCAGAATGCCTAGCAGTTTTGCCCAGGTGTGTTCGTGGCCCAGCAGCTTGGCTAACCCCTCCCGCGCGGCCCGGGCGAACCTCTTGCCGAACCAGCCGCTCTTGCGGTAGAGTTCGTCTATCCTTGCGCTAGTGAGCGTTGCTACCAGGTGGATCTGGGCGGACTCCTCGTCGTCGAAGGGGTGCGCCCCGCGTTCGCAGGTGATTACCGCGATGGTCTCTTCGCCCCGCCTTACCGGGACCGAGAGCATGTGCCCCACGCCGTAAGTCTTGCTGTAGTACTCGTGGATTCGGGTGGCGAGCGGGGTGCCGCCGTCCGGGGGCGGGTAGGCGATGCTTGCGTCCTGTTCGTAGGCCTCTTCCATGGCGCATTCCAGGTCGCGCACCACCTGCATCTTGCCCTCGAAATGGTCGGTGTGGCTTATGGCCGCGAGCACCACGTAGTCGTGCTTGACCATGCCGATGCTCACCCTTTCGGCGTGGTGGCGGTCGGCGATTTCGCCTGCAAGTGCGAGTGCCGCCGTCTTGAAAGTCTTCGCCTCGCCGACAACCCGCACGATGTCCAGGACCTCGTTCATCTGCCCGATCTTGGAACTGGTGGTGCGCAGGGCGTTCTGCAGCGCCTTGATGATGGCGCCCTGGTCGAACTGCGGCTTTTCCTGGTTCTGTGCGGTCATGGACTGTCGGTTAGGGTGTGGTTTGGGTGGAAATAATAGTAAAATTATGATTGGCGATAATATATGCTGGTTTTAGCACTATGTTCGAAATAGAATATTGAATAACTTAGAATAATAGTCCTTTATGTAATAATTCTTTTTAAAACGAAAAAGATTAGAGATATTAGTAAAAATATAAGACTATATAATAAATATTTTCTTGATATATACATCAAATCCATTTTACGTTTGTTTGAAACGTAATTTGCGGTTGCTACAGATACCCACTTTTTGATAAAAGTATTTTTTATTTCTTTTTCGTCGAAGGATTCTGTTGATTTTATATAATCAAACAAGTTGGGTGGCAATTTGAAAGGTGCTTGAATGGCTGAAAACAAACTAATGAACGAAATTAATAAACAAACAAACGCGAATGCTAAATAAAGTGTGAGCGGAAGAAAAAAAGAGAGATTGCTTTGTACTTCAAGTGTTGCTTTTCCGAATAGAAAAAAAATCAATATAACGAGTGCCAAAGTTGCGGCCTGCTGTAAGACGGACATATTTTCGCTGTTGCGTAGTTTTAGTATTTCTTTAAAATTATCGTTGTTGTAATCAAACAAGTATTTAATTTTTTTTGAATCGTTGCTGCAAAAAGTGATGTTCCCCTCATCCTTTATTTGAAGTGATGCTTTTTTATTGAAAATGAAGGAAATATGGTTTTTTGAGAACAGATAAAATAAAATAACCATTATAACAAGTGCAAAAAAAGAAATCAATAATAACGAGCATTCGGAAAATGTCTCGCTATTGTAATTTTGTGCGAGTGAATAATACACTTGTATGCGCCACGAAAAAAATTACTTGTGCTTCTTTTTGATAAGAGCAGAAATGGCTTTTGCGGTTTTTTGAATGATTCCTATGACGTCTTCGCCTTTAGGAAGAGGATTTTTATCTTGAGATTTGTTGCTGTTGCTCATACAAACTCTTTTACAAATGGTTGGATGTTTGATAAAAAAAATTAAAGCATTAAAGAGGGGGCGATTATGCCAACGTACTTACAAAGGATGATGATAATAAAAACTGCTAGCAAAATTGAAAACGCGTAAAATAAATATTCTCTTGTTAAGGTCATTAGTTTCATTTTTCTGACATTTGATGGATAATTTACTGCAGCGCCATTTGTCCATCTGTCAATGAGCATAGACTTCAATTGGGTTACATTATAATTGGATGATAGGTTGACAAGATTCTTGGCTTCTGGGGGTAACTCGTAATTTAGGGTAAAGGCTCTGAACATCGCTATAACTGACACCGTTAATGAGATGAATGCAAATGTGAGCATAATTGATAAAATAATGAAAAGAACTGTTTTGTCATGATGATGATAGGTCCATTTGCTTAAAAAGTAAAAAAATGTAGATGCGGCTACAAAAATTGTAGTATGTGATAAAATCGCCTTGTTTTCATTATCCCGCAAAGCGAATGTGTCATCTAGGTTTTGACGACTTGTTTTATACAGAAAATCAATTTGATGTTTCTGTAGACTGAGAATTTTCGAGTATAATTCTTCAGATTCTTTTGTATCGTTGTTTTTAATTATGTATTTAATGTCTTTTCCTTTGAAAAAAAGGAATATTGAAAAAAGTATAGAGATGCTGATTGGAATGAAAAGATAATACATAATCAAAAACCTAAATATGTAGGACTACTTGTTCTTGTTTCCTTTTTTGGAATATGTTTCGGTCTTGGACGGAAAACGTTGAGAAAAATTCTCATCTAGATTGCGGCAACCTGTGACAATTGATCCCTTTTGAAGAGGGTTAGGTTGGGGACCTTTCGGTGATTTATTTGAATCTGTCATGTAAAAACCTCAAAAAGAAAATATAAATAATGAAAATGCATGTCAAGCGTTGTAATGGTAATTATAAGACTAGCAGAAAGAATGAATACAGCTATGATACGCTCTGTATTGTCGGTATACAAAAAAAAATGGGACCTCGGGGCGGGGTATGGGACGGCTTTGGGGGCATATTGGCCCCAAAAGGGGTCTTCGGGGCTAGGAAAACATCTTTCTTTGTTATCTTTTTCTTGAAAAGAACGATTGATGTCCCGAATAAAGACCCGTTGAATCGCCCGCGAGTGCGAGTGCCGCCGTCTTGAAGGTCTTCGCCTCGCCGACAACCCGCACGATGTCCAGGACCTCGTTCATTTGCCCGATCTTGGAACTGGTTGTGCGCAGGGCGTTCTGCAGCGCCTTGATGATGGCGCCCTGGTCGAACTGCGGCTTTTCCTGGTTCTGTGCGGTCATGGACTGTCGGTTAGGGTGTGGTTTGGGTGGAAATAATAGTAAAAATACGCCGGTTTGCCGACACCGTTTAGAAATGCTACAGGTTAAAGGCGCATAAGGATTTCTGAAGCATTTTGAAACATCTGGATGCGATGATTTGGCCCCTAATGGCCGATTTTCTGTTTGGCACGGTATTTGCATAAATGCCAGCATTATCAGCAAATCAACCTTTTTTATGAGGAGAGGAGTTCCTATGACAAGGACCTATAACATCTTTATTAGCCATTCCTGGGGCTATGGGGATGATTACGAGACCCTGACCGGGTTTCTTGACGGGCATCCGAATTTCTCGTGGCGGGATTATTCCGTGCCGAAGGATGACCCTATTCACAACGCCCGTAGCAGGGCGGCGTTGCGTGCCGCCTTGCAAGAGAAAATACGCCATGCAAGTTGCGTGATTGTTCCGGCGGGAGTCTATTGCACTTATTCTGACTGGATTGAAGAGGAAATAGACATTGCCTTGGAGATGGGCAAGCCTATTATCGGCGTTCGTCTGCGTGGTGCGGAACGAGTTTCGTCTATCGTTCGTGAGAACGCCATAGATATTGTTGGCTGGACTAGCGATTCAGTTGTTGATGCTATTAGGTATTATTCAATATAAAGGAGAGAATTATGAGTAGAAAGGCTCTAGTTGTCGGAATTGACAATTATTCCGGTTGCCCTTTGCACGGTTGTGTAAACGACGCCTGCAATGTCGCCGAGTTGCTGAAAACGCATGCCAACGGTGATAAAAATTTTGATGTGAAATTGAGAACGGATGCCGTTCCAAGGGATGAGTTGTTGAGGGATATTCAGCAACTTTTCGCGGGTGAAAGTGAAATTGCCCTGCTTTATTTTTCGGGGCACGGATGCAAGTCGGATACGCTTGGAGAGTATATCTGTACACCGGATGGAACCGATATGAGTCCGGGTATCAAATTGACCGAAATTACGGAAATTATCGGAAGGTCGAAGTGCCACAACAAGGTGGTTATCCTTGACAGTTGTTTTTCGGGCGGGGCCGGAAATATGCCTTTGCTTTCGAATGACAAGGCCGCACTTGATTCGGGAGTGACTTTCTTGTCTGCTTGCGATAAGAACGAGTGCGCTATGGAAGGGGCGGGTAGCGGGGTATTTACCAGCCTACTAGTGAATGCGTTGAAGGGCGAGGCCGCCGACCTGCTTGGGAATGTATCGCCCGGTTCGATATATGCGTATGTTGACAAAGCCCTGAGTGCCTGGGACCAACGCCCGATATTCAAGACTAATGTGCGGGAATTTGTCTGCCTGAGGAAGGTCTCGCCGCCCGTTTCTTGTAGCGAACTGAAACAGTTGAAGAATTTCTTTAGCAAGCCGGAAGAAGAATTCTCGCTAGACCCGTCGTTCGAGTTTACGAATACGCCGAAAGTGGATCACGAATTGATACAGCCGTTTGCTAAGCCGGAAAATGTCCAGAAATTCAAGTTCTTGCAGAAAATGGTTTCTGTCGGGTTAGTTGAACCGGTCGGCGAAGAACACATGTATTTTGCGGCGATGCATTCCAAGAGTTGCCGCTTGACCCCTTTGGGTAAGTATTACCTGCATTTGGCACAAAAAGACAGAATCTAAGGAGAACGCCATGACTAAGAAACGCACATTCATCAGTTTCGATTACGACCACGACAAGGAACTCAAGGATAGCCTTGTTGGTCAAGCAAAATTAAAAGACAGCCCGTTTGAAATAACGGATATGTCTATCAAGGAAAAGATAGACTGCAACTGGAAGGAGAATGCCCGTCGCAGAATTAAGGGTTGCGATGTTGTTGTTGTCCTTTGCGGTGAGCATACGGATACGGCGACTGGTGTTACTGCGGAACTGACCATTGCCCAGGAAGAAAAAATCCCGTATTTCCTGTTGAAGGGACGGCCTGATAAAGAATGCAAGAAGCCGAACCACGCGCTATCTTCGGATGCGATTCATAAGTGGACTTGGGATAACCTTAAGCAGTTGTTCCAAGGTAAACGCTAGATAAATTATGCAATGCTAAAACCCTGCCGGCTATCTACCGGCAGGGTTTTGAGTGTTTAATTGGAGTATCTAGATTTTGGTAGCAGTATATTGCAGAGTGTCTTGAACATACGGAGCTCTGATATAAATGTAGAGTCTTTCTAGGTATTCTTCAATTTTTATACGGTCGTTGTGATTGATAAAATTCTTAAGATCACGAATCAAAACGCCTATGTTTGGATGTCTTGTGTCTGTGGAAATTTGGTAACAAACGGATCGCTTTGCCGTCGTGACTTCAAGCAGACATTTGTCGATACCTTTTTTGCGTAAAGACCATGTGGTGACATCTTCGTAGTTCCTGTAGTTTATTTTGACTTGTTTCATTTTAAACTCCTTGTCTATTAATAAAGTTCTAGTCTAAAGATGTCTTTTTATTGATGAAAATCCAATAACTTTATTCAAAAAAACTTTGCTGCGTGACGTGTGTCACGCCAATTGTAAAATGAATACGGTTATAATACGCCCACGTTCCAGCGGTATACAAAAAAAGTCGGACTGCGGGGCGGGGTGTGGGCTGAATATGGGGGCGTTTTACCCTCTTTTGGGGTGTTTGTGGCTGGTCAAATAGCTTTCTTTATTATCTTTTTCTTAAAAATAAGAACAGATTTTGTTCCTATGAATGAATCGGATGTAAAAGTAAAAGGGCCTGGTCCCTATTCGATTGAGCGGTTGAAACCGCGATTTATGGTGGATGCCTTATCCATCGAGATTCTGATTTCGAAAAAAGTTTAATAACAGGAGTATGAAATGAAGACAATTAAGAAAATTGGCCTGGTGAGTGCGGTTGCATTTGCGATGCTCGCATTCTCGGCTTGCGATGACTCTTCGTCGGCTAGTTCCGACGAAACCGGTACTTCCAGTTCATCGGTAGAAACTTCTGATTTGGATGAGTCGTCATCTTCTGTTGACAAGAAGTCGTCGGGAAATGAATCTACGGAAAAAGACAAGTCGTCTAGTAGTTTCAAGGGCTCAGAGCCTGCCGATGTATCTAGCAGTTCGGCAAAAGAAACAAAGAATTCGTCCGACTCCAAGAGTTCAAGTTCTGTGAAAACTGATGACTCATCCAGCAGCAACAAGGACAACTCTAGTTCATCGGTGAGCTCGTCTTCAAGCAAGAACCAAAGTAGTAGTTCTTCCGTGAAACAATCAAGTTCTAGTTCAAATGTTACTCAATCGTCAAGCAGTATTGTAAAAGGGGAGTACTTTAATCCAAGTCTCTCATATAGTGAGTTTGAAGATGGTAGAGACCATCGTGTTTACAAGTATTTGACTATTACAGGGGAAAATCAAAAAGGTGAACGCGCTTCCGTTACCGTTATGGCTGAAAACTTGAATGTTGGCGAAATGATTGATGGAACGTTGAATCAGTCTAACGAATCTAAAATTGAAAAATACTGCTATAATAACGATACTGCTATTTGTTTGACTTATGGTGGACTTTACCAGTGGGCGGAAATGATGAACCTTCCGTTCGAATGCAATAGTAAGAGCTGTGCCGACTCCATTAAACCGAATCATAAGGGAATTTGCCCTGATGGTTGGCGACTTTTAACATACGACGACTTTTATATTGTTGCAAACGCTGATAAAAATAAGAATGGGGTTTCCGATGTCCGAGCGACATTCTTTGGTGGGCTGAATTATAGTGGATATACCTTGATTGGGGCTGGAACTCTTTGGAGTCACAATTTCAAAAGTTTGGATCAACATACATATTGGTTTTATCCTGAAGAATCGAAGAATTATGCAGAAGAAGGTGCTTTTGCTGGGTCACAGGGGAAATCGTCTACGGGCTATTCTCGTTCCGAGCAATATAAAACATATGGCTTTTCTGTTCGGTGTGCAAAAATAAATGAATAAAAAAAGCATGTGAACTATTTCATCTAAACATTTCAAAGGGCCTAAAACATGTCTAAAAAGAACGATAAGAAAAGAATCGGTGCGTTTAATTATAAAATTGAATCATTGGAACCCCGCATGATGATGAATGCGGATGTTGTTTTAGATGACCTTGAGGACAATTTATCCAGTATTTCAACAACAGTTGAAAGTGCCTTAAGCGAAGTTGATGATTTACAGTTGTCTGGACTTGGCTTGGATGAGTCTCTTGATTCTGCTTCAGCATATTTTTCTGGTGTTGGCTCAAATATACAGTCTTTAATATCTACAGCTTTAGAAAACTATAGGGATGCACTGCCCGAAGGAACAGCTTCCGTTTCTCTGGCGGCACTAGTTTCTGGATTGAACACGAATCTCCCAGATCAGTTACCGTCAAATATTGAAAATCCTGTTTTTAGTGCCCCAAATAATGATACACTCAAGCTAGATTTTGATGTTCAGAATACATTGAACGCTAGTGAACTTGAATTAGATGAAATTGGATTGGGTGTAGACAATGCTTCAATTAGTCTTTTGGCAACGGGGAGTCTGTCTATTGAAATTGATTTAGATGCCGATGATGACGGAGAATGGTTCGAAAATGCTACAGATGTTGAATTGTCTGCAAGTGTAGAATCGATAGGTGTTTCTGTACCGAATGTTGGCGCATCTTCTTCTTTTATGGGGTTGACTGTAGTTGAAACCAGTTTGCAAGACCCTACGCTAGATAGTGCCGACATTGCTGCTACGTATCAAAATGCTACGGCCGATATCGGACTGGATCTGGAACTCACTCTTGGTACAAATGAAGGCTTTCCTTTTGAATTTGTAGATGCTAATGATGTTATCAAGGTGAAAGGCCCGGAAAATGGCGAATTCTCTGTGAATATGCCTAGTTTGCAGCCTAAACAGGGCATAGGCAATTTCTCCCTAGAACATATTTTCGACAACAAGGTTGATTTTTCGCAGATTCCCTTTATTCACAATTGCGATTATGAAGAAGTTAAAATTTCTGACATTGTCGGAAACTTACAAGAGTATTGGGCCAGGGCGTCTTTTGCGATTAATGGCGCAGTTGAAAATGGTGCTTTGAATCTTGAAAAAATCGGAACATATTTCGAAAAACTTGTTGAAGAAAAACAATCGATTCTTGGTTCTTTGCTGGAACACTTGTCTTTGGATGATGGAAACGGACATGTCGTGAACCTAGTCGGAGATGGGCAAAATGTTTTGCAAAATGTCGCCCTTTCCACATCGTATGAAGCTCCGACATCGCTTTATTTAAACATTACACCAACTATCGCCAATATGGCAACGGGAACTGATGAATTGGTGAATCTTGGATTGCTTAAACTAGGTGATCTCAATGTTGACTGCTCGGTTAGGATTAAATTAGATGTCCATATAAATTCTGCGACAGGAAAACTCTGCTTTGATAGCTTTAATCTTGACCGGTTTGATTTATTGATTTCAAAGAACAATATCAATGAAACCATTTCTTTAGGCTTGTTTAGCGCGACTGTTACAAACGGAATATTTAGCCTAACGGCAAGTTATGACGCAAATAATGGAAGTGTATTTACTGTAATACCAGAATTCTCGGTGGAATCAGCAACATTAAAGTCTGGCTCTGTGACAGTTGCAAAACTAGATTCTTCCGAAGGTCCTTATGAGTTTGGTTATGATTCGCTGACCGAAAACTGGATTGTGCCCGATGAGATTAAGGCGTTTGCTTCGCTGTCTGGAGAAACCCTTTCACACCAGGTTGTGGCGTATCTCCAGTCGATGCAAACCGCTCTCCGCAAACAGCTGGAAGACAATGTAAAATTGGATTTTCTGGGTGGTTCCGTTGAAAAAGTTGCAGATGTCGTTGATAAAATAGACATGGTTGTTAACGGATTTGTGGATTCGTCTAATTCTGCAAATAATGTTGTTGGCTTGTTTGTTGTTGATAAGGGTAAATACAAGGCTAATTTTTCAAGTATAGAAACATTTGTAGACGTATTCAATAATGCATGGAAAAAGGCTTTCGAAATAAATGATGATGTTTGCTCTTTAAGTTATGTTGGATTCGTTGGTGATGAGACGATTGTTATAAATGATGTAGGAAATGCGACGGAGTCAACAAGAAATAATTTTAAATTAGATCACTATACCTTTGAATTTAATTTGAAATTTACCAAAGAAGTCGATTTTGACTTGAACTTGGCTAGGTCGCTTGGTGATGGATTTGCTAATGTCGCTACATATGGCAACGTGTCTGCGGGGTGTAGTGCTGGAATTTCTTTTAGTCTGGATGTGAAATTTGATTACCAAACAATAAATGATGGGAACGGTGAAGACCCGGCTACCACATTGGGGGTTATTCTTGGTGAAGATAATACAGCGCTAAACGAAACTTACTACGAGTCGACCCCGTTTGACAAATTGAGTTTTAATGAAACAAGAACGGATGTAAAGCTAGATGGATCGACTGCAAATTTTGCCTTTACCTTTAAGGTGGATGACCAAATTGTATTAGTTCATAGTGGTAAAATAGATACATCTAGTTTTGAGTGTGTTGAAAAGGTTCAAGGCAAGGAAAATGAGTTTGTTTCTTCGACAGCAACAAGTTTGCCGAAGATTGAGTACAATGAAAATATTAAGAAGCTCATCATCACATCAGATAATAAGTTTGACATTGAGAGTTCCGGCAATGCAGACGCTTTTAGTGAACTTAAATTGGTCAATACCGTGCAGCAAACTTGCTTCGCAATAACATCTGATTCAAATACTTCGATAGTTGTAAGTTTAAAAGGTGTAGGTAATGCTGATAATGTAGATATAACACTTGATCCTGTTTTGATACAGGACTTTATGAATGA
>Ga0256407_10005896_pt1 | contig 19281 bp, 20 predicted proteins | sample RumenRJG_04DNA_FD_193489 | JGI IMG/M metagenome (GOLD analysis project Ga0256407, IMG submission 193489) | Bovine rumen microbial communities from Lethbridge, Alberta, Canada - RJG_04 | ecosystem: Host-associated > Mammals > Digestive system > Stomach > Rumen | place: Canada: Alberta... | reverse complement strand
CTCATCCCAGGATCCGTCTTTGAAATTTGACACGTAACGCTTGTCAGTCTTAACATATCCAAAGCCAAGCGAGGACCAGTCGAGATTCTTCTTTTCCATTTCTAACCGCTTCCTTTCTCTTTAATCTCATAAATCAGTTTGTTTACGGAAAAATAATGAATTCAGTTTATACCTGCATTTATCCCGTGTCAAGAAAAGATGATACTTTAAGCGTCCCTTTCCAAAAGATACTCCGCTATGGGTTCAACAAATCTGATATCGGATATGTCGTAGGATGAAGACATCCTCTCAAACATTTTCTTTTGCTCCTCGGTTGCATCCTTTTTATTTCTGACAGCCGATACGAACATCTTCATGGTCACTCTGGTGGGGGCGCTCATTTTTTCATAATTCATGCCGCCCTGACAGTAAAATATACTGATGTATTTTCTCTGTTCTTCAGTAAGCGCATTCTTAAGCATTAAGTCGATCTGAGGTTCTCCGTCAGGTGTTCCGCCCACACAAAACACGGCAAGGCGCTTATCCTTCCATCCCTCTGCTTTTTCAAGAAACCACTTTACTTTCGCTATCTTCTCGGCCATAGCCCAACCGCCATAGCAGATCGCATCATAGCTTTCAAAAAAATCGTCGCGCTTTTTCTTTGCTTCCTTAAGATCCATAAGATCTCCGCTTACTTTATCCGCAAGCCACTGTGCGTATTTTTTTGTAAAGCCCGTCTGCGATGTGTAGATGATAAGTGTTTTCATTATATTTCTTCCCTCTCATATATATTTCTCGCCGGATCCCTTTCAGAGCCAACGCCACCAATGATATTCTAACGTTCGTTAACTGTCAATGATAAAAAGAAGCGATGATCGTTTTGATCATCGCCGCTTTTGGTTTTATTTTTTTAATCCTCAGAGTATTTATATTGCTTCAGCTTGTTCCCGAAGACAAGACACATCGTCGTTCCTGCGAGGCCCAGTATAAACAGCATCAATGCCGCTCCCGAACCTTTTCCGCTTCCAAACAGCGATCGCAGTACTTCACTGTTGCTGTCACGCATAAACGGTTCGCACACATTGTCTACCATAAATCCGCCAAGAGTCAGTCCTATCGGAATAGTAAAAAACTGCAGCGTGTTACGACATGCATATACCCTTCCCATCAGTCTCTCCGGAATGGTATTCCTCATAATGACATTCTGATTCGTACTCATCACCGGAACGAAGACCCATCCGAGAAACTGTCCTATTCCCCAAAGAACGGGACTCCGCGAAAACGCTAACAGATAATTTTCCGTTGCCAGTGAAAAGAGCATAGACAGATATATCACTTTTACTCTGTCCTTAGGCTTACCCATGACGGTTGCAAACAAACTTCCGACAACCATCGCTATTCCCGAAAAAGATGTGACTATACCAAGTACATAGTTTCCACCCCTGGGATTCGGAATGATAAAAGCCGGAAGAACCGCATCAAAAGCTGATGCGATGAGGTTGACGCCGGCCATGAACAGTATCACATAGAGTATCAACAGATTGCTCTTTAAATACTGTATGCCTTCCTTTGCCAGTTGAAGTACACCCTGTGTCTCATTTTGCCTGCTCTCAGGTTCCGGGATCCTTACCAGTGATGACAGTGTTAAAAATGCTACCGCAAAAGTTAACAGGTCAACCGCTATCGCCGCATCCAGCCCGGCTAACCCGTATAGTGCGGATGCAATAACAGGATTACCTATAGTCACCAGCGATCTTGATAGAGACTGCAGCCCGCTGGTCTTCTGGTAATACTCCTTTGGTGTGATCAGCGTATAAGCAACTTCCGAAGCAGGCTGCTGCACAGTATTCATCAGTCCAGAGATGGCATTGATAAGATACAGATGCCATACATCCAGCGTATCTGTCTTATACAGAATGAACACCGCGATCGTACTCACCGCCGCCAGCAGATCACATACCAGCATGGTTTTCTTCTTCTCGAACTTGTCAGATAATGCACCGGCAAATATGCTCATAACAATGTACGGCACATAAGTGCATATCCTAAGCCCTGCCGTGCTGAGTGCCGATCCGGTCTTTTCATATAGCCACAGCGTCAGCGCAAAAGCCGTAATGGCGCTCCCAAGCTGTGACAGGCTCTGCGTACTCCAAAGCAGATAAAAATCTCTTAAGCTATATTCTTTTTTTATTTTATGTTTCATTTCTTTGCTCCTTTTTATCGATTTCATATAAAGAGCAAAGCCTGAGGATCCGAACATCCTCCATACAGTCTCCTCAAGCTCTGCATGGAGCTGTTACAGCGCAACGTCTCATTTTCTTACCTCCCGGAGATCATTCTTTTATATTTCAGATAAGTATATTCAATATCGAAATATGTCTGTATGTCGCTTTCTCCTTCAAGCCTCCATTCACTGTCGGCATCAAGATCGGGGAAATACGCATCAGCCTCATATTTATAATCTATCCTGGTAACAAGTGCTGTATCACAATACGGAAGAAGCTCACGATATACCTCTTCTCCGCCCACTACATATACATCATCGGAAGGATAGGCCTTTATCTTTTCAAGAAGCGCCTCCACGGAACATACCGTTTCAGCCCCTTTAACCTTAAAGCCCGGATTACGTGACAGTACGATATTGGTCCGCTGTCTTAAGGGCTGGCCTCCCGGAAAAGTCTCCATTGTCTTTCTTCCGTATATGACTACTTTCCCCGTAGTCTCCATGGCGAAATTCTTCTGATCATTCGGGATGCTCACAAGGAGATGTCCCTTGCAGCCTATGGCCCAGTTATTATCTACAGCAACTATGAGTTTCATTTTTTCACCGTTTTGATCCTGTTACTCAGTCTTCTTTTTTCGGTTTTCTTCCGCAGCACTTCTTCTCTGTGCAAAATCCGGTCAGATCGCATTTGGGAACAAAATAATGCTCCACCAGATAAGCCCACTCTTCGGAATACGCGGAAAGCTCATTCATCAGATCATGCATAAAATCCCTGTATTCCCAATAAGCTCTGGTACATAATCTCTGATGAGACATATCTATCAGATTCCTAAGATTGGTCCTGAGAACCATCTTGGATGCCATGCCCAGTGGCAGTCCCATAGCAGAATCTTCACGCGGAACACCCAGTTCTTCAAGTTTCTTAAGATGAGCCTGGATCCCCTCCATCATGTCTTCATATTCCTTAAGAGCCGCAGGATCCTTTAAAACCGATGCAGGAGTGATATAGTCAAACCCCTTCTCGTAATTGATATACCTGGTGGAAGCCTGAAGTCTTGTAGGCCCACCCGCAATATGTGTATACAGTTCCCTCATCATCCTTGCCGAATATCCGTCGATGACAACATATACCTGAGGATATTCCCAGGTTCTTCCGTGGCCCGACTTAAGGCAGTCTATTCCACGCTTATAATTCTTTTCCTTATCTTCCGTATCAGCTCCCCAGCAGACCCCTGCCTCTTTTCCGATAAGGCTTATGGGAAATCTGGGAGTCTCTTCCTGGATAATGATATTCTTATTGGGATTGGTTTTATTTGTCTCCAATTGAACACATCCTTTCTAAAATTCAATACTGACCTGATACACACCGAACATGTTCATTCTATCAGATTTAAGCGATACCCAAAAGAGAGGATGCTATTCCGAAATAGATCAACAGTGAAAGCGCATCGACTATAGTCGTGATAAAGGGACTGGCCATGACCGCAGGGTCAAAGCCTATCTTCTTGGCTATCATAGGTAATACACAGCCCACAAGCTTTGCAAGAAAAACCACACATACAAGTGTAAGGCATACAACCGCAGCTACACCGATAGCTACGCGATCGAATAAGAGGAGCTTCGCAAAATTGGCAGTTGAAAGAACAACGCCGCATAATACCGCTACGCGGATCTCTTTCCAGATAACCTTGAGAAGATCACTGAATTCTATCTCTCCCAAAGAAAGTCCGCGGATGACCGTAACCGACGATTGGGATCCCGCATTTCCTCCCGTATCCATAAGCATGGGGATATAAGCAACAAGTATGGTGCAGCTGCTGAGCGCATCTTCAAATCCGGCTATTATGCTTCCGGTAAAAGTAGCGGATATCATGAGAAGCAACAGCCAGGGCATTCTCTTCTTCCATGTCTCAAAGACTCCCGTCTTCATATACGGCTTATCGGAAGGAACGATAGCGGCCATCTTTTCCATATCCTCTGTGGCTTCTTCTTCCATGATGTCCACAACGTCATCGACGGTGATGATACCGACCATTCGGTTCTCGTTATCCACGACAGGCATGGCCGTAAAGTCGTACTTCTGGAACATCTGGGCCACTTCTTCCTGGTCCATCAGAGTATGTATGGATACGACATTTTCATGCATTATGTCACCGATGACTTCATCATCTTCCTTTAAAAGAAGATACCTGAGTGCAACGGTTCCGACAAGAGTTCTCTTTTTATCAAGAACGTAGCAGATATTGATAGTCTCGGAATCCACTCCGAATCTTCTTATCTTCTCTATCGCCTGTCTGACGGTATTGTCTTCCTTGAGGTCCACATACTCCACCGTCATCACCGATCCGGCAGAATCTTCCGGATAGCGCAGGAGATGATTGATATCCCTTCGCACGTCCGCACTGGCATTGGCAAGAAGACGCTTTACGATATTCGCAGGCATCTCTTCCATAAGGTCCGCAGCATCATCGGCCATCAGGTTATTGACAATGTTGGCAGCATCCTTATCCGAAAGACGCTGTATTATCATTGTCTGATTTTCAATTTCCAGATAGGAAAAAACATCCGCCGCCATTGATTTGGGCAGGATGCGGAAGAGCTTGAGACAGTCTTCCGTGTCGATAGTCTCGAGGAAAGCAGCCACATCTACGTCGTTCATTTCGCTCAATTCCTGACGCAGACTGGTATACTGCTTGGTCTCGATAAGTTTTCCAAGTATTGAAGTCATTTCTTCGGTTCCCATCAAACACCTCCCTCAGGGAACCTGTCCGCAGCACGATCTCAGGCAGAAAACCTGTACAGATCAGTCAAATGCCGCAATATAAAAAAGCAGTTCCCCGGATAGTCTTATGAATATTTTTATTGCATCGTCGTACCTTCGTATCACCGGCACCGGATTCCATAAGACCACCTCCTTTCACTGCTTTCAAAGCTCAATTAACAGCCGCAAGGGCATATAACTCGACCACAAGTATACTTTCAGGTATTGTCTTTGTCAAGAAAACTGCACTTCTCAGGCTCCGAGATATCTATCCTTCCACCTGTTCTGTCCACCAGCGCTTTTACGCCGTCTTCGAATATCTCCTCAGGGAATATACAAGTATATATCACATTCTCAAGATAATCTTCTTTTTCCGTTGTAATGCCCTCAGCCTCCGTATATTTCTTCACTGTATCTATATCCTGATAAGGGAATGACATGACAACCCGACACCCATCTCTCATAACACCTGTCACTGCCGCATCCAGAGCATTCCTGACTGCCTGCGTATATGCTCTGACAAGGCCGCCCGTCCCCAAAAGCACTCCTCCGAAGTATCTCGTGACTACAACAGCCACATCATGCAGTCCGCTGCCGGTCAATACTTCCAGCATGGGTCTGCCGGCAGTACCCGAAGGTTCACCGTCATCCGAGCATCTGGTAAGCTCATTGTTCTTACCGAGAACGAATGCCGAACAGTTATGTCTTGCATCCCATCTTTTCTTCTTAACTTCCGCAATGAAGTCCAAAGCTTCCTGTTCGGAACTTATAGGTCTAACAAGAGCAATAAACTTTGATTTCTTTTCTTCGTATTCGCCCTGAGCCTCATCCATCAGGATGCGATATCCCACCATAAACGACCTGCCTTCGCGTGTTGCTTCCTTATTAATGGAACAAGCACTGTATTTTTGGTATAATATACTGTCTGTTTGCAGACAATTTATTATACTAAATTATTTTCAGCTAAAGTAGTTTTTTCATCTGTGCTCCGGCACGGAAAATACAAGGTCAGCAGTATTTCCGGATTGACAGATCATAAGTGACATGAGCATCCGGAAATCGGAGGTATAGAAATGAATTACTCACGTAGGGGTATCAGAAAGAAACAGCAACAGCTCAACTCCAAGAGCGTTAAGATCAAAAAAATGCTCGGCATCACCATCATCAAGGCTCTGCTCGTATCCGGCATTTCACTGGGTGTCATCGTTACCTGTCTTGGCATAGGAATGTTCAAAGGCATAATAGCAACCGCTCCTGACATCTCAACAATTGATGTTACGCCCACCGGTTACGCAACCACGCTTTATGACGCGGAGGGGCACCAGATGACCAAGCTGGTGGCGGAGAATTCCAACAGAACCTATGTAGGTATGGACAAGATACCTCAGGATCTGGCAGATGCCTTCGTTGCTATCGAGGATGAACGTTTCTACGATCACAACGGTATCGATATCAAAGGTATCATGCGTGCGGCAGCTTTAGGTGCCAAGAATCAGTTCAACTTTTCACAGGGTGCAAGTACCATCACGCAGCAGCTCATCAAGAACAGCGTCTTCGACAAGTGGGCTACCGGCGAGACAAAGATGGAACGTGTAAAGCGTAAGATCCAGGAGCAGTATCTTGCTACCGAGCTTGAAAAGACCATGGATAAGAAAGAGATCCTTGAGCTTTATATGAACACCATCAACCTCGGTCACAACACTCTCGGTGTTCAGGCTGCGTCCCTGAGATATTTCGGGAAACAGGTATATGAGCTTAACCTGTCGGAAGCCGCAACACTTGCCGGAATTACCAAGAACCCTTCCGCTTACGACCCCATCACCCATCCGGAAAAGAATGACGAACGTCGTCTCACGGTGTTGATGAAGATGTATGAACTCGGATATATAACCGAGGAAGAATACACTCTCGCCAAAGCGGATGACGTATATGCACGCATCAATGAAGCAAATATCCAGAACGAACAGATAGACAATACCGTTTATACCTATTTTGAAGACGAGGTTATAGAACAGGCTTCGGAAGACCTCAAAGAAATGCTTGTTGCCAGCGGCTATACTGAATCACAGGCCACAAGCCGTGCCTATAACCTGCTCTACAGCGGCGGTCTCAGCATTTATACGACACAGGATCCTCAGATCCAGCAGATGTGCGATGAGATCTATGCAGATGAGAGCAACTATCCCGACGGTACAAAGTGGTATCTTAATTACAAGCTGACCATACAGCATCCCGACGGAGAGGTCCAGAATTATTCAACAGAAATGTTCAAGGCTCACTTCAAGGAGACCAATCCTTCGTTTAATCTCCTGTATACTTCACAGGATGCAGCTTACGAAGCCATAGCCGAGTACTCCGCTTCGGTAATGGAGGAGGGAGATGAGATAATCGGCGAAAGCATCAGCTTAACGCCGCAGCCTCAGGTATCTCTTACCATCGAGGATCAGGCAACGGGATATGTAGTCGCGCTTATCGGTGGCCGGGGTGTTAAGGAATCCAGCCGTTCGCTTAACCGCGCAACCAATACTACCAGACAGCCGGGTTCCACCTTCAAGGTCGTATCCACATATGCCCCCGCTCTCGATACGGGAAATGTAACACTTGCAAGCGTATTCATAGACGGACCTTTCAATTACTCTACCGGAACTCCGGTTAAAAACTGGTACGGCAGCAATTACAAGGGAATCTGTACGGTCCGTTATGCGATCGAGCAGTCCCTTAATATCATCGCAGTAAAGTGTCTTACTCAGATAACACCTCAGCTCGGTTTCGACTACCTGCAGAATTTCGGTTTCACCACACTCATCGACAGGCGTGTGGAAAGCGACGGACGTGTTACAACCGATATCAGGCAGCCACTCGCTCTCGGAGGTATCACAGACGGTGTTACCAATATGGAGCTTAACGGCGCATATGCCACCATCGCAAACGGCGGTATGTATATGGAGCCGATCCTTTATACCAAGATCTACGATCATGACGGTAACCTGCTGATCGATAAGACTGCAACTCAGGATCAGCACCGCGTTATCAAAGAGACTACAGCATTCCTTCTTACCGATGCCATGGTAGGTGTTGTTACATCAGGTACCGGCGGATCAGTTAATTTCGGTGGAATGGCTATCGCAGGTAAGACAGGAACAACAACAGATTATAAGGACGTATGGTTTGCCGGTTATACCCCCTACTATACAGCTACATGCTGGACAGGTTTTGATAACGGCGAATACTTAACCGGTGCCGAAAAGAATCTTTCCAAGACAATGTGGCGCACGGTAATGTCAAAGCTTCATGAGAATCTCGAATATAAATCATTCGAGATCCCGCCCGGAATCACACAGGCAACGATCTGCTCAAGATCGGGACTCCTGCCCATATCCGGACTCTGCGACGGCACTACCCGTACCGAATACTTCGCAGAGGGAACTATCCCCAATACCACCTGCGATGTTCATTATTCGGGATATGTATGTATGGCTACCGGGCTTCCCGCCAGTGACACATGTCCTTTCAAAGTGCCCGGCGTGCTGGAACTCAGCCCTCACCAGTCCGCAGCAGTACAGGCCGGATGCGGTCAGGCCAGCATCACGAGTACTACTCTCTGTCATCACAACGCCGCCTTCTTTACCAATCCGGCCAACAAGGATGTACTTATCAAAGAGCAGGCTGATCTTGCCATGAAGGGTTATCCCTTCTCCATAGACGGTTACTTCTCCAACTGACAGGAAGCGTCATCATAAAAAGAAATAAATAAAGAGCGGATCATTCGATCCGCTCTTTTCTCATACTATTGTTGTCCCGTATCTTCCGATACCGATCCAAGACTTGCAAAAACATCCGTATTCGCACCGGGATTAGCTTCTCTGTATACGCTCACGGCCTTTTCAAGCGACATCTCCTCGAACTCCGTAGAAAAGCCCTTCTTCTTGGTGATGATACCGTATGAAAGGAAATCCGTACTTATATATCCCTCACGTGAACCATACTTTATCTTAGCCCATCCGTTATCATATATCAACTCAACCTCTACAAACTGTCCCGATTCCGCACTGAGGACCACGTCATATTCTTTTCCCGGTCCCGTTCTCAGGTTAACTCCGGTATTGGCCGATATCGATGCGCCCAGCAAGATCTGAACTTCCACAGCTTCCATTTCGCTGTCCGGTCCAATTCCCATACTCTCCCCTGCAGTGAGCATTCCGCTGTTGGAAGATATGGGTTCCGGAAGCGGTTGTCCGGCTCTTCTTACCGGTTCCGCGCCCCGTGCCACGATCATCACCAACATGATCACTATCAGCAGACCACAGATGATTATCAATGCTGTAAGTATTTTACTCTGCGTTTCCTTCTTCATAATAAGCTTAAAGGATCTCCCTGTCCGCATCCCTTGCCATTATCAGTACTCTGTTTCTTCCCATCTCTTCAAAATAATGAAAAGCATACATAAACAGCCTGTACTGACCTGTTCCCCTGCAGTCCCGAAGGAACATGTGAGACACCGTCTTGCCTTCTTTAAAAGATTCACGTATCGTCTTGTCCGACAGTGCCATCCTGAACATATCCATATCATCTTCATGAATGGTAAGTTCGGAAGGTAATACTCCATCTCCCGAATCTTCCCACTTATTTTTTCTCGCTATCCTCTGTCCGTCAAATACCAGCGAGAAGAATGTTCTGCTTCCGGGATCATACTCATACATAACATCGTAATCGGAAAGGAGCGTTGCATTGTAGATCATGGACAGCTCATGCTGCTCTATCATATCATCATAATCTTCAAAAGCTATGACCGCTTCCCTTATGTCCCCGTTATCTGATGTAACCGGGAAAAAGTTGAGACGTCTCCACTTATTTTCAACCGTACGGTAAACATACTCTCTCTTGGTATATTCTTCTATATGTTCACGAAAATCTTCGGCATTGAGGAATTTAAAGATATCCCTGTACTGTTCCAGCACATATGCCTTGGAGTAATGCTCCATGGCATCCTTGAAATTCTTAAACTGCTTCTCCACATACCTGTACTGCTGCGGCAATCTTATCGAATGGAAAGATCCGTCGCTGAGCTTTATAAAGAACACTCCGATATATCGATTTGAGAGAATATCTATGACTATATTCTTCTCATTACGCTCAGCCTCAACACGCTTGTGTTCCGTGATATCCATAAAGGTCAGGATGCACTTATCCTCCATTCCCTGCATATATGGAGGCTTAAACGCATTTGCTCCCATCCATCCCATATCTGTATTAATGGAACTGTTGTATTCACGTCCTACATTCTCGGCACCGTTTTCAAAAGATTCCCTGAGTCCCTTAAGGGAGAAGTAACTCATATAGTCCTTCTTCTGGCCGTCATCAGGGATCATCTCGCAGACCAGCGTCTGCAAGAGGTCATACTGTCCATCCGATGGGATGCCGAATAGCAGCGCATCGGCTTTAACGGTTGTATATGCCCCTGTAGTAAGATCAAGCAGGTATACGGAACGGTACGCATTGCTGAGAGACTGCATGATCATCTCGTTTGTACGTTCTCTGTTGTCGGTGGTACCTTCCTTCTGAACCCGTCTCTCACAGCAGACTATCCTGCCGTCAAGCTCGTCCAGTCTGAGAAATCTCATCTCATTCCAGATATATTTATCATCATATTTCTTCCTGTACTGGAAAGAATATCCGCCATCACGAAGCTCATCCATGATATGGTTAGGTTCAAGACATCCCGATATAAGCTCTGCATCATCCGGATGAGCATAAAGAGAAACTATCTCTCTTCTCCAGCCGTCAAAGCTGACAGGATGATAATAGACGCCTCTGTAATTGCCATCCATGTTTTCAGAGGGCTTAAGCAGCGTAGTCACTTCTCCGCTCTGCATATCGATCAGGAAAATGCTCTGGTAAGAACGTCCGAGGATCCCGAATATCTTCTCCCTCTCCTCTTCCTCCCTGTCATCAACATGAGCAGTTATAAGAAACGAATAAGCGATGATCCCCTGAGACCATACCACCTTACTGACGGTAACATTGCGTCTGCTTCCGAAAGCCGACTTCTCTACAACATAACGGTATACTCCGCCCTCATCCACTCGTGCAACCGCCATCTTAAAATCTCCCGGATCCCATACAGATCCTATATCCATACCTGCATGGGCATTACATCTGATGGTCACCAGGTGATTGCAGTACAATATCTTGCCATCCCGACCGCCGACTACAAACAATGCCACATCGTCTGCATTGTCGAGAATGTTCATTATCCCCCACAGTTCTTTCATTAGTCCCCCCCGCGAAAGCGTTTTTATCCACTTAAAGTATACACGAAAAAGGCTTTGATTTCCAGCTTCCGAGGGCTTCCAAAGATCCTCCCGGAGCATCAAAAAAAGCGCCGCAAGAGCGCCCTTTTTGAGTTATAGAAGAGTTCGTATTATGCGATCTTTTCCTTAGCGATTGCTGCAAGAGAAGCGAATCCTTCTGCATCCTTAACAGCCATCTCTGCGAGCATCTTACGATTGATATCGATCTCAGCGAGCTTAAGTCCGTACATGAACTTGCTGTATGAAAGACCGTTCATTCTTGCTGCTGCATTGATACGAGCGATCCAAAGCTGTCTGAACTGACGCTTTCTCTGCTTACGTCCAACATAAGACTCAGCTAAAGCTCTCATTACAGACTGCTTAGCTACACGATACTGCTTTGATCTTGCACCATAGTATCCGCGTGCAAGCTTTAATACTCTGTTATGCTTCTTCTTAGCGTTCTCTCCGCCTTTGATTCTTGCCATTTTATTTACCTCCGGATTATAAACCTAATTAAAATACTAATGCTGTTCACGAAAGATCAGATGTAAGGAAGGATCTTCTTCATGTTCTTTGCATTCGTGATATCTGTAACTACGTCCTGGCGAAGACCACGCTTTGTCTTTGTAGACTTCTTTGTCAGAATATGACGCTTGTAAGCCTTGTTACGGATAAGCTTTCCTGTACCCGATACTTTGAATCTCTTTGCTGCTGCTCTGCTGGTTTTCATTTTAGGCATTTCTTTTTCCTCCTGATATTTCTGTTCTTAACCGAACGCCATGTACTTAATGACTGTTTCAGCGCTTGGTAAGAAACATTGTCATTGTACGTCCTTCCACCTTAGGTGCCTTCTCGACCGTTGCCACATCTTTAAGAAGCTCTGCAACATCATCAAGAATATGTTTGGATGCCGACATATGGGCCATCTCACGTCCGCGGAATCTCAATGTGAATTTCACACGATCACCCTTTGCCAGAAACTTGCGCGCTGCAGAAACCTTGGTATTCAGATCGTTCGTATCAATATTGGGTGAAAGTCTGAGTTCCTTGATCTCAGTCGTATGCTGTTTCTTCTTGGCTTCCTTATCCTTACGCATCTGTTCGTAACGATATTTGCCATAATCTGCAAGTCTGCACACAGGGGGCTTGGCCGTGGGTGCCACCATTATCAGATCAACCTCGGCTTCATCCGCAAGGCGCATCGCTTCCTGAATGGATACCACTCCGATCTGCTCGCCATGCTCACCGATTACACGCACTTCCTTCTCACGGATCTGTCCGTTGATCAATAAATCGCTAATTGTCTTGTCCTCCAAACAAATAAAAAAGTGGATAGATTATGCATCATATCCGCTTCTCACTAACATCAACCGACTCCGCATATAATGCGAAGATCGTTCCCGATATTAACACCTGAAACTCATAAGGTCGCAGGGTGAGAGTAGATACTCTGCTTGATACCCGACAAAGATAACATATCTATGTTATATAAGTCAAGAGATATTCCGAAAATTATCCGATTTTATTTTCAGTAACCTGTTCTGTTTTTTCTTCAGGTGCCGTCTGCTGTTCCGGTTTGATAAGCCCCGCCTCTCGAGCCGCTGCAATATCAAGCTCGTTAGGAACCGCCGTAAGGCCCTTCGCCTTTCTGTCGGCTATGTATTCTCTCAGTTCCTTCTTATGTATGGTCAGCGTAGACAGTTCCCACTCTATACGTTTAACTGTATCTTTATCATTAAGAGCAAGAGCCTTCTCATAAGTCTCTATGGTCTCGAGCTTGATATTCTCTACCATATTGCTCTTAACCGGTCTGAGAGGATTATCATCATGCTCTCTTAAGACCTGCTGTTCAAATTCTTCTGCCATATCGCTTCCTCCAAAAAAGCAAGCGACGGGAATCGAACCCGCGTCCTCAGCTTGGGAAGCTGATGTTCTACCATTGAACCACGCCTGCATCTCACCTTGATCTCATAATATTAAGGCCTTGTCCATGATACACGTTTTGGAATTCATCGTCAAGAATCCCATTCCGGATCACCGCACTCAATCAAGCCACTCTACGCTCTTAACAAGGATGATCTCACATGCAGTAGCTCCCACATCATCCCTGCTGGTAGAGCTGTACCAGTAAAAATCTTTTTTTGAAGGATGGCGTCCGTCCACATAGACCAGATATCCCTTTATACGGATATGGTCACCGATCTTAATCTTTTTGACAGCTTTACGTACGGAAGGATCCAGTGCGATCAGATGATTGTTGGAACACTGCCTGGTGACATCCTCCACGCTTCCTACAAGAGCCAGCTTTTCCCTGCTGTCAACTTTGTTCCGCAGTCCTCTTTTCTTGGCTTTCCAGTGAAAACCCACCTGTACGTTTTGTTCAGCTACTTTTCCCCAGGCAAGAGACACATCTCTCGGTGAGATCTTATCCTCGGGGCACATTCCGTAATAATCATTCATACAGACTACCAAGCCTTCAATATCATAGGCATACTCATACATCATTCGGATGTCATATCCATACGCCTGCGTATATTCGACTCCGCTTGCCTCTGTCTGTATCGGTTCACGTATCCCTGCAACGGAACGCTGCTTACCCTTCATGAAATTTCTTGCGAAAAGCAGGATCAGGATAATTAAAACGATCAGAAGGATGATCATTCTCCTCTTTCTTTGATTTTCTTCATACATAATCTGTCATTCCTTTCCGTCTTTTTTGATCCGATCATTAACATTCCGTGGAGTATTATAAATGATTTACAGAAAAAAGGCCGCGGATCAACGCAGCCTTTGATCATAAGTCAGAGTTTTAGATGATAATGCATTTTTCCTTCACTTCTTCAAGAAGCTCTCTGTTGGTCTTTCGAAGGACAGGATGAATGAAATCCGGTGCGATCTCGCAAAGCGGTGCAAGAACAAAGTCCCTGTTTGCCATGTCTCTGTGAGGAACCGTAAGATTAGGAAGATCGATCACCTCATTGTCAAAATATATGATATCCATATCAAGCGTTCTGTCTCCCCAGCGCTCTTTCCTTATCCGTCCGCAGGCATTCTCTATCTCATGGATCTTATCAAGGAGAGCCTCCGGCTCATATAGTGTCTCAAGGATAAAGGCACCGTTAATAAATTCTTTCGTAGCAACGCCTCCGTAAGGTTTTGTTTTTATCATGGAAGATCTGAAGAGAACTCTGCACTCCGGATCCTCATCAAGCATCCTTATAGCGTCTTCAACCAGTTCCTCACTGCTCTCATTCTTTTCAGGGTAATCATCATTGGAACCAATGGCAATATAGGCATTGTGGCGCCGCCTTCGCAGGCACACCGATACGGATGAGAATTCAAGATCGATGGGTGCTTCGGGTTTTCTTATCTCAATGCTTATAGCCTTAATGCTCTCAAACCTTTTCATCAGTACGCAGATAAGATGCTCCGCAGCAGCTTCAATAAGCTTGAAAGTATGCTTTTGCATTTCTTCCGATATTATCCCGCATACCTCCGCATAGCTGACCGATGCTCCCAGTTCATCCGTCAGTCCGGCCTTTCTGAGAGACATCTCAAGTTTTGCATTGATATAGAAGTTCTGCCCCTTCTCATTTTCTTCGGGCAACACACCGTGTCTTGCAAACACTTTCAGGTCATCAATACGTATCTCATCCATAATAACCCCCCGCTTACATTGCATTCCTTATTGCTTCAAGCATCTTTATCAGTCTGACATTTTCTTTTACATCATGCACTCTCACAAACGGAACGTCCGAAGCCACAGCATGTGCCGTGATTGCAAGAGTCCCTTCAAGCCTTTCATTTACTGGAACTCCCAGCACATCGCCTATAACCGACTTCCTCGAAGCCCCTAAAAGAACCGGGTATCCCGTTTCTCCGAATCTCTTTACATCAGCTACAGTCTTAAGGTTCTGCGCTGCATCCTTTGCAAAACCGACTCCCGGATCCAGTATTATACGTTCACGCTTAATCCCCGCATCAAGCAGCATTCTCACTTTATCCGACAGCCCGTTTATTATATGCTCTGTGATATCGGAATCCGCCTTATCCGCGCAGTTATCAAGTGCGCCGCCCTTTTCCCGGTTTATCTTATAGAGCTCTCCATCTCTGTCATTGAAAGCTCTTCCGGCCGTCGGAGCGCTGTCATTATGCATCAGGCAGTAGACACAGTCAGTTTCCTTTAAAACGTTTATCATCTCGGGATCCGCCAGAAACGAAATATCATTGATCATATCCGCTCCCGCACTGATGACAGCTCTTGCAACGGAAGCTTTATATGTATCCACTGAAATAGGGATATCACTGTGTTCTCTGATCTTCTTAATAACAGGGATGACCCTGTTCATCTCATCCTCCGCAGATACAGGAGTATAACCGGGTCTGGTTGATTCACCGCCTATATCTATAAGCGCAGCGCCGTCTCTTTCCATCTCAAGAGCATGTTCCGCCGCTTTTTCCACCTCAGCATAATTACCGCCATCCGAAAAAGAATCCGGCGTAACATTTAAAATCCCGCACACATAGCAGTGTCCGGGAAACTCAAAAATCTTTTTTCCTATTCTCATCTCATTTGAACTCATCTTGTCTGTATCTCCTGTCAAAGTTTAAGCATCTGCATAACGCGTCCCTGCAAAGGATCGTTGTCCTTAAAATCCCCGCGGCATGCTATCGTAACAGTCTGCGTTCCCGGCTTTTTGATGCCACGCATAGTCATACACATATGCTCGGCCTCAGCTATGACCATTACACCCTTGGGTGCGAACCCTTTCATGAGTGCATCGGCTATCTGTCCCGTCATCTGCTCCTGTATCTGGAGTCTTCTGGCATAAACCTCAACAGTTCTGGCAAGCTTGCTTAAGCCCACCACTCTGCCGTCGGGGATATAAGCTATATGGATCTTTCCATAAAAGGGCAGCATATGATGTTCGCATAATGAATAAAAGGTAATATCCTTTTCCAGGACTATTCCATCCGCCCCGGAAGAAAACGTACGACTTAAATGCTCATCCGCCTCTCCGTCCATTCCCGCAAGAAGCTCGGTATACATCCTGGCAACGCGCTCCGGTGTATCCTTAAGTCCTTCTCTCTCCGGATCTTCTCCTACAGCTTCAAGCAAAAGCCTTACCGCCTCTGCCGCTTTTTTCTCATCTACCATTTTATATCTCCACAAAGAGCGTTCTCTTTTGAAGCCGCTCCGGCTTGTTATCTTTTTTTACCTGAACGCACTACTTCTTCTTCAAATCTCGCAAGCCACGAAAGCGAGCCTGCTGCCACAATCGGGACATTGCCGTCAGCCTTTGAAAGCAGCATTGCTATCTCATACGCTTCCTCTACACTGTCAACCGCAGTCACATCCGAAGTAAATTCACCCACTGCTTTTGCAAGTTCAATTGCAGGAAGCGCTCTCGGATTTTCCGGAGGTGTTAATGTGATGACACGTCTCGCATGTGGTACTAAAAACTTTATTATTTTATCATATTCCTTGTCTTTAAGTATCCCCAATATAAGTATTACTTTTTTATCCCCCATATATATATCAAGTGCTTCCGACAATCTCCCTGCCGCATCCGGATTGTGAGCACCGTCCGCGATAACATAAGGCCTCTCGCGAAGCACCGTAAATCTGCCGTTCCATTTTGTTAAAGCGAGTCCTTTTCTCAGCGCCTTTTCGCTTATCGTGAATCCTTTTCTATCCAGGATATCAGCCACACATACTGCTGCCGCAGCATTCTCCGGCTGTACCGTACCTGCCATCCCGATCTCAAGATCCTTATATTTACCGAAGTCAAATTTTTGTTTTTTCAGGCCGTATCTTATATGTGTCGGTTTTGCTGTGAAAAGCTCTGCGCCGCACTTCTTTGCCTTATCCTCTAAAACCTGCAAAGCCGCATCCGCCTGTCCGACACTTACCACCTCACACCCTTCCTTGATGATCTCTGCTTTTACGGCCGCTATCTCTTCTATCGTATTTCCGAGTATGGCTTTATGATCTTCATCGATATGAGCAAAAGCGCAGACCAACGGCGCAGGCAACACATTTGTCGCATCATCCGCTCCGCCAAGTCCGCACTCTATCACCGCGATATCGCATTTTTCTCTGTTAAAATACCAGAAGGCAAGAGCTGTCTCAGTTTCAAATAAAGTAGGTGAAGGCAGGCCATCCGCTTTCATCTCCTCAGACACTTTCTTTATCAGTCCGATCCCTTCACCAACCGCCTTGGCCGTAATGGGTCTTCCGCCGATCTGGATCTTTTCGAATTCTTTTCCCAGAGAGGGAGAAAAATACCTGCCTGTTTTATATCCCGCTTCTTTTAAAACAGTCGAAACATATGCAAGGATCGAACCCTTCCCGTTGGTTCCCGCGATATGAACTGTCTTAAAGCCTTTCTCGGGATTGCCTAATCTCTTTAACAGTTCCCGCATGGTATCAAGTCCCATGACACTCCCGAGCTTTGCGATCTCTTCAATATAAAGATTAACTTCCCTGTCAGTCATTTGTCTTCCTAAAAAGAGGGCAGAAAGCGTAACCCATTTGATCCGTTCCTATCAGTTATCGTCTATCATTCCGTCTGCGTCAACGTTGACACCGTTTCCGATATCAAGCATGTTGACCGTACGTCTCTTTATCCTTGCCTTCTCGGATGCGTCAAATATGAAATCCTTGATCTCTTTTGCATGTCTTACATGCTTTATCTGAAGCTCCTTATCCGTGGTATCACCTGTAAAACATCTCACAGTTCCCAAGCCTACCATTCTCTCCCAAAAGCTTCTGATCAACTCCACATCCTGTACTTTGTACATATAGCAGTCATCCTGCTGTTTATTTAAGAAGCCCTTGTCTATGGTGATCATATCATCCTTTACGGTATAGATCGTAAATGTCCAGGGCAATCCCAGAAATAACCATCTTTTTCTCTCTTTGAATTCAGCCATCTTCTTCCCTCCCGTCAAAATGCATTGTCATTTTTCCATGTACTGCTCGTTGTCGTTTTCATCTTTCTTGCCTGACAAACGCTTTAAATATTCAACTACTTCCTGATTGGGTTCAGCACCTCTGCAACCGTACAGCATATACTGATCCATCTTCTCCTTGCGGATTATCTTCCCCTTTATATAAATCATATTCCCGTCGCGTTCATTCAGCTTACACGTAACACCTGTTCCGATCTGCAGAGGAAGCCGCTTTCTTGATTCGATAACAAAAGCGAAACCGCTGGGGCTCAGGTCCTTAAGTGTTGTAAAGAGCGGATCCACCATTCCGTCGATATTGAATACAGCCGGCTGCCAGATATAAGTTCTTCTCTCACCGCGTCGGTTCTCTATTCCGGTAGATACTGAAGATGTTATCTTATGATAAACCAGTCCGTCCTTGCGGGATGTGGTTATGCGGCAATTCTTAAATGTCCAGTTATTTCCTTCGGCATCGGGAACCTGCATATGTATCCTGATATTCTCGCCCTCGAAATTAACTCTGACACCTTTATGCATAAAAGGAATAACAAGCACGCCATTTTCGCCGGCTTTCATAACACGCGAAACGAACTTGGCCTGCATGTCCCCACCGTTATTAACGGTGATCTGTACCCTTGTTCCCATTGAAATACTCGAAAAGTTCATAAGGTATATTTTACCTGTTTTCGCATATTTAGTCCACCGTCCGGCAGTATCGTCACCTGCCTGATCTTATTATTATCACCCGCAAAAAGTCGTCTACTCGATCTTATATATCTTTGCTTCAAAAGCACCTATATTTATGCTGAGGATCCCGGCTTTGGTCTTGTGGGTCTCATTCTTTTTATCAATGTTTCCGCCGAACTTCGTCCAACCGGTATCAAGTATCAGCTTCCAGTTTTCTTCTTTTATTCGGTTCTGCTTCTTCCTGCTCTTGCCGGATTCCGCCTTTTTCTCTTCCGTATTACCTTCAGGGCTTTTTTCATCATCCTCTTTCTGCGCTTTCACGGCACGGATCTCGAATCCTTCGGATGCCGCATCTCCGAAATTCAAAACTGCGGCAAAACTGC
>Ga0256407_10005895_pt1 | contig 19283 bp, 29 predicted proteins | sample RumenRJG_04DNA_FD_193489 | JGI IMG/M metagenome (GOLD analysis project Ga0256407, IMG submission 193489) | Bovine rumen microbial communities from Lethbridge, Alberta, Canada - RJG_04 | ecosystem: Host-associated > Mammals > Digestive system > Stomach > Rumen | place: Canada: Alberta... | reverse complement strand
AAGTAGACGGCAAGAAGGTTCGCTATGCTAAGAAATCTGGAGAGGAGATTTAATTATGGCAAAGAAGAAAAACGAATCTGTTGAGGTTATGGAGCTGCCTGCAGGCTACGTTCCTACTCTCAAGAAGGTATATAAAGAAGAGATCGTTCCTGCTCTTATGAAGCAGTTCTCTTACACTAGCGTAATGCAGGTTCCGAAGCTCGTCAAGATCACCATCAACGAAGGTATCGGCGACGCTACCCAGGACAAGAAGCTCGTTGAGGAGGCAGCTGAAGAGCTCAGCCTCATCACCGGCCAGAAGGCTATCGTTACTTCTTCAAAGAAGGACGTTTCCAATTTCAAGCTCCGTAAGGGTATGCCGATCGGCACCAAGGTTACTCTCCGTAATGTAAAAATGTACGAGTTCCTCGAGAAGCTCATCCGTGTATCTCTCCCTCGTATCCGTGACTTCAACGGTATTTCAGAGAAGATGGACGGTCAGGGTAACTACACCCTCGGTCTCAAGGAGCAGATTATCTTCCCGGAGATCGATATGGACAAGAACCCAAGGATCCACGGTATGGAGATCACTTTCGTGACCACCGCCAAGTCTGACGAAGAGGCTTATGCACTTCTCAAGGCTATCGGTCTTCCATTCAAGAAACATAACAACTAAAAGAGTATACAATGGCAAAGGAAAGTATGAAAGCCCGCGAAGTAAAACGCGCGAAATTAGTTGCTAAATACGCCGAGAAGAGAAAGGCTCTCAAAGAGGCAGGCGACTGGGCAGCTCTCGACAAGCTTCCTAAGAACTCAGCTTCTTGCCGTCTCCACAACCGTTGCTCTCTCACCGGACGTCCAAAGGGATATATGCGTGCCTTCGGTATCAGCCGTATCCAGTTCCGCGAGATGGCTTCCAACGGTCTCATCCCGGGCGTAAAGAAAGCAAGCTGGTAGTAAATATTACACATTATATATTATTAACAACAATCGGATATCGGGCGTCATGACGCCGGTCCATAAAAAAAGACAAAAAAATGACTGATCCAATTGCAGATTTTCTGACCAGAATCCGTAACGCTTACCGTGCAGGTAAGAAGGTGGTCGAGATCCCTTCATCTAAGCTGAAGGTCGCTATCACAGAGATTCTGTTCGAGCAGGGTTACATCCTCAGCTACAAAGTAGTCGAGGGCCAGCCTGCAGACACAATCAAAATCGCTCTCAAGTATCATCCTCAGACCAAGGTCGCTGCCATCAAGGGTCTCGACCGTATTTCTAAGCCAGGTCTCAGGAAGTACGTTGACGTAAAGGACATGCCTCGAGTTCTCAATGGCCTCGGTGTAGCTATCCTTACTACTTCAAAGGGTGTCATCACTGACAAGAAGGCTCGTGAGCTCGGCGTCGGCGGTGAGGTAATATGCTATGTATATTAATATTAAAGATTAAGAAATGTCAAGAATAGGAAAACTTCCTGTAAACCTTCCGTCCGGAGTTAAGGCAGAGCTTCTCCCCGGCAACGTCGTTAAGGTTAAAGGTCCTCTTGGTGAGCTCAGCCAGAAGGTTGATCCGGATATTACCGTCACCATTGAGGATGGCCAGATTAAGTTTACCCGTCCTACCGACCAGCCACGCCACCGTTCTATGCACGGTCTCTACCGCGCTCTCGTGAACAACATGGTTGTCGGTGTTTCTACGGGTTATGAAATTAAGCAGGAGTTCGTCGGTGTAGGTTACCGCGTAGAGGTTAAGGGCCAGCTCCTTACCTTCGCTCTCGGTTACTCCCACGATGTCCAGCTCCTTCTCCCAGATGAGATCAAGGCAGAAGCCGCTCCGATCAAGAAAGGTGAGAACCCTGTTCTCATCCTCAAGAGCTCAGACAAGCAGCTCATCGGTCAGGTAGCAGCCAAGATCCGTTCACTGCGTAAGCCTGAACCTTACAAGGGCAAGGGTATCAAGTTCGTCGGCGAGCAGCTCCGTCGCAAGGCCGGCAAGACCGCATCCGCTAAATAATAGGAGGACACAATTATGGCATTGAGTAAAATAGAAAGAAGAAGAAGGATTCACTACCGCATCCGTAAGCATGTGAACGGTACTGCTGAAAGGCCAAGACTTGTTGTCTTCAGAAGTAACAAGCAGATTTACGTGCAGGTTGTTGACGATGAGCAGGGCGTAACACTCGTCGCTGCCGCTTCAAATGATAAGGCTCTCGCCGCTGAGTGCAAAGGCAAATCCGGAAAGGATGCAGCTGCTGTAGTCGGAAAGGCAATCGCAGAGCGCGCTATCGCCAAGGGTATCAGCGAGGTCTCTTTCGACCGTGGCGGATATCTCTACCATGGCAGAGTTAAAAGTTTGGCAGACGCTGCCCGTGAAGGCGGCCTTAAATTCTAATCGGGACTATGGCAAATACAAATGTAAAAAGAGTCAAGACTTCAGAGCTTGAGCTTAAGGACAGACTGGTAGCCATCAATCGTGTCACCAAGGTGACCAAGGGTGGCCGTCACTTCCGCTTTGCGGCTATCGTAGTCGTAGGCGACGAGAATGGTGTCGTAGGTTATGGTCTCGGTAAGGCAAATGAGGTTACCGCAGCTATCCAGAAGGGTATCGAGGATGCTAAGAAGAATCTCGTCAAGATTCCTGTAATCAACAAGACAATCCCTCACGAGCAGGTTGCAAGGTTCGGTGGAGCAGAAGTGTTCATGAAGCCTGCAGCTCCTGGTACCGGTGTTAAGGCAGGTGGTGCCATGCGTGCCGTGTTCGAGTCTGTAGGAATCCAGAACGTGCTTGCAAAGAGCAAAGGTTCTTCAAACCCTCACAACCTCGTTAAGGCTACCGTTGCAGCCCTCACAGAGATGCGCGACGCTTATACCGTTGCAGGTCTCCGTGGCGTGCCTATGACAAAAGTATTTAACGGATAGGAGGACCAGAACTATGGCAAAATACAGAATTACACAGGTTATCAGCAAGAACGGCGAAACCAAGAGACAGAAAGCTAACCTTTCTTCACTCGGTATCCGCAGAATGCATCAGACCGTAGAGGTTGAGAAGAACCCTGTTACAACAGGTATGTTGGAGAAGGTTCGTCACCTCGTGAAAGTTGAAGAAATCTAATTTTAGGAGGAACAAATGATGAATTTGCATGATCTGAAACCTGCTAAAGGTGCTACAAAAAGTTCAAAGAGAATCGGCCGCGGCGAAGGCTCAGGCAAGGGCGGTACCGCTACCCGTGGTACCAAGGGTGCTCAGGCACGCGCCGGATACTCTCACAAGATAGGATTTGAAGGTGGCCAGATGCCAATCCAGCGCCGTCTTCCGAAGTTCGGCTTCAAGAACCCTACAAGAGTTGAGTTCAAGGCAGTCAATGTTGCCGATCTCCAGAAGCTCTACGAAGCTACAGGTATTTCTGAGATCAATCTCGACGTTCTCGTTGAGTACGGTCTCGCACCTGTAAAGGAACTTGTAAAGGTTCTCGGCAACGGTGAGCTTACCGCAAAACTCGAAGTTTCTGCCGACGCTTTCTCAAAGTCTGCAATCGCTAAGATTGAGGCTGCAGGTGGCAAGGCAACAATTGTTGAGGAATAATCAAGACAAGATGAAGAAGTTTATAGAGACAATCCAAAACATCTTCAAGATCGAGGAGTTACGCAAGAGGATCGTTTATACGGTTCTCTTGGTACTCGTTTATCGACTGGGATGCTTTATCGTGCTTCCGGGCATCGATTCAAGGCTCCTTGCCAACTTCCAGAGCAGCACTCAGGACGGCCTCGTAGGTCTCCTCAACATGTTCTCTGGCGGTGCATTCGGTAGAGCATCGATCTTCGCACTGGGTGTGATGCCTTACATCTCGGCATCCATCGTGATCCAGCTCCTCGGTATGTTCGTGCCTCGTTTCAGAAAACTCCAGATGGAGGGCGAGAGCGGCCGTAGGAAAATCAACCAGTACACCAGGATCCTTACTGTAGCTATCCTTGCTGTGCAGTGCCCTGCATACATGGCTGCCGTATACAATGAGATCCCTGGATCTGCATTCGTTGCTGTCAACCAGCTTGGATGGAGCACTATTACGTTTAACGTCGTCTCTACCATTGTTCTTATGGCCGGCTCGATGTTCGTGATGTGGCTCGGCGAGCGTATCACTGACCGCGGTATCGGAAACGGTATTTCCCTGATCATCATGATCGGTATCGTTGCCCGTCTCCCTTACGCCCTCGTCGGTGAAATCGGTTCCAAGTTTACTGCATCAAGCAACGGAGGACTTCTCTACATCGTAGTTGAACTTGTCATACTCTTCCTCGTTTTCATCGCTGCCATCGCACTTGTGCAGGCAGTCAGAAGAGTTCCGATCCAGTATGCCAAGAGAGTAATCGGCAACCGTCAGTACGGCGGTGTCCGCCAGTATCTTCCTATCAAGATGAATGCGGCAGGCGTTATGCCTATCATCTTCGCCCAGGCGTTGATGCTCTTCCCGCTTCTCTTCCAGCGTTTCGATGCTACCCGCGGTCTTGCAGCTACTCTCAGCAACTATACCGGATTGTGGTATAACCTTATTTTCGGCTTCCTCGTTGTAGTCTTCACTTACTTCTACACCGCCGTTACTGTCAATTCGACGATGATGGCTGAAGATATGAAGAAGAACGGAGGATTCATCCCTGGAGTAAAGCCTGGAAAGGCAACCGTAGCGTACCTCGACTCAATCCTTGACCGAGTTACCCTTCCTGGTTCAATCTTCCTCGCTATCATCGCTATCCTTCCGGCATTCGCGATGAAACTCGGAGTCAGCAACTCGTTTGCAAGCTTCTTCGGAGGTACTTCCCTCCTTATCCTTGTAGGTGTAGTTCTTGACACTCTCCAGCAGATTGAGAGCTATTTGTTAATGCGTCACTACGACGGTCTCATGAAGACCGGTCGTCTCAGTGGACGTTCAGGTATGTAATTTTTGATGGTTAAAGGTAGATGGTAGCACCAAAGACAGAAGAAGCTATTGAGCTGCTCCGTATAAATGGAGAGCTGACGTCAAGAGCGTTGGCAGAAGTCGGTAAAGCGGTTGCCCCTGGTGTGTCAACTAAAGAGTTGAATAGGGTAGCTGAGACTTTTATCCGTGACAACGGTGCCGTTCCTAACTTCTTGGATTACGACGGCTATCCATATTCTATCTGTACCTCAGTAAACGATGTAGTTGTCCACGGTTTTCCGTCAGACTATATTCTGAAGGATGGAGACATAGTTTCCGTAGACCTTGGAACTCTCTACAAAGGATATAACGGCGATTCGGCATACACTTTCCCGGTCGGGGAAGTGGACGCCGAGACCCGGAAACTCCTCGATGTCACTAAGGCATCTCTTTACAAGGGTATAGAGCAGGCTGTGGCTGGCAATCGTACCGGCGATATCGGACACGCGGTGCAAACGTATGCCGAATCATTCGGATTCGGGGTCGTCAGGGAACTTGAGGGCCATGGAATCGGACGGGACATGCACGAGAATCCGGGCGTTCCAAACTATGGACACCAGGGTCGCGGGCCAAGGCTCGTCGAAGGAATGACAATATGCATCGAGCCTATGATCACGGCGGGCAACCGCAATGTGTATCTTGCAAGAAACGGTTGGGCAGTACACACGACTGATCATAAGAAGGCGGCGCATTTCGAGCTTACGGTTGTTGTCCGTAAAGGCAAAGCGGAGCAGCTGTCGACTTTTGACTTCATTGAGAAGGACAATAGTATTAAGTTTTAAAGTGGTATTTTAATGTCTAAACAAGCAGCAATCGAGCAGGACGGAGTAATCGTCGAGACTCTCCCGAATGCAATGTTCAAAGTAGAATTGGAGAATGGTCACGTCATCCTTGCCCATATTTCCGGCAAGATGAGACAGCACTTTATCCACATTCTTCTGGGTGACAAAGTTAGAGTTGAAATGTCACCTTATGATTTAAGCAAAGGAAGAATATCCTTCAGATACAAATAAAATTTTTGCAATATGAAAGTTAAGACATCCATCAAAAAGCGCAGCGAGGATTGCAAGATCGTTCGTCGTAAAGGTCATCTTTACGTGATCTGCAAGAAGAACCCTAAGTTCAAGATGCGCCAAGGATAATATTCAGTTGTATAACTAATAAAGTAAAGATAATATTATGGCAAGAATAGCCGGTGTTGATTTACCAAACAACAAAAGGGGAGAGATAGGTCTTACCTATATCTTCGGAATCGGCCGCTCATCCGCAAGGAAGATCCTTGACAAGTGCGGAATCGATTACGACACTAAGGTCAGCGAGTGGGACGATGACCAGATCGCCAAGATCCGTACCGAGATCAACGAAGAGTACAAGATCGAAGGTGAGCTCCGTTCTACTGTCCAGATGAACATCAAGCGTCTCATGGACATCGGTTGCTACAGAGGCATCCGTCACCGTGTAGGCCTTCCTGTACGCGGACAGAGCACCAAGAACAATGCCCGTACACGTAAGGGTAAGAAGAAGACTGTTGCAAACAAGAAGAAAGCAACTAAATAATCGATGAATTATGGCAAAGAAAACAACAACAGCAAAAAAGAGAGTCGTTAAGGTTGAAGCCGTTGGTGAAGCACATATTTCATCAACATTCAACAACGTTATCGTATCCCTCACCAACACTGTGGGCCAGGTTATCAGCTGGTCTTCAGCAGGAAAGTGCGGTTTCAGAGGTTCTAAGAAGAACACTCCATATGCTGCCCAGATGGCTGCAGAGGATGCTTCCAAGACCGCTTTTGACGCAGGTCTCCGCAAGGTGAAGTGCTATGTGAAGGGCCCTGGCGCAGGACGTGAGTCCGCTATCAGGACTATCAATAATGCGGGTATCGAGGTTACCGAGATCATTGACGTGACCCCAATGCCACACAACGGATGCCGTCCAAAAGGCCGTCGTAAAGTTTAACGTTATTTTAAGATTCAATTACTATGGCAAGATATACTGGACCAAGTACCAAGATCGCCCGCAAATTCGGCGAACCTATCTATGGAGCTGATAAATACCTTGAAAAAAGGAATTATCCTCCTGGACAGCATGGCGCCGCACGCAAGCGTGCAAGAAAGTCTACCGAATACGGTAGCCAGCTTAGAGAAAAGCAGAAAGTAAAATACATGTATGGTGTTCTCGAGCGTCAGTTCCGCAACACATACGAGAAAGCATCACGTCTTCCTGGCCAGCCGGGTGAGAACCTTCTCTTCCTCCTCGAGTCAAGACTTGACAACCTCGTATACCGTTTCGGTATCGCTCCTACAAGGGCAGCTGCACGTCAGCTCGTTCTTCACCGCCATATCACTCTTAACGGTGCAGTCTGCAACATTCCTTCTGCACAGGTTAAGCCAGGTGACGTAATCGCTGTCAGAGAGAGATCAAAGAGCCTCGAAGTTATCACGAACAGCGTTGCAGCAGCAACCAAGTTCTCATGGATCGAGTTCGATGCTAAGACTCTCACTGGCAAGTACCTCAATGTTCCTGCAAGGGAAGACATTCCTGAGAACATCAACGAGCAGCTGATCGTCGACCTTTACTCCAAGTAATAAATAAACACCTAAAAAGAAAAATTATGGCAATCTTAGCATTTCAGAAACCAGACAAGGTAATAATGCTCGAAAGCACCGATACCGTAGGTCGTTTCGAGTTCAGGCCTCTTGAACCTGGATACGGACAGACTATCGGCAACGCCCTTCGCCGCATCCTGTTATCTTCACTGGAAGGCTTTGCCATCAGCGCCATCAAGATCACCGGAGTGGACCAGGAGTTCGCTACGATCCCAGGCGTTATCGAGGGTATGCAGGACATCATTCTCAACCTCAAGCAGGTCAGATTCAAGAGAATGGTAGAGTCTGTTGACTCCGAAGTGGCAAACATTACTATAAGCGGTAAGCAGGAGTTTACCGCAGAGGATATTTCCAAAGGATTGTCTTCTTTCAAGGTGCTGAATCCTGAGCTGCATATCTGCTCACTCGAACCGTCAGTGAAGTTCGAGATCTCCATCACCATCACCAAAGGCCGCGGCTTCGTCGCTGCCGAGGAGGAAAGGGATGAGAACACACCTATCGGAACTATTCCGGTAGATGCTATCTACACTCCTATCCGCAAGGTGAACTGGACTGTCGAGAACTGGCGTGTCGAGCAGAAGACCGACTACGAAAAGCTGAACCTGGAGATTGTAACCGATGGTTCCATCTCTCCTAACGCAGCTCTTCAGGATGCAGCCAACATCCTCATCTACCACTTCAAGTTGTTCACAGACGACAAGAAGATGACCCTCGAGAGCACGGTTGAGACCGACTCTAAGGAACTCGATGAGGAGTCACTCCGCATGAGACATCTCCTTCTCACCAAGCTTTCAGACATGGGCCTTTCTGTAAGGGCTTACAACTGTCTCAAGGCTGCCGATATCGACACATTCGCTGACCTCGTTTCTTACTCAAGGGCAGAGCTCATGAAGTTCCGCAACTTCGGTAGGAAGTCGCTCAACGAGATCGATATCCTCGTCGAGAAGATGAAGCTCTCATTCGGCATGGATGTCAGAAAGTATAATATTGAACCTAAGAAAAAGAACGTATAATCATGAGGCACAATAAAGCAATCAATCACCTTGGACGTAAGAGCGGTCACCGCAAGGCCCTTCTCGCCAACATGGCTTCATCACTGATCCTCCACAAGAGAATCAATACTACCGTTGCCAAGGCAAAGGCTCTTAAGATGTATGTCGAGCCGCTTATCACCAAGTCTAAGGATGACTCAACCCACTCACGCCGAGTTGTCTTCAGCTACCTTAAGGACAAGTACGCTGTATCAGAGCTCTTCCGTACTATCGCTCCGAAGATCGCTGACCGTCCAGGTGGATACCTCCGTATCCTCCACACCGGTTTCCGTCAGGGCGATGCTGCAGAGATGGCTCTTATCGAGTTCGTTGATTTCAACGAGGCAGCTCTCGCAAGCGCAGCTCCTAAGAAGGAAGAGGCTAAGAAGACTACCCGTCGTAGCCGCGCAAAGAAGGCTGAGGCTCCTAAGGCTGAGGCTGCAGCAGAGGCTCCGGCAGCTGCTGAAGAGGCTCCAAAAGCAGAGTAGTCAGTCTTTGACTGTCAACATAAAAAGGACAGACCATACCGGTCTGTCTTTTTTTTTATCCCTCCTCTCGCTTTCCGCTGTCGTCAGCGGCGGGATCCTCGTGGTCGCGGCTCTGTTCCGCCGACTACGTCGGCTCCATCCCTCCCAATGTCTACTTCGTCCTGCTCCGCAGAACTCGTATCCATCGGGCTCCTCCCTCTGACGTGGCCGAGGGTGGCCACGCTCGCCGCGACCAGAGGACACCCGCCGCTTTCTCGCCACTGCTGCCCTCGTCAATCTATCGCCGTCTGCCAATCCTCTGACTTCCTACGGCGGCCAGCTGACGGGCCGCCTCCGGCAGGTTCGGAAAAGCTGCTCGGTCGCTGTCGCCGCCTAAACGGCTAACTCAGTCCTTTTACACCGCCATCGTCGCTTCGCTCGATGCCGTCGTAACGTCCTTCAGACACACGCCGTTCTTCACGGCGGCGCCGGCCGCTCCCTCGCTCACCGCTTTTCCTCAATGCCTCCAGCGTCTCCGCCACCCGTCCGTCGCTAGCGGACCTTCGGACAATTGACAGGCCCTCGCTCAACGAGTTCTCTAATCCGTCGGATAAAGCGCTGAGGGTGCAGCACTGTGCCACAGAGTGCCCTGTACTGTGGTATGCCGCCCCCTTAACCTTGATTTTCTGGTGTTGAGGGTGCAGCACTGTGCCACAGAGTGCCCTGTACTGTGGTATGCCGCCCCCTTAATCTTGTTTTTTTTCATTGAGGGTGCAGCACTGTGCCACTGAGCGACCTGTACTGTGGTATGCCGCCCCCTCAACCCTGATTTTTCGGCATTGAGGGTGCAGCAATGTGCCACTCAGCGTCCTGTACTAAGGGATGCTGCACCCTCAACATACAAATGGTCCACGCCGCCGTCGCGTCGTCCGACTTCTTTCGCGTCCAGCTCCGGGCCGCATGCTATACTCCAGTCTGGTGATCCTTAACTTGTTTACCTATAGTTATATCCCTGCAATTCGGTGTGTCCGTCTTATACACCCAAAATAATATGAATCTCGCTATGTATCAATTATTTGACGATCACCGTTCCTCTATTGTCCTGGGAAAGGTTTGCCAGAACAGGCGTTGTTTCCAAAGGAAATGCCGCTGACTCTGGTGTGTATATGGGTCCAAACCTTGGACCCATATACACGAAAAAGGGGGGTAAACGTAGATATGGGTCCAAACTTTGGACCCATATCTACACCTGATCAAGATATTCCGCCGTCTCCGAATAGGAAAGTCCTGTAACCCGTGCAACAATCGGGCGCGAGGAGGGTCTTCAGGGGCAGAGCTCGCCGTAAGACCGTGAGACCGCGAGGCCGCGATGGCCGGGTGGCCAGGTGGCCGGGGACGTGGCCCCCCCCTCGGCCACGGGAAGAGGGACGGGGCCCGCAAGATGCAAGTTATCGCGCAGCGATGACGCGGCAGATTGTGGGAGGGTACGCAGTGAGCGCCAGCGAACGAAGTTCCCCGGCACCCTGCGTCAGCCGGTCTGCGGCATAAGCAGGCAGGCATGCGCCGTAGCGCCCGATCTGTAGCAGCCGGAGGTCAAAGATTTTTGGCTGACTGGGGGGATGATGGATTCAACACTGAACTTGGAATGAAGGATTATTACCGGAAATAACGAAAAAAGGATGACCTTTGAAAGATCATCCTTTAAATTCTGTCGGGGTACTGTGACTCGAACACAGGACCCTCTGGTCCCAAACCAGATGCGCTAGCCAACTGCGCCACACCCCGATAACATCCCTTCGGGTTCGCCCCTCAGGTCCCATCGCAAACATTCGTTTCGATTGGGATTGCAAAGGTACTGACTTTTTTCAAAAAAACAAATTTTCTCGGAGATTTTGTTAAAAATCGCGATTCGTTTTTGTATATTTGTTCCCAAAGGAACGCAATATGATAATCCAGGCAAAGGGAATAGAAAAAAGTTTCGGGAACCTTAAAGTCCTCAAGGGAATAGACTTCGAAGTGAAGAAATCCGAAGTCGTATCCATCATGGGTGCCAGCGGAGCCGGCAAATCGACCCTCCTCCAGATACTAGGTACCCTTTCCACCCCTGACGCCGGCAGCCTCGTCATCGATAATACCGACGTCCTCAGCCTCGGATCCCGCGCACTCTCCGAATTCCGCAACAGAAGAATTGGCTTCGTCTTCCAGTTCCACCATCTTCTTCCGGAATTCAATTCCCTTGAAAACGTAATGATCCCCGGGTTCATCGCCGGCCGCCCGGACCGCGAAGTCCGTGCCGAGGCCAAGCGCCTTCTCGAGACCCTCGGGCTTGCAGAAAGGATGGACCATAAGCCATCGGAACTCTCAGGCGGCGAGCAGCAGCGCGTCGCAATCGCCAGAGCCCTGATCAACAGCCCGGCAGTCCTCTTTGCCGACGAACCTTCCGGCAACCTCGACAGCGCCACCAAGGCCGACCTGCACAAGCTCTTCTTCGAGCTCCGCGACCGTACCGGCCAGACGATAGTCATTGTCACCCATGATCCGGAGCTCGCCGCGATGTGCGACCGCACGGTCCATATGCGCGACGGACTTTTCGAATAGCCATGGAGACCTTCCGGTTCAAGCAGTTTGAAGTCATCAACGAACGTTCCGCCATGAAAGTCGGGACCGACGGAGTCATTCTCGGCGCCGCCGTGACCCTCGAATCCGGCGATGCTAGGATTTTGGACGCCGGCACCGGCACCGGAGTCGTCGCCTTGATGATCGCGCAGCGCAGCGGGGACGGGACCATGATAACGGGCATAGATATCGACCCAGCGGCGGCGGAGGAAGCGGCCGCAAACTTCCGTAACTCCCCGTGGGCGGAAAGACTCGCCGCGGCCAATCTCCCGATTCAGGACTGCGAAGGAGAGTTCGACCTTATAGTCTCCAACCCGCCGTATTTCGACGAATCCCTCACGAATCCTGACCCGGATCGCACTCTGGCCCGTCATACCGGCACCATGTCCTACCGGACACTGCTGGATTTCGCAAAGGACCATCTGACCGCCGACGGCCGGCTTTCCATGATCCTGCCTACAGACCGGGAGCGCGACCTTATGCGCTACGCCAGGATGGACGGCTTCTTCCCGTTCCGCATCCTCCGGATCCGGACGGTTTCCCGCAAGGAGCCGATGCGTATGGTCGTGGAATTCCGCAGGGGACGGGACCATGAACTCCGCGAAGAGGAGCTCATAATACAAGAAAAAGGCCGGTATACCGTGCAGTACGCCGACCTGGTAAAAGATTTCTATCTCTGGGCTTAATTGTCCTTCTTAAACCCTTTGTGCTGGCCTCCGCGCAGCCTTGCAATCTGCTGACGGCGGAATTTCTCCTCTCCGATGATAAGCTTGGCGACTTTATCGACCGGAATAACCTTGCGGTAGCGCTCGAGATATTTTACATCGACTTCTCCGGAGGCTTTTTCAGCTTTGAGATAGTTCTGGAGAGCCTTCTCTATCTCTTGCTCCGAGGCTTTGTCCTGGATTGCCTTCTCAAGCTTTCCGAACGCATCCATCACTTCTCCGAAGGCCTTCATCCTTTCACCCTCAGCCTCATTGTACAGCGCCCAGAATTTAGCGGCTTCGGCCGGAGTCAGGTCCATTTCAGAAGTCAGAAAAGCGATCCTTTCGCTTTTCACTTTTTCATGCCAGCCTTTATTCTGGTTAGGCTGGGCGGCTGCCCCGAAAGAGAAAGCCGCAATCAGGAAGAATGTAATCAGTGACAATTTAGTTCTCATTTCCTAAGTATGCTATCTGTTCGACTGATGTATTCGAATTTAAAAGATACTCGAGTATATCATCTTCCGAAGAAACCGGCTCCTCGGAGACTTCGCTTGAGTAATAGATATAGGAATCCGTAGAAGGGATTATCTCGGCTATCCCGAAATCGTCATAATCCTGGGTGACAGGACTTGTGGAAAGCCGAAGTACGGCCGTCCCTACAGTCACGATAGCCACGAAAGCCGCCGCGAGAGCCACATACGGCCTGAGTCTTTCCCAGCCCGAAGCATGCTCTTCCTGCGGAATAGCCGAAAGCCTCGTCTTGAGGTCTTCGAAATACCCTTCAGGGACGTTATGATAAATCTTCTGGTCCATATCCGATTCTTTAGACACTAAAACAGTCGCAAGGTTAAAAATTTTCTTTCAGAATCGCCTTCATCTTTTCATAGGCGAAGTGGTAGGACGCTTTGAGCGAACTTACAGACGTATCCATTATTTCGGAGATATCCTCATATTTGAGATCCTCGAAATAACGCATGGTGAATACCAGGCGTTGCTTTGTAGGAAGCTTCTGGACTGCTTTCAGCAGCAGGCGCTGCGCTTCGTCCCCGTTGAAATACGGGTCGTCATCCACCAGTCTTTCCAGTTCCGCGGTAAGGCTCCCTGAAGAAAGAAGGCTGCGGAGTTTCTGGCGCCGGAGGAAATTCAGCGTCTCGTTAGTCGCTATGCGGTATATCCACGTAAAAAGCTGCGCTTCCCCCCTGAAGGATGGAAGTGCAGCCCATATCTTTACGAATATTTCCTGAAGAAGATCATCGGTGTCTTCGTGGCAGCAGGTAAACCTGCGGACGTGCCAGTAGAGTCTTTCGCTATAGCCCGAGACTATCTCGTTGAAGGCTCTTTCGTGCTGACCGCTGTTCCAGAGACTGATAATCTCCTTGTCGGACATTTATCGGTTCATTACTTTCTTGGCGGCCTTAGCGATGTGCTCGGCATCGAGTCCGTAGGCAGCCATCAGTTCCTTAGGAGTACCTGACTGACCGAAACGGTCTCCACCGTTGACCATCTCCATAGGAGTAGGTGCCCTGCGTGCGAGGACGCCGGCAACGAGTTCTCCGAGTCCGCCCGCGCTGTTGTGCTCCTCAGCAACTACGACACCCTTGGTCTTCAGAGCTGAAGTCACGATCGTTGCCTCGTCGAGAGGCTTGATTGTAGCGACATTGATGACCTCGGCGCAGATGCCTTCAGCCTCGAGGGCTTCGGCAGCCTGGAGAGCCTCCCATACAAGGTGGCCTGTGGCGATGATGGTGACATCCTTACCCTCGTTCATTACGTAAGCCTTGCCGATCTCGAAAGGCTCATCCTCCGGAGTGAAGTTCGGAACTGAAGGACGGCCGAAACGGAGGTAAACAGGGCCGTTGTATTTTGCTGCTGCGATAGTAGCGTTCTTGGTCTGGTTGAAGTCGCAAGGGTTGATCACTACCATGCCCGGAAGAGCGCGCATGAGAGCGATATCCTCCATTGTCTGGTGCGTAGCACCATCCTCGCCGAGAGTGATACCGGCGTGGGACGAAGCAAGCTTGACATTGGTATGGCCATAAGCACCTCCTGGCGGATCTGGTCATATACTCGGCCTGTGATGAACTCGGCGAATGAACCTGCGAAAGGAATCTTGCCGGTGATGGCGAGACCTGCTGCGACGCCTACCATGTTGGCCTCGGCGATGCCGCACTGGACGAATCTCTCAGGGAACTCTGCTGCGAAAGCATCCATCTTGAGAGAGCCTTTGAGGTCGGCTGTAAGTGCAACGACTCTCGGATCTGCCTTACCTGCCTCGAGGAGGCCTACACCGAATCCGCTGCGGGTATCTTTCTTACCTGTGTCGATATATTTCTTCATAACTCTTTCAAATTAAAAATCACCCAATGTCTCTTCGAGCTGCTTCAAAGCCTCGGCGCACTGCTCCTCTGAAGGGGCCTTGCCGTGCCACTTATGTGTTCCTGCCATGAAATCTACTCCGTGGCCCATTTCGGTGCGGAAAAGAATCATGCAAGGCTTACCGTTGCTCTTGTTGATCTTCTTGGCCTCGTTGTATGCGTTGAGGATGGCCTCGATGTCATGACCGTCAGCTACGATGGTGTTCCATCCGAAAGCTTTCCACTTAGCCTCAAGGTCTCCCTGACCGGAAACCTCGTCCACCGGACCGTCGATCTGCTGGCCGTTCCAGTCTGTCATGGCGATAAGGTTGTCGAGATTGTGGTGGGCTGCAAACATGGCGGCCTCCCAGAACTGGCCTTCCTCAGTCTCGCCGTCTCCGCAGAGAACATAAGCGTAGCTGTCTTCACCGGCCATCTTCTTGCCGAGGGCAAGGCCCGCAGCCACGGAAAGACCCTGACCGAGAGAACCAGAGCACTGGGAAACACCAGGAAGCTCATGCTCTACAGAAGGGTGTCCCTGGATTCTGGAACCATACTGTCTGAGTGTTGCAAGTTCGCTTGCAGGATAGTAACCTGCGCGGGCGAGAACGGCGTAGTAGACCGGAGCGAGGTGGCCTGCGGAAAGGATGAACATATCCTGACCCTTGCCTTCGCGGGTCCAGGTTGCAGGATCCTGCTTCATGACGCCGAAATAGAGTGTTGTCAGGATATCGGTGCTGCTGAGGGATCCGCCCGGATGACCGGACTTCGCCATGCATACCATCCTGATGATGTCCCTCCTTACCTGAGAGGCGACTTTCTTCATTTCTTCAATAGTAGCCATATTTTTATACGATATATGTTTTCGAGCTGTCAAAGATAGCAATAATTTTTCCAATTTGAGTTATATTTGCAGTCAAAGAAAATTATAAGAATGAAACATATACGCAATTTCTGCATAATCGCTCATATCGACCACGGCAAGAGTACTCTTGCCGACCGTCTGCTCGAGCTCACGAAGACTCTTGCCGACCGCGATATGGAAAATCAGGTTCTTGACGACATGGATCTGGAGAAGGAGAAGGGAATCACGATCAAGAGCCACGCGATCCAGATGGACTATACGTACAAGGGTGAAAAATATGTACTCAACCTGATCGATACCCCGGGGCATGTCGACTTCTCTTACGAAGTCTCCCGATCCATCGCTTCCTGCGAAGGAGCGCTGCTCGTCGTAGATGCCTCCCAGGGCGTCCAGGCCCAGACAATCTCGAACCTCTACCAGGCGATCGACCATGGTCTCGAGATCATTCCGGTGCTCAATAAGATAGACATGGATTCGGCGATGGTCGAAGTAGTCACCGACGAAGTCTGCGACCTGCTCGGCTGCGATCCGGAGGATGTCTATAAAGTCTCCGCCCGCACCGGCGAAGGAGTGGCTCCGCTGCTGGACGCCATCATCGAGAAGATCCCGGCCCCGAAAGGCGACCCGGACGCTCCTCTGCAGGCCCTCATCTTCGACTCCGTGTTCAACTCCTTCAGGGGTATCATAGCCTACTTCAAGGTTGTCAACGGAAGCATCCGCAAAGGGGAGAAAGTCAAATTCTTCAATACAGGCAAAGAGTATGAGGCCGACGAGATCGGAGTCCTCAAGATGCAGCTCAAGCCTACTGACTCCATTTCCTGCGGCGATGTAGGCTATATCATATCCGGCATCAAGGCTGCCGCCGAGGTCAAGGTGGGAGATACCATCACCCATGTCGAGAACCCGTGCAAGGAAGCCATCGCCGGATTCGAAGAGGTCAAGCCGATGCTCTTCGCCGGCATGTACCCTGTCCAGGCCGACCGTTATGAAGACCTCCGTTCGACCCTCGAGAAATTCCAGCTCAACGACGCCTCGTTCGTCTATGAGCCTGAGTCGTCTCTGGCCCTGGGCTTCGGATTCCGCTGCGGCTTCCTTGGACTGCTGCACCTGGAGATCGTGCAGGAGAGACTCTTCAGGGAGTTCTCCATGGACGTCATAACGACAGTCCCTAACGTTTCCTACAAAGTCTATACGACAAGAGGCGAGGTCATCGACGTACATAACCCTTCGGGCCTTCCGGCGCCGACTCTCATCGAGCATATCGAAGAACCATATATCCGCGCCCAGATAATCACCAACACCGAATTCTACGGTCCGGTAATGAAACTCTGCATGGACAAGCGCGGAGTCCTCACCGGAGAACATTATATCACCTCTACCCGTGTCGAGCTGACTTACGAGATGCCTCTGTCGGAGATAGTATTCGACTTCTACGACAAGCTCAAGTCCATCTCCAAGGGCTATGCTTCCTTCGACTACCATGTCATGGGATACCGGCCGGCCAGACTCGTCAAGCTTGACATACTGCTCAACGGCGACCCTGCCGACGCCCTGTCGTCGCTCATCCATGAGGACCATGCCTATGACTTCGGCCGCAAGATCTGCCTCAAGCTCAAGGACCTTATCCCGAGACAGCAGTTCGACATCGCCATCCAGGCCGCCATAGGCGCCAAGATCATCGCCCGCGAGACCGTCCGCCAGGTCCGCAAGGATGTTACCGCGAAGTGCTACGGAGGCGATATAACCCGTAAGCGCAAACTGCTCGAGAAGCAGAAGGAAGGAAAGAAGAGAATGCGCCAGATCGGTACCGTCCAGGTGCCTCAGAGCGCGTTCATGGCTGTACTTAAACTGGATTAGCCATGCTCGGAGTCGCTGTACTGCTTACTGTCTTCAACCGCCGCGAGAAGACTCTCGCGTGCCTGGACAACTGCTATCGCCAGATCGACGGCATGAAAGCCGCCCGGGAATATGAATTCACTGTATATCTGGTCGATGACGGAAGTACCGACGGTACCTCCGAGGCAATACGCGAGAACTTCCCGCAGGTAGAGCTTATCCAGGGTGACGGAGGACTTTTCTGGAACAGGGGAATGAGGCTGGCCTGGGAGAAGGCTGCCGAGAAGGATTATGATTTCTACCTCTGGCTCAATGACGATACTTTGATGAAAGAGGGGGCTCTGGCTGCCCTCATGGAGACATCCGGATTCCTCAAGCATAAGGCCATAATCGCCGGGACCTGCGAGAATTCCGCCGGGGAACTTTCCTACGGAGGCCGCACCAGGTCCAACAAGCTGATCGCGCCCGATCCGGCAATCCCGGTCCCATGCTATATGTTCAATGGGAATCTGGTCCTGGTCCCGAAGGCGGTATACGAGGTGCTCGGCTCGCTTGAGCCGAAGTATCAGCACACCTTCGGAGATTATGATTACGGCGTGCGCGCCGTCAAGGCCGGGATCCCGAGAGTCGTCGCCCCGGGAGTGCTGGCTTCATGTGACCGCAACCCCGGAATCCCTAAATGGAGGGACTCGTCATATACGCTCAAGGAAAGAGTCCGCTATCTCATGACCCCGAAAGGCCGTCCGCCTAAGGAACAGTTCCTTTTCGACAGCCGGCTCAACGGTATCTTCTATGCGATGGGCCATGGGCTCTCGCTTACTTTCAAACTCCTATTTCCAAAACGGAACAATATCTGATGGGAAAGATCGACGCTGCCGTGAAGTCCATGCGACTTCGTACTTTACCGCTTTCGCTTGCCGGGGTAGTGCTCGGCATATTGCTCGCCTATGCCGACTATCAGGTCGACTGGAAGACGGGCGTGCTTATAATGCTGACCTGCGTCAGCCTGCAGATTCTCTCGAATCTCAGCAACGAACTCGGGGACGTGCTCCATGGGACCGATTCCGCCGATCGCGTTGGTCCGCAGTACGGACTTAATTCCGGAGTCCTGACGATCCGCCAGATGAAGGGACTGGTCGCCGGCGCGGTAGTCGCATGTCTGGTCTTCGGGGGCTGGATGATCCATCAGTCTTTCGGGACTCTTCTCGGTCTGGAGCCGGTCTGTCTGATGATGCTTGGAGTCGCCGCCATCAGCGCTGCGATGAAATATACTCTCGGCCGTAATCCTTATGGCTATCGCGGGCTGGGGGATATATATGTATTCCTGTTCTTCGGCATCGTTTCGGTGCTCGGAGCGTATTTCGTGGCCGCGCATACGATCCCGTCGTGGATCCTGCTGCTTCCTGCCGCCGGAATCGGATTCTTGAGTATCTGCGTCTTGAATGTCAATAATATGAGGGACATGGAGACAGATGCCGCCAACCGCAGGACTGTAGCGTTGAGGCTCGGACTGAAGGGCGCCCGTGTCTACCAGACCGTGCTGACCGTGCTGGGCTGTCTCTGTCTGGTGCTTTACAGCAGCCTGAGATTCTTCGACGTCTGGCATTATATGTTCGTTCCTCTGTTTGTCGGTTACGCCGTAGGACTCCGAATGGTTTGGACTAGGACAGGAAGGGAACTGGACAAGGCCCTGCCTTTGTATGTGATTGTTACGTTCCTCGTCGCAGTGACGATGGGACTCGGATATATTGTATTCTTGTTCTGATATGGCTGACAACGACTGGAAAAAAAGACTCGGGGTAGTCTTCTCGACCAATCCCGATTTCGCTTATGAGGAAGAGGCTGCCGCTGAAGTGGAGACCCTTTCTCCTGACAA
>Ga0256407_10005893_pt1 | contig 19290 bp, 15 predicted proteins | sample RumenRJG_04DNA_FD_193489 | JGI IMG/M metagenome (GOLD analysis project Ga0256407, IMG submission 193489) | Bovine rumen microbial communities from Lethbridge, Alberta, Canada - RJG_04 | ecosystem: Host-associated > Mammals > Digestive system > Stomach > Rumen | place: Canada: Alberta... | reverse complement strand
GTTTAATTAATTGGCTATCTCCCCGGCGGTCAATCATTACCTTACTACGACAAAGGTAATAAAAGCCGTGCGGCGATGAAAGTTTATTCGTCATACTTCCATCGCCGCAAAGTTAGGGTTTAATTCGGTGGTAGGAACAAAAATTGTAGTACCTTTGTGAAATCAAACCGATAAAACAAGTATATGACTATGAAGAGAAGATTGTTGATGGCCCTGGTGGCTGTGCTGGGCGTGATAATAGCGGCCGACGCGTGCACATCGGCCATCGGGAGCGGCAAACTGACGGCCAACGGGCGTCCGCTGATGTGGAAGAACCGCGACACCAACGACCTGAACAACCGCGTGGAACGCATCAAGGGGCACGACGGGCTGATGGAGTTTGTGGCGCTGTTCGACGCTCGCGACCTGCGGGACACGGCGGCGTGGATGGGATTCAACGAGGCGGGATTCGCCATCATGAACACGGCGTCCTATAACCTGAACGGCAACGATGGCGTGAAGAACATGGACCGCGAGGGCGAACTGATGCGCTACGCGCTGGAACGCTGCAAGACGGTGGACGACTTTGAGCAGTTGCTGAAGACGCGGCCCAAGCCGCTGGGCGTGGAGGCCAACTTCGGCGTGATCGACGCACAGGGCAACGGCGCCTACTTTGAGACAGGCAACTACAAATATGTGAAATTTGACCTTGCCGACGCCCCCGAGGGCATCCTAACGCGCACCAACTACAGCTACAGCGGCGCGAAGGACAAGGGCATGGGCTATGTGCGCGAGAAGAACGAGAAATCGCTGCTGGCACCGCACATCGCCGCCCAGGACATCACGCCGGCGGTGTTCACCGAGGAACTGTCGCGCACATTCTACAACTCGCTCATCGGCAAGGACTACACGCGCAGCGGCGACACATGGATTGTGGACCAGGACTTCATCCCGCGCCGCATCTCGAGCGCCAGCGTGGTGATTGAGGGCATCGTGCCGGGCGAGAATCCGCGCCTGACGACGATGTGGATTGCCCTGGGCTATCCCCCCTGTGCCGAGGTGTATGCCGTGTGGGTGGGCGAAGACGGCGTGGCTCCCGAACTGACGGGCACGACGGCCGAGAACCACTCGGTGCAGTGCGACAAGGTGAACAAGCGCAAGGAGGAGGTATTCCCCGTGGTGCGCGGCAACGGCAAGCAGTACCTGAACCTGTCGAAACTGTACAACAACGAGGGCACGGGCTACTGCCAGACGCTGACGCTGAAGAACCGCCAGGCCTACAAGCGCGGCTATGAGGAAATCGCCCGCCGCCGCGCGATGTACGCCAAGAAAAAGAAAAAATAAAACAAAGGTTCAAACAACGGTATTTTTCAAACAACTTGAACTATAATGAACAACTTGAACAACATTATATTAATCATATATAATCCTCGTTGTTTGGGTTGTTCCAAGTTGTTCATGTTGCTTGAGATAAAGTGAAGTGATGAGGTTTGATGGAGGTAAAGTGACGGCAGGGGCCTATATGCGGCACCTGGGGGCCATGTTCCTGGCCGAGAACTGGCTGTGGCTGGTGCTGCCCGTGGCGGTGTGCGCCGTGCTGGCCATCTGGGTGGATGTGCGCTTTGTCATCGTGGCGATGATGGTGCTGATGATGGTGCTGCCCATGCTGCTGGCCCTGCTCTACTTCTACTACGGCTTCTCGCCCGAAGCCCGGTGGTCCATCATGGAGAAACAGGTGGACCTGACCGACGAGGGTCTGGCACTGACCTTTGCCGACGAGCGCATGAAAAAGCACATCATCCCGTGGGACAATGTGCTCAATATCATCGAAAAGGATGATGTGTGGCTGCTGATGTTGAGCGGCGGCAGGCGTTACACCTGCCTGATGCTGCCGTCATCAGTTATAGATCCAGACATCGCGCAACGCCTTAGGGAGCTCGTCGCGCAGGTCCATTAAGGTGTTATAGTCGTCGCTGCGAGCGACATAGACACACATCATGCCCTTGTAGTCAAGCAACTTCATCGAGGGCACCAACTGAGGATACTTGTTCTTGAAAGCGTCCAGCTCATGATTGTTGCGCAGGGTGGCGATGACCATGTAGTAATGGCCCTTGTCGTTGCCCACGCTGGCAATGGTGGGCGACTGCGGCTGCTCAACAGGGGCGATGGGCTGTGCCGACACGCCGGGCTCGACGGTGACACCGAGCTGCGCCGTGCGCGGAGCAGTCACCGTGGGTGCCATGCTCGCCAACTGCTGGTTGCTGCGGTCGACAACGATGGGGGTCGTGAGCATCACGCCCATGCCGATGAGCACAGCCACCGAAGCGGCAATCTGCGCAGCCTTGCGCGAGAACAGGTTGCGGCCCTGAGGCACAATAGCGGCACGGGGCTCTTCAACCTCCTGCACGGCACGCTGCTGCTCGAGAGCGGCAACCGTCTTGATCGACAGGTCATCGAGACCGTAGAACTGGTCGCAACCGTCGGCACGGAAGAACGGCACAAACTCGGTTATGCGTTCCCGGACACGACGGAAGTAACCAAGCCTGCCCATCGACACCTCGCAGTCCATCGCAAGCTGCTGCCGGAAAGAAGTCACGCTGTCGGCAATGAAACGCATAGCCTCATCATAGGTTAACCCCTCGCGCCGCATGAGCGACTGAGCCAGCAAGCCGTCGTTGTGGGTGACGCTGGCGTTGAAGCCGACGGTGCGGCAAGGCCGATGCATCGTCATGCTGTCCTCGTCGTAACGGGCTGGACTATAATTGGCTATGAACGCGCCCCAACCGGGAATAGACACACAGTCGTGACGCGTCATCAGGAATTCTATATGTTCTGAAATTGAATACATCATAGCAAAGGTACTGCTTTAGGCTGGACGGGCAAAATTTTGGGCGCTAAAAGTTATTAACAAGTCTAGTTACTGAAGCAGTTGCGGTGGGCATCCACCCAGGGCAACGGCAGCACGCCCCCTTGCCTCACGACGGCAGACTGAAGACGAGCCGGTAGGCCTCGGCTTTGCGCTCCAGCGGCAGCGGATAGGCCCGCGAGGTAGACGGCATGCGCCACAGGGTGAAGCAATGGGTGCCGACAGTGCAGTCCACGGGACGGCTGATGGGCGGCACTTCGATACCAGCCTGGGCAGCGATGACGCCGGTGGCCTTCTCGCCGGTGGTGACGACATGGGCAATCGTGGGATGGACATCGAGCAACGCAGCGAGGTCGATGGGCTCGACAATCTCGAGGAACTTGTCGCTGGCATTGTCCTTGAGACGGCGCACGGCCATCGCCGTGTCCCACAAGGCGATGTGCTCACGGTCGAGCAGGACCTTGATGGCATCGAGATCAAAACAGCGCAAGCGGCTGTCCCACAAGGCATCACGGTCGTTCATGAAGATGATACCCATCACGCGCCAAAAGTCATTGATGCGGTTAGGATAGAAAAAAGGCATGGACCACCGCTCGGGCTTGGGGGGAAATGTGCCGAGGAAGAGATACTGGGCCCCGTCGGGGACAAAGGGCGGCCAGGGATGGCACTCGATGGGCTGTTGAATGTCGTTCATGATGCAAAGAAAGCGAAAAAACGCACATCGGCATCGTGTTTTTACCGAAAAAAAACGCGATTATTGCAATTTTTACTATCTTTGCAGGTTAGAAGAACAACAACATTAAAAAATAATGCATATGAAAATCGGTAAATTTCTACTCTTGATGGCCATTGCGCTATCGTTTGTCGCCTGTAAGAGCCCCAAAGAGGTGCCCTACATGACCAACATCGACCAGATGCCACCTGAATTAATTGCCGCTTCTGCTCAGGCCGGTGACTTCTCCATGAAGGTCGGCGACCTGTTGCACATCACCGTGTCGGGCTCTAACGCCGACGCCGTGAAGCCCTTCAACAAGATCAGGTATATCTCCGATGTGAGCGGCGGTAGCCTCAGCTACAGCGTGGGTGACGCTACAACAATGTTCTATCTGGTTGACAAGGATGGCAATATCGACTTCCCCGTGCTTGGCAAGCTGCATATCTTGGGCATGACCAAGACCCAGGTTGAACAGTATGTCACTTCACTGATTTACCCGCGCTATCTCACCGAGATGCCCAATGTGGAATGCCGCATCCAGAACTTCCGCGTCTACTGCATCGGTGATTTCAACGCTCCTGGTGTAATCCAAGCCAGCAACGGACGCCTGAACCTCATCGAGGCCATCGCCATGTGCCATGACCTCACCCTGCAGGGCCGCCGCGACAACATCTTGCTTGTCCGCACCCACCCCAACGGCCAACGCACGACAACGCGCTTCAACATCAACGACGCAAACTTCATAGCGAAGCCTGAGTTTGAGTTGCAGCAGAATGACATCTTGTATGTCCAGCCCAACGAGTCCAAGGCCCGCTTGTCATGGTCATCGCCTCCCCAGCTTGCATTTGGTATCAGCCTGATGGGTACTGCGATGTCTATCATCACATTCATCACTGTGCTGGCCAACAAATAACGCGGACAGCGCGCAAGAGGCCAACAATGGCCCATTCTTGCTGACAACGGTCCATTACTGCTAACAACGGCCCATTCCTCAAGACGGGGGATGGGCCGTTGATTGTCAATATAACAAAACTGACAAAATGGCAGTTTTTGCTCATTGGCATGAGTGTTGAAGGACATTATAACGGTGTTTTAACCCACTAGAAATGACAAGAAAGGAGAAACAATCATATGAACTTTAACAATTTCACAATCAAAGCACAAGAGGTTGTCCAGAAAGCCGTCCAGTTGACCCGGACGGGTGGCAACCAGGCTGTAGAGCCCGAGCACCTGCTCAAGGCCGTCATGACCGAGGGGGAAGCCGTTGTGCGCTTCATTTTCCAGAAGCTGGACATCAATCCGGCCAATGTGGAAAGGTCACTCGAAGCCGCACTGCAACGCCTGCCTCGCGTGAGCGGCGGAGAGCCCTACTTGAGCAACGATGCCAGCAAAACGCTGGAGAAGGCAAACGACATCGCCAGCAAGAACAAGGACCAGTATGTGACCGTCGAGGCCATCCTGCTCGCCCTGTTTGAAGTCAAGTCTATCGCCTCGACCATCCTCAAGGATGCCGGCATTACCCACGACGGACTCCAGGCCGCCATCAATGAGTTGCGCAAGGGCAAGAGTGCCACCTCGCAGAGTGCCGAGGAGCAGTACAATGCCCTGAGCAAGTATGCTGTGAACCTGAATGAGCGCGCCCGCCAGGGCAAACTCGACCCCGTTATCGGCCGCGACGACGAGATTCGCCGCGTGCTGCAGATTCTGAGCCGCCGCACCAAGAACAACCCCATCCTCATCGGTGAGCCGGGTACCGGCAAGACAGCCATTGTCGAGGGACTGGCACAGCGCATCGTGCGTGGCGATGTGCCCGAGAACCTGAAGATGAAGCAGGTTTATTCACTCGACATGGGAGCTCTGATTGCCGGCGCAAAGTACCAGGGCGAGTTTGAGGAGCGACTCAAGTCGGTCATCAATGAGATCACTCAGGCACAAGGCGAAATCATCCTGTTCATCGACGAGATCCACACCCTTGTGGGTGCCGGCAAGAACAGCGGCGCGATGGATGCCGCCAACATCCTGAAGCCCGCGCTGGCGCGTGGTGACCTGCGCAGCATCGGTGCGACAACGCTCGACGAATACCAAAAGTACTTCGAGAAGGACAAAGCGCTGGAACGCCGTTTCCAGGTGGTCATGGTCGACGAGCCCGACGAGGAGAGCAGTATCGCCATCCTGCGCGGCCTGAAGGAGCGTTACGAGAACCACCACAAGGTGCGCATCAAGGATGACGCCATCATCGCCGCCGTGCAGCTGAGCCAGCGCTACATCAGCGACCGCTTCCTGCCCGACAAGGCCATCGACCTGATAGATGAGGCCGCCGCCAAACTGCGCATCGAGATGGACAGCGTGCCGCAGGGCCTGGACGAGATTTCGCGCAAGATTTCCCAACTGGAGATTGAGCGCGCCGCCATCAAGCGCGACGGCGACGAAGCCCGCATCGCTGACCTGGACAAGCAAATCGCCGAGTTCAAGGACCGCGAGAGCGACTACAATGCCAAGTGGAAAACAGAGAAAGAGTTGATCAACAAGATTCAGCAGAACAAAATCGACATCGAGCAACTCAACTTTGAGGCCGAGCGTGCCGAGCGCAACGGCGACTACGGCCGCGTAGCCGAGATCCGCTACTCGCTCATCAAGCAGAAGCAGGACGAGAACGCCCAGATACAGGAACGCCTGCGCGAGATGCAGGGCGACAAAGCCCTCATCAAGGAGGAGGTCGACAGCGACGACATCGCCGAAATCGTATCGCGCTGGACCGGCATCCCCGTGACCAAGATGCTGCAAAGCGAGAAAGAGAAACTGCTGCACCTCGAGGAGGAACTGCACAAGCGTGTTGTGGGCCAAGACGATGCCATCAAGGCCATCAGCGACGCCGTGCGCCGCAGCCGTGCCGGCCTGAATGACCCACGGCGCCCCATCGGCTCGTTCATCTTCCTGGGCACCACGGGCGTAGGCAAGACCGAACTCGCCAAGGCGCTCGCCGACTACATGTTCAACGATGAGAACATGATGACGCGCATCGACATGAGCGAGTACCAGGAGAAGTTCTCGGTGACCAGGCTCATCGGTTCACCTCCCGGCTATGTGGGCTATGACGAGGGCGGACAATTGACCGAGGCCGTCAGGCGCAAGCCCTACTCGGTAGTGCTGTTCGACGAAATCGAGAAAGCCAATCCCGATGTGTTCAATGTGCTGCTTCAGGTGCTCGATGACGGCCGTCTGACCGATAATAAGGGACGCACCGTCAACTTCAAGAACACCATCATCATCATGACGAGCAACCTGGGGTCGAGCCTCATCCGCGAGCGCTTCGAACACCTGACTCCCGAGAACCGCAACGAGGTCATCGGCAGCACCCGCGACGATGTGATGGACATGCTCAAGAAGACCATCCGTCCCGAGTTCCTCAACCGTATCGACGAGGTCATCATGTTCACCCCACTCGACGAGGAGCAGATACGCCAGATTGTCACCATGCAGCTGAATGGCGTCAAGAAGATGCTGGACAAGAACGGCATCACCCTCGAGGCTACCGATGCCGCCATCAGCGTGCTGGCCCAAGCCGGCTACGACCCCGAGTTCGGTGCCCGTCCCGTCAAGCGAGCCATCCAGGGCATGGTGCTCAACCCGCTGAGCAAGGACATCATCGCCATGAAGGTCAACCGCGACCGTCCCATCACTATCGATGCCCAAGACGGACAACTGGTATTCAAGAATTAATCTGACGACTGACTAACAGCGAGGGCGGCAGTGCTTAACACTTCCACCCTCGTTTATTTTATGCCCTGATGATTCAGAATCCCAGGAAATCAGGTGTCATCTCGTCCAACGACAGGCCATGTGTATCCTTCTCGCTCAAGATCATTTCATCGCTGGAGAGGCACCAGTCGATGCCCAGTGCCGGCTCGTCCCATAGCAGTGTTGCCTCGCTCTGCGGGGCGTAGACATTATCCACCTTGTACTGGAACTGTGCGACATCACTCAGCACAGCAAAACCGTGTGCAAAACCACGGGGGATAAACAGTTGCCGGCCCGAGTCGGCATCGAGGACGATGGCCACATGCTTACCCCAAGTGGGGCTGCCACGCCTCAAGTCGACAGCGACATCAAAGACCGAACCCTGCGAGACACGCACCAATTTGGCCTGGCTCCACTCGCCACGCTGGAAATGCAAGCCGCGCAGCACACCCTTGCGAGAGAACGACTCGTTGTCCTGGATGAAGTCCACATGTCCCACATGCGCCTCAAAGTCGGCCAGCTTGAACACCTCGCTGAAGTATCCCCGCCTGTCGCCGAATCGCTGCGGCTCAATGACCCAAACGCCCTTGATGTCTTGTTCGATAAAGTTCATTTTCCTATGCGTAATGATTAATCAAGCGCAAAATTAACCTTTTTAGCGCATTGAAACAACATTATTCCGTAAAAATAAAGTACTTTTGCCGCCGACAAACCATCAAAAGACAATGAAAAAGACCGCACGCAATATCATCCTGTTTGACGACAACGAGGTGCGCAAGCACCTGATGCCGTTCACCTACACGCGCCCCACTGCCCTGCTGCGCATCGGTATCGACACCATCAGCGAGAAATGGCAGGCCATGCTCGGCGATGCCAATTACAGTTATCTGACCGTTCCCTACCTGAAGAAGAAGTTCCCGCTGCATGTGCGCCGCTCGACCAACCTGATGGTCGCTGGACATGTCATCCCCACTCCCGAGTTGGCCGAGCAGGTACTCTCGCTGCAGGAAGGAGAGGCCCTGATGGTCGGTGAGGAATTGATAGCCTTCAACGGCTCGGCACACGACTATGACGCGCATCACTACTCGCGCGTGTTGTTCCCCAAGAACTTGCCTCTCGTCGTCAGGCACCTGTATGACATCTTCGAGTTCAACCGCATCGTGCTGTTACAGGACTTTGACCGCCTGACCGCGGGCCGTGAATCGCAGCCGCTGTCATCGACCAACACCGTCATCGGCGACCCGTCGCGCATCTTCATCGAGGAGGGAGCCTATGTCGAGGGAGCCATGCTCAACACCAACGAAGGTCCCATCTATATCGGCCAGAATGTAGAAGTAATGGAGGGAGCCTGCATCCGTGGCGGATTTGCAGCCTGCCACGATGCCAAGGTGCGCATCGGTGCCAAGGTCTACGGAGCCACCACCCTGGGTCCGCATGTCAAAATCGGCGGCGAAGTCGAGAACACCATCTTCATCGGCTACAGCAACAAGGCTCATGATGGCTTTCTGGGCGACGCCGTCATCGGCGAGTGGTGCAACATCGGCGGAGGCACTACGGCCAGCAACCTCAAGAACGATTACGGCGAAATCAAATTGTGGAACTATGCCAGCAAGCGCTTTGAGCGCACCGGGCTGCAGTTCTGTGGTCTGTTCATGGGCGACCACAGCAAAATCGGCGTCAACGGCATGATCAACACCGCCACAGTCCTGGGCGTGGGTGTCAACATCCACGGTGCAGGGTTCCCGCGCAACTTTGTCGCCTCGTTCCAGGAGGGCAGCGCACAGGCCGGTTTCAAGGATGTGCCACTCGAGACTTTCTACACCATCGCCGAACGCGTCATGGCTCGGCGCCACATCGCCCTCACCGATGTAGACCGCAATATCTACAAGGCCATCTACAACATCCGCGACCGCTACAAGTAAGGTATCGCCGAGTTCAACCCACGACTCTCGCTATAACGCTTGAGGTGCTTACGGGTAATCACGGTACAAGCCTGGCTTGCAATACAGGACAATCAAGGCTCACTCCTGGGTTGGGGCGAGCCTTGATTGTTGTTCTTGTCGTCGTCTAAAATTGGATTAGAAGCCTTTCCAGGTTTGCAGCCAGAAGTCATGGGCCATCTGCTGCCATCGGTAGGCTGCAGCACCCAGGGCGTCGCCTGTGTAGTCGTTGAGGAACTGTGCCGCTTTCTCTTTGTCGGTGGCATTGAGTTCCTGCCAGGTGCGCTCCACCATGGGGAGTTCGCGCAGTCCCTTCTCGAGGAAGTGGTCCCGGGCGGGCTCAAGCGTCTTGCGGAAGACGCCCCAACGCAGCGAAGCCAAGCGGTTGGCCTTGCGGAACTGCCACAACGGCGTGTTGTCGTTCTCGGCGCTGTGCCCACAGACCTTCATCGATGAGGGCAGGTCGGTATTGCCGCAGAAGACGGGGAACCTGGGGCTCTGGCCAGGGTTGTCGAAGGCAATCCATGCCACGCCGCCCACCTCGTCGGGTAGCCAGTTGCGCAGTTGGATGACCGTGCTATAGGAGCACCAGGGCACACTGACGGTGCGTGTCCACTTCATTGCCGAGTCGCCCATCGCATAATACATGGCCAGTTGCTCGTTGGTAATCCACGGGTTGGCAACGGGCGAGACGATGCTGTCGGGCTCGTTTTCCACCAGATTGCCCTCCTTGTCCTTACGCTTGGGGTTAGGAATCTTGTGCCGTGCGCTCAAGTCGAGGTCGGAGCCCTCGTAGTAACTGCCCAGCAGACGGGAGACATCCTCGACGCTCACCTTCTTATCGGGCTTGACGCTTACGGGCAGGTTCTCGATATCGCTAGTCAATCCCAGCGAGGGAGCCAGTTGCTGCATGATATAGAGTTCGCGGATGCTGTAGTTCTTCACTTCCTTGAGGTAGTTGGCACCGCTGTAGGCCTTCCAGAAGCAGAACGGCTCCTTGCCATCCCAGAGTTTCAACTTCCTGGCCACATCAAAGACATTGTCCGAAGCCATGTAGTGGTCAGGATCGTTGAGGTCGAGGGTGCCGATGCGCGAAATGTTGGCCGACACGGCAATCTCGTCGTCGGGGATGCGCACGGCAGCCCACACGCCACCCACCTTCTTGGGTCCCTCGCCGAAGACTTCAAAAATCCACACCTCGTTCTTGTCGGCAATGGTGAGGCACTCGCCGCTGTCGCCATAGCCGTACTTCTTGACCAACTCACCCATCAGTCGAATGGCCTCGCGGGCAGTGGAGCAGCGCTCGAGGGCGATGCGCGAGAGTTCCTCAATCATGAAAATACCCTGCTTGTTCTGCAGCGTGTCACGGCCCGAGATGGTCGTCTCGCCCATTGCCAGCTGCTTCTCGTTGAGGCAAGGATAGGCCGTGTCGAGGAAACGGTATGTGTGTCGCACCTGGGGAATGGTGCCCAACTGTACCATTCCCGTCACATCAGTTGGCGAACTGGTGTGGAAACGGTCGCGATAGACGGCGACCACCGTGTCGCGTTCATAATCCCGTGCCGGAACGATGGTCATCCATGTGCGGTATCGGGCGTCACAGGTGTGAGAGGTAATCACAGAGCCATCAGCACTGGCCAGCTTGCCCACCATGATGCTGGTGCATGACTCGGTCATGCGCTCGGCATCGTGTGCGTTGACAACAGTAGCAAGTGCCATCGTCAAGATGGCGAGAAGAATCTTTTTCATATTCGGTTTCTGGTTAATGGTCCAGGTTGCAAAGGTAATGGTTTTTCCTGACATGGAGAAAAGGTGTGCACCCCTTTTCACGTGCATGGGCAAAAAGGCGGCCCCGCCTCATGAGGTGCAGGGCCGCCGTTAAACGTCGGGGTTCACTCGACAAGTTGTCGCGGTGAACTTGTGATTACTTCACGACATACTTCTTGCCGTTGTGGATGTAGATGCCACGCTGGGTGGGAGCGGCAATGCGCCTGCCGTCGATGGTGTACCAAGCACCATTATCCTCGCTGTTGATAGCGATCTCATCGATACCGGTATCGTTGCTATAGATGGTGAAGTCACCGACCTCGGTAGCGGGGATGCCATAGTAGTACTCGCCCTCGGTAATCTCGATAATCACCATATAGTGGCCAATCTCGGTGGGAGCCTCGGTGAGGATATCGCCAGAGGTGAGGTCACGATAGGTGATGGTCACGTCGCCACTGCCCTCGGGAACGGTGACGGTAGCGCCATGTGCCTGGCCGTCATACTCGGTGTCCTCGGGAATAACAACCTGATACTGGCATGGAGCCTTGTCGATGGTGAAGATGGTCTCGCTCACGCCGATGGTGTTCTCGACGAACTTGCCCTCGAAGGTGAAGGTGTACTCGCCGGGATAGATGTAACTGCCATCCTCGCCCAGGGTCACAGCGTTGTCACCGTAGGTCACCTGATAGATCTGGGGCTCGCCGTTGTAAATGCGGTCGTCAAGGCCGTTAACGGGAATCGAGCGCACATCGGTCCATGAGAGGCCCTCAAGGTCGGTGTAGTTGTCCAGACCGTCATTGAAGCGAACGGCAATCACATGGTTGGTAGCACGGTTGGGGTTGAAGGAGATGTTGAAGTTGAACTCATAGTCAGCGGCCGAGGTGAGTTCGCCCAGCTGGTGCCAGGTGTTCTCGTCATCAACCTGATACTCAAGATAGCCAGCCTGTCCGTAGGGGTGCTCATAGTGTCCCCAGATGTGGATGGGATGCTCGGCCTCGAGGTCGTTCCAAGCCTCGCAGTCAAAGGCCTCGATGTTGTAGGTGAAGATGTCCTGTCCGGGCTCGGGATCGTCGGGGATGATGGGCTCCTCAAAGTCAATCTCGCCCACGCTGATGAGGTAGGAGAGTTCGATGGACTCACCGGCCTCGATAGTGCGATCCTTCCAGCAGAAGCCCAGACCGCAGTCATAGTTACCGTTCTCCTGCATGTAGTAGGGGCCATAGGTGGCCTGTGAATAGTTCTTGTTGCTGGTGTTATAGACCGTGTTGGAATAGTCACCGCACAACTCATTGGCATGCCAGTTGGTGCTGAAGAAACCGAACCAGTAGTCATCGGCAGGCGACACGCCGGTGAGGTGCTCACCGAAGAGGGCGCACAACAGCGGGGTGTTGGCATTGTTGCTGTACTTCATCTTGATGCCATAGGTGTTACCGGTAGAGGTATTCAAGCGCTCGAGCGGAGCCTGATCATTATCACCGATCATGATGTCGCCCCAAACGCCGGCGTCGACGCTCACAGCCTCATTGTTGTTGTTGACGAAGGTGTAGATGATGAGGGCGGCCACCTCACCCTGGGGCTCAATTCTCGCGGTGACCATTACGCCATCGCCCGAGGTGCCCGTTGATGCATTCAGGTAGCGGGCTGCGCCGTCGTTAACGCGGAAGGCCGCGATGAAACCTGCTCCAGGACGATACTCGGTATAGAACAGATGACTCTCGTTAGGTTCATAGGTCGACGAGTAGTAGTAGTTTCCAATCTTGCCAAGAATGCTGAAGCCGGTCTGGTAGCCGGGGCCAGCAGCCTCGCGTTGCGAAACATTGTAATAAATTGAAGTGTTGCCCAAACGGCTGTAGCCATCAGGGAGGGTACTGAAAATAGCCGAGCGCATGGGTGCTTTGGCAGGGGCAGCATGTACGTTCAAGCCACACAACACGGCAGCCATGACGAACAATAAAAATGTAATACGTTTCATAATAGTTAAAAGTTTCAAAAATTAATAATTATACTAAATGTTTTGCGCTTTTTTCTTACTATCTAGTTTGTAAATGCAAAATTACAACATCAATTCATAATGTCGGCATAAACATGTGTTAATATTTCATAAAAAAACGGGCGGCACTTCCTAAAATTATGCGGAGCCGCCTGTTAGGCGTCAATTATCGATGATTCAAGTTTCAAAAAGGCGATGATATAGATGTTGGCCCGAAGCCTGCGGGGGCTAATGCTAATGACACGAATTTAAATATTTCTCGTGAAACACGTTTTTCATAGCGAAATTAGCATTTTTTTCTTCAGAACTCCGCACTCCGGGCCCTGTAATCAACTCAAGTTGTTAGTTTTACTTCAATGTGATTTCGATCACGGTATCAACGCCAGTGGGGACGGCAGGCAGTGAGACGGTAATACCTGTGGACGTGGGCGTGTAGGGCAGCCTGGTCTTACCGTCAAACAGGGCAACGCGCTTGACCTGCTTGGCACTCAAGGGCAGAAACAGGGCATCGTCCTTGAGATTGAGGATGTGGACATACAGGGTGTTGCCGCGCTGGGTGGTCACACCCCAGTCATGCGGCGGTATGAGGCCCCCGCGAGTGCCGTAGATGGTCTCGCCGTTGACACGCATCCACTCACCCAGGGCATGGAGCCGCTCAACGGCCTCATCAGGCAGGCAACCGTCGGGGCGGGGTCCCACATTGATGAGCAGATTGCCGTTTCGTCCAGCCGCACGCACGAGGGTACGGATGATCTCGTCGCCGCTCTTGTAATTCTTGTCGGTGATGCGGTAACCCCAAGTGTTGTTCATCGTCATGCAGGTCTCCAGCGGCAACCGGCTGATGCCACTCTCGCCCGAGTAGCCGGCAGTGTTCTCGCCCGGCACATCCTGCTCAAAAATCTGGATGTCCTCGCCAGGGAACGGCACCTCGTGGTGGTTGTTGCCAATGAGGCAGGCTGGCTGGAGGCGGTGGATGAGGGCATACTGCTCGTCGAGTTGCCAGTCGAAGGGGACCGAGTCGGTATCGTGTTCCCACTTGCCGTCGAACCAGATGGCTCCCACGGGCCCGTAGTTAGTCAGCAACTCGGTCAACTGGTCGTTCATGAACCGATAATACTGGGGCCAATTGGAGGTCGAGGGGTCGTGCGGCAGTTCCTTTTGGTGGCGGCCCAGCGGATAGTCCAGGCGATGCCAGTCGAGGTGGGAATAGTAGAAGTGCAACTTAATGCCGTGACGCTGACAGGCGACAGCGAGTTCCTTGAGGACATCGCGCTTGAAGGGGGTGGCATCGACAATGTTGTAGTCGCTGACAGCGCTCTTGAACATCGAGAAACCGTCGTGATGGCGCGAGGTGATACAGATGTAGCGGGCGCCAGCATCCTTGATGGCGCGCACCCACTCGTCGGCATCAAATCGCGAGGGATAGAAGCCGGCGGGCAGTTGGGCATACTCGTCGCGATCGATGTGCTTGTTGAGCATCACCCACTCGCCGTCGGCAAGCATAGAATAGACGCCCCAGTGGATGAAGACACCGAGTTTGTTGTCCTGGAACTCCTCTCGTGCCTTGAGGTTCTCATCGGTGGGCACATAGGCCGTCGATTGGGCATTGGCAGCCATGCACACGACAAGGGCTGCAAACATGAGCGTGATTTTATTCATTGGAAGTATTGGTTTTGTGGGATTGTTTTTTCTTGAAGCGGCGACGCACCTTGACAATCAACCATGTGAACAGCAACAGGATGGCGACAAGTGTGCCGATCGCGACAGCCGCATACCACGGCGCCTTGTCGAGCAGGTCGCTAAAAATGGGTGAGACATAATTGTTCATGAGCGGGGCAACGAAGCGGCGCTGCTCGGACAGCGGGTCATTGACGACTTTAATGGTATCGCCAAGAATCATCGTGGCACGCTGGGCGCTCTCGTAAGCGGGCCAATAATTTCCAGGGGTGCTGGGATTGCCTGTAGTGGCGAAGTTCACCCACATCTGCTGCACCTTGGAGGCCAGCGCAGGATTGTGCTTATCGCCCATCTTGATCTGACGGCCGGTGTTGAGGACATAGGACACCTCCACGCCATGGCAAGCACCGTGAATCGAGTCACTCAACGGTTTATTCCAGTAGTACATGTAGGTCTTGCCACCTGCTGCCGCATGGCGCTGAGCCATCTCGATGGCAGGGCCACGGAACATCAAGTCGTTCAACAGTTCGGCTTCGGGCCACGGTTTATTCTTTGGTACGATATCGATGAAGCGGCTGGCACTGTTACGCTGGGCACTGTCGAGGGACAAGGCAATGTATTTGTTCCACAACATCACTGCATACTCAAAATTCCCCTCACCACCCATCGCGTCAATCCAGTAGTTAGCCTCGTCGGCATTGGAGCCGATGAGCATGTCGATGCCCGCATTGAAGCCATCGAAACGGCTGTAGGGGTCCTCGGGGATGAGGTCGCCGTCGCGCTCTGGGAAACGGAAGAACTCGCCCACCTCGTCGTTGAGGGCAATCATCTCATCGGTGGATAGCGCCTGCAGGTCGGCTACCGTCTTGGCTCCTGTAGCATCGAGCACGCGCTTGGTCAACGACTGGCAGTCCTCGCGGCTGCTGGTAAAGGCCACGCTACCGCTCTGCATGATGGCACGACGGAACAGGCCCTGTGCCTCGTCGATACTGGAAAGAATCGCCACACTGCCCGCACCTGCCGAATGGCCAACGATGGTCACATTATCAGGGTCACCGCCAAAAGCCGCGATGTTCCTTTTCACCCATCTCAAAGCCTCGACCTGGTCAAGAATTCCCAGATTGCCGCTATGTGCATAAGCCTTGCCATCGGGCAAGGATGAAAGGTCAAGGAAACCTAACAACCCCAATCGGTAATTGATTGAAACCATGACGACCCCGGGGTGTGCTTTGACGAAGTTATCGCCCCAGTCGCGGGGATTCACCGTGCCATTGCACACATAGGAACCGCCGTGTATCCACACCATCACGGGACGGCGAGCCGTGCGCATGCCCCTCGAGGCCGTCCACACATTAAGCGTCAGGCAGTCCTCGCCCTGCGGATAGAGCGAGGCGGCACTGCCCTGGGAGCGGCTTTGAATAGCGCTGTGTCCAAAATGCCTGGCCTCGCGCACAAGACGGCTATCAGGCTCGGGTTCAGGCTCTTGCCAACGCCTGTCGCCAGTGGGCTGCAAGGCATAAGGGATGCCCTTGAAAACGAGCAAGCCATCCTCGCTTGTACCCACAAACACACCATTGGCCGCCTCTACCGCCAACGAGTCGGGAAAAGCACCCTCGATGACCTTGTTCTCGCCATACAGTGCCGTCATCTCCCGTTCCAGTTCTGACGGAGCCTCGGGTTGCTTCTCCTGCTTGGAGCCACACGAGGCCAGCGACAGCACCAACAAGCCAAATAATGCTATATACCGTATCATGACATTTAATCCAGTTGAAAAGTGCAAAGTTAATCAAAGCAAAGCACAAAAGCAAAAAAATCGTTTCCCAGACCATCTAACCACAGGAAAATGTGTACCTTTGCACTCAAATATCAAAAAACTAAACAAATATGGGACTGTTTAAGAAATTATTCTCACGAGAGAAGAAGGAAACACTCGATAAGGGTCTGGAAAAGACCAAGCAGGGCGTATTTGAGAAAATCAAGCATGCCGTTGCCGGTAAATCGACCGTCGATGACGATGTGCTCGACAACCTGGAGGAGGTGTTCGTCACCAGCGATGTGGGCGTAGACACCACCGTCAAGATCATCGACCGGCTGCAGGCCCGCGTAGCCCGCGACAAGTATGTGGGCACCGAGGAATTGAACGAGTTGCTGTGTGACGAAATCTCACAGATGCTCGCCGACAACAATAACGCTGAACTGGAAGACTTCACCGTTCCCGAGGACAGCAAGCCCTATGTCATCATGGTCGTGGGCGTGAACGGCGTGGGCAAGACCACCACCATCGGCAAGCTCGCCTACCAGTTCAAGCAGGCCGGCAACAAGGTCGTGCTCGGCGCTGCCGACACCTACCGTGCCGCTGCCGATGAGCAACTGGAAATCTGGGGCAACCGCGTTGGTGTTCCCGTCATCAAGCACAAGATGGGCACCGACCCTGCCGCCGTGGCCTATGATGCCGTGCAGAGCGCCGTAGCCCAGCAGGCCGATGTGGTCATCATCGACACCGCAGGCCGCCTGCACAACAATGTGAGCCTGATGAACCAGTTGACCAAAATCAAGAACACCATGCGCAAGGTGCTGCCCGATGCCCCGCAAGAGGTGTTGCTCGTGCTTGACGGCTCGACGGGTCAGAACGCCTTTGAACAGGCCAAACAGTTCTCGGCAGCCACCGAGGTCAACGCCCTTGCCATTACCAAACTCGACGGCACTGCCAAGGGTGGTGTTGTCATTGGCGTGAGCGACCAGTTCCAGATTCCCGTGAAGTACATCGGCCTGGGCGAGCAGATGACCGACCTGCAAATCTTCAACAAACAGGAGTTTGTGAAATCGCTGTTCGGTGTCAACAAGGAGTAACTAGATGATCTAGAGGCTCTAGAATATCTAGATTTTACCCTACTATGAGGAAAAACAAGATTGACATCATCTCGCTGGGCTGTTCCAAGAATCTGGTGGACAGCGAGCACCTGATGCGTCAGTTCCAAGCTGCAGGTTATCGCGTCGCCCACAATGCTGAGCGCGTTGACGGCGAAACCGTAGTTGTCAACACCTGTGGCTTTATCGCCGACGCCCAGCAGGAGTCCATCGACACCATCCTGCAACTGGGCGAAGCCAAGCGTCAGGGGCGCATCCGCAACCTCTTCGTCATGGGATGCCTGGCCGAGCGTTTCCGTGCCGACCTCATCGAGACGCTTCCCGAGGTGGACCGTTTCTACGGCAAGTTTGACTGGAAGTCGATGCTTGCCGACCTGGGGCACGCCTACCGCGACGACCTGTGCAACGAGCGTTGCCTGACCACCCCACCCCATTACTGCTACATGAAGATATCGGAGGGCTGCAACCGGTTTTGCGCTTTCTGCGCCATTCCACTCATCACGGGCCGCCACACATCGGTGCCGATGCCGCTGTTGCTTGACGAAACGAAACGGCTGGCCGAAAGTGGCGTGAAAGAGTTCAACATCATCGCCCAAGACTTGTCGTCCTACGGGATGGATCTGGAAGGCCGCATGATGCTGCCTGAACTCATCGACCGCATGGCCGACATCGAGGGCGTGGAATGGATTAGGCTACACTATGCCTACCCCACCCAATTCCCCTACGACATCCTGCCAGTGATGGCGAGCCGCGACAATGTGTGCAGTTATCTGGACATCGCCTTGCAGCACATCAGCGACAAGGTGCTGACCAACATGCGCCGCCATATCTCCCGCCAAGAGACGCTCGACCTGCTGGCACGCCTGCGCCGCGAGGTGCCTGGCATCCACATCCGCACGACGCTGATGGTGGGATTCCCCGGTGAGGGAGAAAAGGAATTTGAGGAACTGATGGAGTTTGTGCGCGAGGCTCGGTTTGAGCGCATGGGCGCGTTTGCCTACAGCGAGGAAGGCGGCACTTGGGCCGCCCTGAACCTGAGTGACGACACACCCCAGGAGGTCAAGCAGGACCGCCTGCAGCAGTTGATGGCGCTGCAAGAGGACATCTCGCTCGACATCCAGGAGCAGAAAGTCGGTCAGACGCTGCGGGTCATCGTGGACCGCGAGGAGGAAGACTATTACATCGGCCGCACCGAGTGGGACAGCCCCGAGGTCGACCCCGAAGTGCTCATCGCCAAAAGCAAGCCGCTCACTGTCGGCGAATTTGCCCAAGTGCGCATCAAGCAGGCTTTACCTTTTGAACTGATTGGCGAGGCGGAATAGCCTAGACACCGTTTTTTTTGAGCCATAATCCCCGGCAGTCGCAAAGTGGCTGTCGTGCAATCGTTTGCGCAGTAATTTAAGCAAAATCTTTAATTTAATTAATGTATTCATAAAAAAGTTAGTAACTTTGACCCGCTTAAAAACTAAAAAGTTTCAGGTACAAGAACAAACCAACTTTATTCACATGTTTAATTAATAATTTCAGTTTTTTTTCATGAAAAAATTAACGTTAATTTTATCAATGTTGATTGCTCTCATTGGCTTTAACGCTAATGCGACAATTTACATCGTTGGTGACCATCCCTTCGGCGGATGGTCGTACAACGGTGGTACTGAAATGACAGACAACCAAGATGGTTCGTACAGTATTACTGCCACCATCGATGGTTCTGTATGGTTCGTGTTTGCCGATGGGCAAGGCACCAGCT
>Ga0256407_10005890_pt1 | contig 19293 bp, 14 predicted proteins | sample RumenRJG_04DNA_FD_193489 | JGI IMG/M metagenome (GOLD analysis project Ga0256407, IMG submission 193489) | Bovine rumen microbial communities from Lethbridge, Alberta, Canada - RJG_04 | ecosystem: Host-associated > Mammals > Digestive system > Stomach > Rumen | place: Canada: Alberta... | reverse complement strand
CATCTCTATGATTGAAAACAGATCCCTGGGATGGTAGACAGCACGAGTGAGGAGTGTATCAAAGATATCAAAACTGATGACATCGTAAGCGGAGAGGTCCAGCTGGAGCCGGGACAGGTCTCTCTGGAATGTCTTAGCAAAAATCTGCTTATCCTTCTCGACGTGCACTTCCTGTCTCGATGGAGAAATAAGGGCTTCTTTGAAGCCATTGAACTGAGTTACTTTAGATATCGCACGTTCTAGTACATGCGCTAGCGTCCCGTCAATCTGACCAGATTCTTCATCAAAGTCAGCGTATGTTAATCTCTTATCCCAAATCTGTCTAATTGCTTCATTCCGTACTAGGAAAAAGCTTCCAGCTGGATAGAGAAAGATTCCTCCCGAAAATGGAATTCCTATAGAATCCAGAAATTCATGCCCCTTAGCTTCATTACTGAGCCATCCATAGGCCTCTGGCGGAAATCCTTGATGGTTCTCTGGGTATACCAAGCCAATCTCAGGTTCTGATTCTAGCAATGACAACAGGCGCTCTACCTGCTCCCCTGACCCAATCAAAGCGGCAACTGCATATTGTCTCCAATTCTGCTGCTCCTCACCAGTATATACTGATTTCTTAGAATGCATGTGATAGACATATTTATAAGTCGACAATTCTGTACCAAATAATACATACATGGGTGCGATGTCGCGTCCACGATTCGATGTCGCTCTTATCTCTACCGACTGCATATGAGATATCGGTCTACATTTCTCTCGGATATCCCTAATATGTTCGCCAGTATCATCCCCATAGTCGCGAATCGAAATATATAGATCAAAGGGGATACTGATATGAGAAAGTGCTTGAACAAATTCATCGAGGAGATCCTCATAATACAGATGTAAATGAACAGCTAGGAAACGGTCTCGCTTTGATAGATTATCTAGCGATTCGCCTTCCCTAACCAGGTCATCTAATTCCGCATAGGTAATCACTCTCTCGCTTGTGGGCGCAACAAAAGAAGCCCGTCTCTCGGCGAGCTTCACTTTTACCTTATTTACAAATGCGGACACGCCCTGCTTACGCAGGATGTCCACACCTCTCTTGATATGACGAATAGTATTACGATTCATATATTACGTCTCTCTAAACTGATTCAAATACCTATCCTATCGTTTCCTCTAACATTTGTTTTACAAGGATTTCATTATTTCTTAATGTTGTTTTTTCTTCCATCACATTTTTCAATGCAGTCTGTGAAATAGCTGAATATAATTCATGATCAGAAATCAACTGCTTTAGTGCTTCTCTCCATTCAATATCGTTCTTACACAGAATAATATCCTCATGATTCAAGGTATGATTTGCAATCTCAGAATTATAACTTGCCACAGTAGGAACACCAACTAAAGCAGCCTCCATCCACTTATTTTCAGACTTAGAGCGATGGAACAGTGTATCCTCAAGAGGCATCAAATTAATATCAACTGAAGCAATAAGTTCTGGCAATTTCTTCCAGTCTACAAAACCAACCTTTTCAATCTGTTCCTGCACTTGATCAAACTTCTGGTCAAGTTCAAGAACTCCTACAATTTTGAGTCGAAGATTTTTATTTTCTCTAAGTAATTCAAACAAAACATCGGAAATCAATCGGAAATCATCATTATGCGTACCAGATCCACTAAAATAACCTAAAGTTATATAATCATGAACTCCTTTTTGTTTCCTTGCAAGGTTAGACAAAATCTGCATTTGTGCACTTGCCCTGTTACGATTTACGATAACCTTCTTTGCAGGGAAATGTCTCTGAATTACTTTTTGTAAGGTATCCGTGGAAGTAATAATCATATCCATTCGTGACATACAATCATGAATATCTGCAGCGTATCGATCAAAATCCTTATACTCATCATCCTCTAGAAACGATAAATTGGAAATCAATGAGTAATCGAAAATCATATCATCAATATCGTACATCATGCGGATATTATGGTCCTTTGCTTCTGTAATAAATTCCTTAAGTGGACCAATATTTCTGCATCTATATATCACTATTGTTCCAATTGAATTCCAATCAATCTGTTTTGGTATCTTAGTTACTTCCCAAACTTCTCCTTCAATTCCCTGCTGTAGAAGTTCTTCTTGAAGATGCTCTAGTCTATATCTAGATGAGAAGGACTTGTACTCCAGTAAATAAACGATTTTCTTCCCGTCTAGAACCTTTTGCTTTGGAAGTCTATTCTTTTCTATATAATTAACGATTTCATCAAACGCACATTTACCAGAAAATTCACTGATAACTATGCCTCTCTCATATCTTTTTATTCGATATGCCGGTGCTCCGATATCAAAACTTGCAATCGGCATATTCATCTGCATAATTTCTTCTGTTGTATAGGAAAATGTTTCTGGCCATACAGATGATATAAAAAATAAGTCTATGTCATTCTCATAGACAAGCTTTACCAGATTGTCTACGCTATATTCTCCTGTTTGCCTAAAGAATGGATTACTCAGAAGATTCTTCGCATCCTCGCCAACCTGTCCAATCAAAATCACACGAATATCTTGACGTCCTGATTCTTGGATTGCTTCTAATAATTCTTGGACTTTCAGAGCACCTTTATGAATCGCCATAGTTCCAAGCAATCCAATATTAATCGTATCTGTTGTCTTATAATTCTTGTTTATCGGGAAAAAAGACTCAACCTGATGAGGTACAAGGGTAATCTTCTCACTAGCGCCAAATATGTCTCTAACACGTTGTTCAGTGTCTTCGGAAAATGTTCGAATCTCATCACAATGATTTAAGAATTCTTTCCACATCTCTTGCCATTCGCTCACATCACTTATTCCATATATTTGCGAATAAGGATTAGATTCATAGCACTTTTTGCAGATCTCACCAGCTGGTAGTCCACAATATTCATGTTCTGGAGTCATTAGATTGATGGATGGGCAAATTGCAAAATAGTCATGGAACAACATAACCAATTTTGCTTCTTGCTGCTTCTTCAGCATAATAATGCTTGGAAGAATATTTCTCAAAACAGGATATGTAACCAATTCGTTGATATAAATCGTATCAAAATGAAGATACTTTGATATTGTAATTAAATCATCGAATTTCTCAACTCTATACTTTTTCTCTAGATATTTTGATTGGAAGCAAAGCCAGAAACAATTGTTCTGTAAGTCATTACGGACAATCGTAACCGCATCGCCTCTTTCTACATGTTCTCTTTCTTTTCCATCCAAATAAGCAGTTGCTCCACCGCCAAGGCAATGATCAAATGCTAGTATGGATTCGCTAGATTCATCCTTCATATCCAGAATCATTTGACATAATTCTCTGATATCTTTATTTAGATCTTTTACAATAAAATGATTTACGTCACGTTCATAGTTTGGGTAACGTTTGTTAACAATAGCAACATTATGCTTCAGAAGTTCTGTTTTTTCCTCTGACTGGAAACTTCCACCATGTTTATGGTATACAAACAAATTCTCCACATGAACATTTTTATATCCTGCCTTTACTGCACGCTGGCACCAATCGTTTTCTTCTCCAAATCCCTTGGAGAAAGTTTCATAATCCAGTGTACCGATTTCGTCAATCACATGCTTATTCATACCCATACAGAATCCCACACCTGTAGGTGCCACAATATTCCGAGGTTTTACATGAGCAAAAACTTCATCAATCTGATCAACCGTCATTCCTCTATAAATCGGATTATTATAGCAGAAATTTGGGAAACTAAAAATTGTAGCACTATTTGTGTATGGTGTTGTTGATGCAACCTTATCATCTAGCAGTATCGGTGCCATCAGACGTTCCAGCCACAAGTCTGGTAATACAGTGTCTGTATTCACTAACGCAACATGATTTTCTGCCCGTTGTAGAGCATTATTTACCGATTTTACAAAGCCATAGTTTTCTTCATTATTGATGATAAATACATTCTCATGTTCTGCAGCAAATGTTTCTTCAATTTCATGTACTCTTGGGTCTGGGCTCTTATCATCCACCAGGAAAATACGAGCATTCAACTTCGTTCTTAGTAATGTTGGAAATAGTTGTGTTAAGTAATCGTATCCATTATAAATTGGGACAATTACATCAATCACTTCTTCAGAAGAGATGTAATCTACATTCTCAACAAAATTATTTAGCAATTGGTCCTTAAGAAAGATTTCCGGCTCAGTCTTATATTTCACATAGACAGCTTTCAATCTTCTCTTTAGGCCACGATACTTTTTCTTCATCCAAGGGTATATATTTGTCATCTTTTCTTTCATCATATGTATTTTCCACAATTTTCCATTCTTAATGGCTTCAATCTGACATTCCAACTGCATATTGGAGTTTTCTAGTCTCTCTTTTTCGTTGTGCAGTTCATTAATTAGATCTAATTGATCATCTAATTGATCATCATATAGTTCACTCAGTCTTTTTCTGTTTAATGGAATCACTTCAACAAAAATAGTAATAGATCCTATGTTTTTATCATCTACAGTTATTCCAAATGCAGGATCATCTGTATTAAACAAAATCCCTTTCGAATTTATTATATGGCCATTTAATGGAGTCATCTCCAGTTCTTCTCCATTATCAGATATAGCGTATATAGATTTAACAACACATGAATATTCACAGGGATCCCATCTCAATACGTCTCCAGAAAAATCATCGGGTATTTCGTATTTGCATACAAATTCCTGATCATTTTTTGAAATCTGTTTCGTAATCGCTTTTCCATCAATCCATAGTGTTGCTTCCAGACAAATATTATCAAAATATTTATTTAATAATTCTTCTTTCGATGCTTTTACATATGGCTTTGCAAATCTACGATTTCTTCCTGCGCCTATGAATTGTGTTGTAAAATGCATTTCCCATTCACGAAATACCTGCTCCGACTCCTCCCCAATGCCATATTTATTAAGTATATTATATCTATCTAACTTACTAGAAAGAACAGGATGGTTGGTGTAACATTCATTAACAATGCGCCACATAACATACTCAATAGGTATGTCAAAGTCAAACGTCCACTCAGGGTCAATAACCACGAATTTATCCCCATCGATAAATATATTATCAAGGATAAGGTCTATATCTTGGCCTGATTTTGTATGCATAACGCTATCCAATTTTTTCCTTCCAAAAACTTTTTGGAAATCTGTTGTATAGAAATTATTGGATTCATTTGATGTTCCTAATATTTTTGTCCATACCAGATCAAGGATATCTTCACATTTTTCCCAGTCGGAATCAGAAATGGACGCAGAAAGAATCTCTTCTAAGCTTTGCATTTCTAGATAAGGATAGCGGATTCGATCAGTCAAAAGATTTGCTGATATTATGCTACAATTCTCATTTTCTATTTTTACCTGTGCAGTTTTATTAATATGAGGAATGGCTTTAGATGATCCAGCTACCTTGTACACATAGTTGTTCCCTGAATTTTCACTAATCATAGTGTATATCTGGAATTCAGGTTTTCTATCCATGCTTAATTTTACGTAAGATATATTTTCATTCTTTAGAGATTCTTTTCCCGCATTGGTTATATCAAGCATAATGGCATCAGCAAATTCCGCAGAGATGCCCTCTTGCTTCAAACTTTTTAGCAGTCGTTTTTTGTCGCATAACTCTACAGATTCAGTTTGGTAATTAAGAAACTCTTTTCCATACATGGAGGAATTAATGGTCTTATCAGTAAAAATTTCCGTTGTGAATTCAGCGTTAGGATAAGGATAATACTTATTAGAAACAGTGAGTCCAATTTGTTTTACTGTCTGCTCCACCTCTGATATGGAATACACACTTTCACTATTATATTCTTGATCAAGGAACACTCCAGTTATTCCAGATATCCCAAGAGTATTGGAAAACACGAATAATATATGACCATTTCTTTTTAATGAATTCGATAATATATCGAGCCTTTCTTGAATAGATCCTTCTTGAGATCGGAAATACTCGGACCAAGGTAAATAAATATAATCATATTTATTCTCCTCTAATTCTTTCCATGACGAAGATACAAATACTCTGGTGTTTCCTTCACATCTGCTTGCTATGCATTTCTGCATATCTGTTGTGAGAGTAATCACATCTAACCTAACATCTAGTTTAGACACTGCCTCTGCAATTGCACCATATTGATTATCAAATACTAATACGCTCGCCCCAGAATAGAAGGGATACCAACGAAGGATGTTACCTCTCAAATCAGACAAATACAAAACTAAAGAGTCTGTCAACTCCCTTTCTGGAATATCATACAGACTCTTTCCTGTCATAATCAGAGAGAGAATCTTATCAGCTATTGTATCCATACAAAACCTCTCCCAATTATCCTATAATTTTTTCACTGTTATCTCTGTATTTATATCATAAAAACCATCTGTAGCCTTATCCGATATAACAGTTACACCTATAATATCATATAAACGATGATAAACGGTAAGTTCGCCATTTTCAAATCCAGTGCATCCAAGTGACAGAAAGTATTCCCCTCTTTGGAGGTCTATTTTCTGTTTAAACTCTATATCAATTGTATCTCCTGCCTGCGGACGACATAAATCATTCTTTTCATACATAGTATTTGTACCACATATTGTAGTTCCATGAATGTTCTTCAACTGAAACGCAATGATTGGATCCTGGAGTGTCTCATAGAATTTAACTCGAGCTTTAACTTTAAACTCTGATCCTTTTTCAAGTACATTATTCCATTGACCATTTTCATCTACAATTCCAAAGTCAACAATCTCAGCTCTCCCACTACCATATGTGTCGCTGGAAGGATTAATTGCAAAATGATCCTTCCATGCGGAGCCGTCAGTTAATTGTACTCCATCATCTCCAGCCGCTTCAAACTCCTTGCCATTCTGTCCAACAAGTATTTTTTTATAGAGATCAATCATTTCTTTCGGAGTTCCTTGATCAATCATTGATCCTTTATTGAGAAGCACAACTCGATCGCAATACTTAGCGATAGAACTCAAATCATGGCTTACAAATAATATTGTTTTTCCCTGCTTTTTAAACTCTTCAAATTTGTGATAGCATTTGTTCTGAAAGAATATATCACCCACAGATAGTGCTTCATCTACAATCAGTATTTCAGGCTCAATATTAATTGCCACTGCAAAAGCAAGACGTACAAACATACCACTTGAGTAAGTCTTTACTGGCTGATACACAAATTCTCCGATATCTGCAAAGTCGAGAATATCCTGAAGTTTGGCATCAATTTCTTCTTTTGAGAAACCAATCATCGTACCATTCAAATAAATATTCTCAATTCCTGTGTACTCTTGGTTAAAGCCTGCACCTAATTCTAGCAATGCAGAAATTCTTCCATTTACCTTCACATCACCTGTCGTCGGGCTAAGAACGCCTGTTATAATTTTAAGAATTGTCGATTTACCAGACCCATTTGTTCCAATAATACCAACCGTCTCACCTTCGTTAACGTCAAAAGAGACATTGCGTAAGGCGTAATGTTCCTCATATAATTTCTTTCGAGTCAAACCAAGTGCATCACGGACTCTATCTCTATTGTGAGAAAACAACTTGTATATCTTCGTAACGTCGTGAATGCGAATCGCATAATTATCGCTCATTTAAATTGCTCCTTATAGCACATCAGCAAAATGTGGACGCAGTCTCTTAAAGACTGTCTTTCCTATCAAGAAAATTCCAATCGTAACTCCCCAAAAATAAAGAGTACTCGGAATATGTTCCCATACGAAAGTCCCACCTATCATGGTATCTCTGTATCCCCTAACCACATAATACATAGGATTTAGTTTCAACAGGAATAAAACTCTTGAAGAAAGGTTCTTTGCCATCGCACTCATGTTCCACATAATCGGTGTTACCCAGATAAAAACCTGTAATAATACATTTATCATCTGCTGCATATCTCTAAAAAAGACAACAATTGCACTTGTCGTATATGCAAAAGCCAATGCTAGGCAAAATATGCAGAATGTATAGTAAACCAACTGCAGAATAATTACCCCAGGAAATAATCCATACAGGATATACAGAAGAACCATAAACGCAACTAAAACCACATGCGTAAATAAACTAGAAAGAACCTTAACCACAGGTAGAACACTGACATTAAACACTACCTTCTTAACCAAGTAATTATATTCGATTAGACAGTTTGTGCCTGAACTTAACGCTTCACTAAAATAAAACCAAGGAATGAGTCCGGCAGAAAGCCACAATACATATGGTGCTTCAATTCCTTCTTTTGTCGCCTGAGATGGTGCATTTAATACTTTCTGAAATACAAACCAATATACAATAATAGTAATAATCGGCTGGACGAATGCCCATACAATACCAAGATAGGATCCCGCAAATTTAGCCTTTAAATCATTCTTTGCGAGACTATGCACTAATTTTTTATTAACTTTTTCTTTGTCTTTTGTTGGTTTAATCAAAGCAAATCCTCATTTAATTATCCAAAGTATCTATGATGTATAATATTCAAACAGTAAATTGAAAACAAAACAGCAAATATCATTGTAATACTAGATACCAATATTTTCACTTTTTTATTCTTAATATTTATACACTCCGGAAGAACAAATAGCAACACCATTATTGCAGGTATATAATATCGTCCCTGTACGCCTCCAATATAAGGTATTTGGAAAATAGCTTGGTTGTAATCAACCTCGACCTCTGCAAACTCGGAGCCGTAGTACCATACACGATATGTATGATTAATCATTGACATCGAGATAAATGATGTTAAGCCCACTGAAACACCTATAAATACTATTTTCCCCCATATAGTATTTGCCATACCAGACTTTGCCTTCTTTTCATTTATCCCGACGAAAGATATTAGCCCCATTACACACAGAAAAACAACAGCTGACCAAACAGGAATAGGGGTATCCAAATATCCAAAATCACCTACTGTAGACGTAAGCAAGTAGTCTCTCCAAGTATTCCATGTGTTCGTAAATAGCAAAAGGGTCTGGCGAGGATGTTTAATGCAAGCTTTTAATACTTGAATGTAAATATTAGATTTACCAATCTCAATCAGTCCCCAAAATGCTACTAACACACATGCAACAAGAATCGAATAATTCCACCACGTATTCTTAAGTCGTACTCTTTTCTTAGGCAAAATAATCACATACTGATTCAAGGGTATTGCAAGTAACAGCAAAGCTAATAATCCATATGGCAATTTTACAAGAACTATTATTCCAAGTATTAATAACAGTTTTAAGTACTCTACCCCTACAATGTCTTTCTTTTCCTCTATATACCTAACAACCATAGCACAGAATAAGAAACACATTGGTAGTAATACTGAATCATAGTTTATCGAAGACGCCTGTTGTAAACACATTGGTGTCAACATCATCAATGCATACGCTAGTTTTTTTATTGGAAGAAGTTCCAAAGCAATACTAGTAATTATTGCATAAAACAATACGGCGAAGCATTCTCCCAATCGCATAATCCAATAAATTGGTAAATGCAATAATATCCCAAGTAAAATACCGAAAGCACTAGGCAAATGACGAATTTGATAAATGCTAAAGCCTCGAGGTAGCATATCGGTTAATTTATAATCCGACTTAGTTTCCTCGAGTTTTTCAATAACATCTTTCGATATTGTTTGATCCTTTTGCAGCATGTATCCACCATCATATAGTTTCATTTCGCTAGAAAAAGTTTCAACAATCTTAGGGTTATTGAAATCATCTGATATCATCCTTAAATGAGTCAGTTCATCGGGTGTTTGCCATGGGAGCAAAAAAGCTGAATAGAAAAACCCCAAAACCGTCACTAGGACAAAATAGAATAACGTAAATTTACTGATTTTTTTCATTTCTACCTCATTATTACTTTTTATTTGAAAGTACAAATCCATCAACTAATCGGCCTATTATTGTTCCAAACAGGATCGATATAGCAGTCACAATCAGTAATACAATAACTTTTCCTATTGACCCCTGCATCCATATTTGAAAATGGTGTTCTCTTGCCATCCACAAACGCATAATCTCATAGTGATAAATATATATTCCATACTCATTTGCTGCGACAAACAGAATTGGTTTAAACACAGAACTATTAAATCCGATTCCGGATAGTATTCCAAAACACATCATGAAAGTAAGAATAATAGCCAATCCAGAATGCCATACATAACCAGATACATTATCTGAATAAATTCCATGGTTCGCACCAATGTATGACCAAACTGGTATTAACACTAGCATAACTAACAGCCCCATCAAAAAAACAGGATTTCTATAGTTTACTTTCTTTATTAGGACTGCCGCACTCATTCCTAACACAAAATTATCTATTGCAGTTATCACTTCTCTAGAATAAACGAAATACGCCCCTGGATTAGTACTGTACGCAGGTATAATATAGTGAAATAGGACACACTGAGTTCCAATCGCAATAGCAATAGATGCTATAGCACTCATGACTGGAAACCTTTTTACAGCCTTGTAAATAAATGGTGCAAGTATATAAAATTGTACTATGGTACCCATTGTCCATAAGACCGTAATAATCCCACCATGTGTGTTTATATCCCAGTTATGAAGAAATACTAGATGAAGCACAATGTTTTTTAAGCCAAATTTAGTAATCATCTCTTGTGTTGATGATAAAATGATTACTAAGAAAAGTGCAAAGTAATAGTTAGGTACAATACGTATCACTCGACCTTTGTAAAACTCTTTTAGCGCAATTCTTCCATGTTTTTCTTCGTTTCTTATCAATGATAAGGTGATTCCAAATCCACTAAGCACAAAAAAAGCTGTGACACCAATCTCTCCACCATGTTGAATATAAAATTTTGCAAATTGACCTGGTAACCTAGGCTGACCTTCCAAAACCCATCCATGGTAAATCATAACCAAAAAAAGGGCGATAGCTCTCATAAGATCTGGAAATACATATCGCTTATTCATAAAATATTATCCCTACTTTCGAAAATGGTAACCTATTTCTGTTTTGCCAAGAATTCCTTATAGCTCCAGTTCACCTTATCCTTATCAGACAGATTCAAATCAGCTTCTGTCATACCCTCAGGCATTGGCCATTCAACTCCCAGATCAGGATCATTCCACATCAGACCACCCTCATCATTTGGATGGTAGAAGTCAGTCACCTTATAGCAGAACTCTGCATGGTCTGAGAGACAGATAAATCCATGTGCGAAGTTCTTAGGAATCATGAACTGCTTCTTATTCTCTGCAGTCAGAAGAACTCCTGCCCACTTACCATATGTCTTAGAACCTGGGCGAAGGTCTACTGCAACATCATACACTTCACCAGATACTACGCGGACCAACTTATCCTGTGGATACTGAATCTGAAAATGAAGTCCACGAAGTACACCCTTCGTAGAAGAAGACTGATTATCCTGTACGAATATATAATTCATACCCTCTGCCTTCATATCATTCTCATTGTATGTCTCCATAAAGTATCCACGTGCATCGCCGAACACCTTTGGAGTAATAATATTTAGTCCTTCGATACCATTAATATTTTTTTCAACTGAAATTGCCATCGTATTACCTCTTTTACTTCTCTATAACCAATAACTATTACTGAATCTCTCCATCAGCTACTGCCACCAAATACTTACCATACTCTGACTTCATCAGCGGCTTTGCCAGTTCTCTTAACTGATTCGCATCGATAAATCCGCGCTTGAATGCGATCTCTTCGATACAAGATACATATAAGCCCTGACGCTTCTGGATAGTTGATACAAAGTTTGCTGCTGCCAGAAGCATATCATGATTACCAGTATCTAACCAAGCAAAACCACGACCAAGTGTCTCAACAAAGAGATCTCCGCGATCTAAGTATGCGTTGTTAACCGCTGTAATCTCTAACTCTCCACGAGCAGATGGAGTGATTGTCCGAGCAATCTTTACCACATCATTGTCATAAAAATACAGACCAGGTACAGCATAGTTTGACTTAGGCTGCTCTGGCTTTTCTTCGATAGAGATGGCCTTACCATTTTCATCAAATTCAACTACACCATATTCTCTAGGATCTCTTACATAGTAACCGAAGATGGTAGCTCCACCATTCTTCTCCACTCTATCGTGAGCATTCTTCAGTGTCTGGGAGAAGCTCTGTCCGTAGAAGATATTATCTCCAAGCACAAGAGCAACGGAATCATCACCGATAAAGTCCGCGCCGATAATAAATGCCTCAGCCAGTCCATTTGGAGCCTCCTGAACAGCATACTGGATATCCATGCCTAACTGTGAACCATCCTCTAAGAGTTCCTTGAATACAGGGAGATCTCTTGGAGTAGAAATAATCAGAACCTCTCTGATGCCTGCCAACATAAGTGTAGACAATGGATAGTAGATCATTGGCTTGTCGTATACCGGCATAATCTGCTTAGAAATTGCCTTTGTTAATGGATAAAGTCTTGTGCCGGAACCACCAGCTAAAATAATACCTTTCATAAAATGTCCTTTCCTAAATCTATCGTTTTTTTGTAACTAAATAATAGCTAAGCCACAGAAAAACAAACAATAATGTCATAGAGCAAAAATAAGTAGCTGCTGCCCCAATAATCGCATAATGATTAACCAATGGGTTAACTATAATCAAGGCAACAGCCAAAGACACCCCATACGATATGAGGTTTAAATGCTGTTTACGAACAATTGTGAGAAGATTGTCCATAAGTGTTGCCAATGTACTAAAGCCTCCGCCTAGCAGAATTAACATAAATTCAATTTTGTAATCTCCCAGATTCTTATTATAAATAAATCCAAGTATAGGTAATCCTATTGTTACTCCCGCTACCACAACAAAAACTGTGGTTCCAGCTAAAATCAGGCCTATTCTTCTTGCGGTTTTATTAACACTATTTATTGAACCTTCGCTATAATATACCGCCATTCTAGTAATCTGTGGGCGAAAAAAGATAAACATCAGGTTTATCACCGACGCTGGCATAAATAATATGTTATATAGTATTTGACTTCCAACTGGTAACACCCCCATATTTAATCCACTATCGATTGCATTTTTTGGGACATTAAATATGTACATAAGCATAAATCCATTTAAAAAAATTGGGAATACACTTATTGCCATTTTTTTAATAGAAGCAAATCTAAATTCTAAAATTTTAGCATTGGATTCTAAAAACTGTCCTGTATGTCTTAAGACATACACAACAGAAACGCCTCCGTAAACTAACACTATCCCAAGGCACCCGAATAACAGATTCCTTGTAGCGTATAAAATAACAGCAAAAGCAAGCATTGAAGGAACAACTCGAAAAGTCAGAAACTGTCCTGCCAAATCTAGTCGTTCCTTCTGCTGATACAATCCTTCAAAAACATCAGCTATTGCATCTAGCATTCTATACAGACATAAAACAATAATTATAATGGCCTTAAATCCGTAATAGCCATGAAGAAGAATATATCCACCTGTGCAAAAGGCCATAAGGATTGATGTTACAATTCTAAAGCCAAAATATTCTCCAAATCTATATTCTTCATTCACGTCCGTTGACTGAAAGACTCTAACCTGAAAAGTTGCAACCGTATACATCAACTGCGCAATAGAGAATCCTATGCTAAAAACATCCTCCTCTTCACCAGTTAATGTTCGAGCAACAATCATTAAGAACACCACTGAACTAAGCGCATTCGAAAAGCTACCAATCATATTCCAAAAATATACTTGTTTCGTAGACGAAGGCTTGTCATTCACTCTCTTCATTATAAATTTTTTCTTCCTAATTCCAAAGTATAAGGGCCAAATTCAATCACAGCAGGGGCATGATTAACCCTTTTCTCTTCAGGCGGCAACTGCATTACGTCTGAACCATAGTATCTCTCTAGCAAGGTCATGTACTCATTTTGCACCGGTATCGTAATATCTTCAAATTTAAGTTTTTTTAACGGAAAAAGTTCTGAGCGCGAGATACGGCTATCATGAATTCTCGGATCTTGAAACAATGTTACATACTCTGTTTCTACTGAATTGTACATTTGAGCAACCTTATTAAATCTCTGATACATCCAATTGGGAGATATACAGAATAACTTCAATGCACCGTGAATACAAACACACGCAATCTTAGCCATTAATCCCATTGCACCTGTTAAAGGAATATCTGGGTTTCCGCTTGTCTTTAAGAAGAAAAGTTGATCCCAGAATCTTGCCTTTCTTGTCTGTTTAGAAGATCTCTCGTCATTCGTATAATTATCATACACAAATATATCAATATGTATTCCAAGCTCTGCTTTTGACTTAACAGCGTACTCCGGAACAAACTTCGTTCCCTTACGCATCAGTTTGACAACTGGAGATGAATAATACTTATCAGTCTCTGGAGTCGCAAGATGATACTTATCTCCCAGTTCCTTTTCCCATATCTTCAGGAACTTATTGTAGTCTTCTCTTAAAATCCCCAGATCAAGGTCATCGTCCCAAGGAATAAATCCCTTATGTCTAACAGCACCGATTGCCGCACCAGCAAATGCAAACCACTTTATACCATGCTTTTCACAAACTTCCGAAAAATCTCTCAGAATTAATAACTCTGCTTTTCTTAGCATATCTAAATCTTTAGGATCATACTCTTTATACATTACTTCTCACCCATCAACCGCTCTACCGCATCTGTTGTCTGTCTCCAGGTAAAATGTGTGCACAGTCTCTGATAGCATGCCTCTGCAGCACGTTTACATTCTTCTGGATTATCAATTGCATCACGTAAAGCCTTCTCTACATATTCCAACCGATAGTCAGGGATAATATTCCCATATTGTGCCTCAGATACAAGTTCCTTAGAGCCTCCTCTGTAGGTGGTAATGATATATGCCTTACAAGCCGCTGCCTCAAGAATAGATGTTGAAAATCCCTCTGAAAAAGATGGCAAGCAAAAGATATCTGATTCCTCTAATAAAGCAATAATATGAGCTGCATCAAGTCTACCAAGGCAATGAATATTACTATTGCTCCTTGTACGAGCAATTGATTCTTCTAATAACTTTCCATCGCCAGCCAAGAAAAAGTATACATCTTTATTGTCCTGAACGATTTTCTCTGCGGCATCTAGTAACTGTGGGACGCCTTTTTCTTCAATCATTCTTCCAGTAAAGGTGATTACTGTTGCATCTTCTGATATACCAAATTGCTCTCTGTATTTCTCGACGTGTCTTTCCTGTAATGCCTTAACTTCATCTAGGTCAATCGCATTATAGAGAACCCCTGACGCCTTAATTCCAAAATGCTCTAACCATTCATTTGCCGCTTCAGAAACGCCATAATATTCCGGTGCGAATCTTTGCCCCTTACGTGTAAGATAATGTTCCCATTTCTCCCCCATTGCATCAACAGGTTTGATATGAATCGATAAGTGACTCGTTCCATGTTCTAACACAATCGTTCTAATATTATTGTCTTTACCGAATTGTAGCCCCTGAAGGGTATGAATATAGAAACGTGTATTTATAATGCAGAGATCAAAATGTTCCTTTGATAATTCCTTAATTACTGATTTTGTCTTCGAATGATGTCTTTTTAAAACTGGATATCTACCTTTTAGCAGCAAGAAGGATGGTAATCGGTAAATACGTAATCCTTCACTGGTTACTTCTCGTTCTGAAAGTCCCATCTCCAGTGTAGTGACTAATGTCACCTCATGACCATCAGCAAGTAAAAGTTTGGAAAGATGCTCTGTATAATTTTCAACTCCACCCAGATAAGGGAGATAATGTGAACTAAAAATAATTACTCTCATTATTGCACTCCTTCTTCTGACGAGTTTTTTCCTTCTCTAACTCACCCGCAAGTAAAGCATTCTCCTGCACCAAGCGTTCTATTTTCTTAATCTGACTAGACACGATAATCGTCAAATTGAATAGAATAATTAGAATGAATCCAATCGAAACAAACAAAAGCATATTTTGTGGCGATGATATTCCAATGGCCTTACAAATAATCTGCTGTACCTGTGGCAATAAATCAAATATCAAGAAAATGACACCAAGAAATAGCCAAACCAAAGTGTAACGCAAATCTGCTTTTCCTTTTTTCACCATATTAATGATATACAAAATCGCAATCACTAATAATACCGCAACGATAATCTGTAATCGAATATTCATATATGCTTCCTACTTTCCAGACATGGCTGCCAACCAGCATGCAATTGTGACTTTAATCATATAATATACCGACCTCTTCATAGAAATCGAAGACTCTCCTGATGAACGTGCACGCATCTCTACAGGAATTTCCTTTACGGTATATCCTTTTTTCAAAATCGACACCACAGACTCCGGTTCTGGATAATCTTTTGGATAAGATAGAGCAAATTCATGAAGAATCCTACGATTTGCTAAACGCATACCACTGGTTGGATCTGTTATGGTTTTGTGTGTCAATACACGAATCCACCATGTGAAGAATCGAATACCAACTCTTCGAAGGCCTGTAGACTGAAATCCGTTATTCTCCAAAAAGCGTGACCCAATTACCATATCTGCATTTGATCGCTGTAATTCTTCAAGCATCTTCTCAAGAAATGCTGCATCATGCTGACCATCACCATCCACCTGTACAGCACAATCATAGCCATTCCGATATGCGTAGATATAACCTGTTTGAACAGCAGCGCCAATTCCAGAATTAACAGGAAGATTCACGTGATTATAACCGCTCTCATCAAGCAATTCCTTAGTTGAATCCCTAGAGCAATCATTAACAACCAAATAATCAAACGACGGTGCGTTCTTCATGATATCTTGTACGGTGCTAATAATTGCGCCTTCTTCATTAAATGCAGGTATTATTATTAATGCCTTCACGTATATACCTCTCCGTATTGTTAATTGATTACGATATTATTTACTCTTGATTCTCTTTTAATGCCGCCAGATATCTACCCACTGCATCCTGCCATGTAGGAAGTGGGGTAAATCCATTCTCAACCAGTTTCTTCTTCTCAAGGCGAGAATTAAATGGGCGTGCAGCCTTAGACAGTCCATACTCTGCAGTTGTTACAGGAATAACCTTAGTAGACATACCTGCCTGCTTATAGATCTCCTTAGTAAAATCATACCAGGAGATATAACCACCCTCATTGGTTGCATGATAGTAGCCATACTTGTCTGTCTGGATCATAGATACCAGAAGAACTGCTAGATCTAATGTGTAGGTTGGTGTACCAATCTGATCAGATACAACACGTACCTCATCATGATTCTGGCCAACACTCAGCATGGTCTTAATAAAGTTCTTACCGTTCAGACCAAATACCCAAGCAATACGCACGATAAAGTACTTTTCAAGAGTATTCGATACTGCTAATTCTCCACCCAGTTTTGTCTCACCGTAGACATTCAGTGGTGCATAGTCCTTACAGTCTGGGTCCCAAGGCTCAGTACCCTGGCCATTGAATACATAGTCGGTAGAGATGTATACCATCTTAGCATCTACAGCCTTCGCTGCATCTGCCAGGTTCTGAGTTCCGTCCACATTAATCTTCTTAACAAGTGGTTGCTTATCCTCATCCTCTGCCAGATCTACTGCAGTCCAGGCAGCACAGTGGATGATAACATCTGGATTCAATTCCTTAACAACGTCAAGAACTGCATCTCTATCTGTAATATCTAGTGAGATGTAAGGTGCATTCGTTACCGCCGATCCATCCTGGATACCAGCATACTCAGCCTTTAGGTCTGTTCCAACGCCCTGGATACCATTCTTATCCAATTCATTCATCACATCATGCCCCAGTTGACCTGCGACTCCTGTTACTAATACTTTCATGTATTTTTACCTTCCTTATAGATAGCACAATGACCGTGACAAACTGAGATTACACTTACATGCTCTCCTACTGTGTAGGACCGACTACGAAATGTACCCCCATGTTGGCCACGGTCTATATTTCCTAAGAGGTCTATCACCCCTTAAGCATAGCTAATTCAATTAGTCCAGAACTTCCTTCTTACCATACATCTCCTGGTAATAGTTCTGATAGTCTCCGGAGATGATATTTTCCCACCATTCCTTATTATCTAAGTACCACTGGATTGTCTTCTTAATACCATCCTTAAACATGGTCTCTGGAAGCCAGCCAAGCTCATTATGGATCTTAGTAGGATCAATAGCATAACGCTGATCATGACCCTTACGATCAGTAACATGCTCGATCAGATCCTCAGGCTTGCCTAAGTACTCGAGGATTAACTTAACGATATCGATATTCCTCATCTCGTTATGTCCACCGATATTATAGACTTCACCAACAGTGCCCTTACGAACGATGAGGTCGATTGCCTTACAATGATCCTCAACATACAGCCAGTCACGTACATTCAGACCTTCACCGTATACTGGAAGCTTCTTATCAGCCAGCGCATTGGCAATCATCAGAGGGATGAGCTTCTCTGGGAACTGGTAAGGACCATAGTTATTAGAGCAACGGCTAATCGTTACAGGCAGACCGAATGTTCTGTGATATGCCATAACTAAGAGATCTGCAGATGCCTTAGATGTGGAATATGGGCTAGAAGTATGGATTGGAGTATCCTCATGGAAGAAGAGGTCAGGACGATCCAGTGGAAGGTCACCATATACCTCATCAGTGGATACCTGATGGTAACGCTGGATACCATACTTACGGCAAGCATCCATAAGTACGGATGTACCAATGATATTCGTCTCTAGGAAAATGGTAGGGTTCTCAATAGAACGGTCTACGTGAGACTCAGCTGCAAAGTTAATTACAACGTCTGGATGCTCTTCTTCGAACAGCTTCTCAACGCCTTCACGATCACAGATATCTAACTTTACGAAACGGAAGTTAGACTTATCCATAACATCCTTCAGTGTAGATAAGTTACCAGCATAGGTAAGAGAGTCAACACAGATGATTCTATCCTGTGGATTCTTCTCTAACTCATAGAATACGAAGTTACTACCAATGAAGCCTGCGCCTCCGGTTACGATGATTGTCATGTGACTACCTCCTAATTGGATTGATTAAAGTGCGTGACGAATAGTTTCTCAAAACTCATGTCCGTACGTTTTGTTTTATTAACTGATATGAATAGTATAGGGTGACGTAACGTTATGGTCAAGTAAGCTTCACAAGATTAATCCTGAATTATTCACCGAAGTTCGGTGAATGCGGGTGAAACCCGCATAGATACTACAGTTGCAGATTTTTCTACTTTCATTTTTCAAGTGAATAGAAAAAGGACCAGATCCCTGGTAAAATCTA
>Ga0256407_10005888_pt1 | contig 19295 bp, 15 predicted proteins | sample RumenRJG_04DNA_FD_193489 | JGI IMG/M metagenome (GOLD analysis project Ga0256407, IMG submission 193489) | Bovine rumen microbial communities from Lethbridge, Alberta, Canada - RJG_04 | ecosystem: Host-associated > Mammals > Digestive system > Stomach > Rumen | place: Canada: Alberta... | reverse complement strand
AGACCTACAGGCTTACCCTCTTCCTCAGGATAGAAGCGCAGGTTCTCCAGCAGCAGAGCCTCACCCATCTTCAGAGCAGCAGCAGCGTCAGCAGCCTTAGCGCAGTCGGGAGCGAAAGCTACGGGAACGCCCAGAGCCTTCTCTACGGCCTCACGAATCTGACCCAGTGACTTCTTCATGTCTACCTTACCCTTGGGCTTACCCATGTGTGACATGATGATGACAGCACCACCGTCAGCCAGAATCTTCTTCAGGGTGGGCAGGGCACCGCGGATACGGGTGTCGTCAGTGATCTTACCATTCTCGTCCAGGGGTACGTTGAAGTCTACACGTACGATTGCCTTCTTACCGGCAAAATTGAATTCGTTGATTGTCATAATGCTTTTGTTATTTAATAATGTAGAATAATTCGTTTAAAAGCGACTGCAAAGGTACACAATTTTATTGAGAATTGAGAATTCTTTTTCTATAAAAAAGTGTGGTGTCGCAATGAGAAAGGAGAATTTATATTTTTTTTGCGTACTACAATTGTAAATGTAAGGCGGACTTGGCAAAAGACTACCTTAACCGCCCCTTGATGCGAACCATTTTGCGTTGTGACAGTTCGCCTGGGTTGGTGCCTGGCTGCCCCTCAGGTACTGCTATGTTGTACTGTCGATAGAACTTTGTCCAGTAGTCCGTGATGCGCCCCGATGCATCGTGAAACGACATCGGAATCGAGGAGAATAGACGCTGCCCTTGGGTATCGATGAAAGAGAACTGCACCAGTTCTGAACAGTAGATGTCCTCGTTGTCGGGCAGATAGAGACGGTCGTATTTTCTGCCCAAGTATTGACGGGCATTGGCGACGGATTGTGCTGCATCCACCTTTCTTACTCTACCTATTATATAATAGCCCTTCTGTTGGCGCAACGAGTCGAGTGGGGTAGTCTTCACGCCTGTACTGACGGCCTCGATGACACTGTCCTTCGAAAGTACAATAGCCACGTGGTCTATCATGCCTGGTGTCACGTCAGTAATGGCATTACCTTGCTCCACGACGTGAAACAGCAAATCGCCAGGCTTGAGAGTCTGACAGGATGCCAGTAGCAGAATGGCACAGGCGTTAGCGAACCACTTTCTTGCCATTGACGATGTATATACCTTTAGTCTTTAACTGTTTAGTAACCTTGCGACCTTGCAGGTCGTAACAATTTCCTTCTACGCTCCTTTCCTCCTCAGACATATCACCAATGTTAGTTGTAGTTGCGGCGGGCCAATAGATGACCTCTCCCAGCGACGAATTATCGTGCTTATGATAGATAACGGTCTCTATCTGCTCTTGAGTCTGCTCGCTGACGTTCCACCTGTTGCCTTGTGCATAGACCGTGTTGGCTGAATTGTTGTAGAGGTCATATAGCTCTCCATTGTTACCGTTGTTCAAGAAGATGTTCTCACCGGGATTATAGTGTTCGTCAGTCTGGGGTACGTCAATACGTCCTAGGTTCACGTCCTTGCAACCGATGACAGTGATACCCCATAGTGAGCCTTCAATGCGATTGCCGGTGATCATTGCCTCTGTTTGCTGGTACGGGTCATAAAGGCTGACGCCTGATCCTCCATTCATCGGGTTTGTCTCGTGGCAGTTATCAATGAGCAAGTTGTTCTCTATGCGTATCTTTGCAGCTGGTCCAACAATTCCGATGCCATAACGGTTATCTTTAATACGGCAATTCTTAATGGTGATATCCGCATCATAGCCCATAAAGTTCGAGATACCGATGCCGCCCACCATGGTGTTTTCTGGATTTCCTTCCACTGTATTATCGTCGATGACCAACGGATTAGCTGCAGTGATGTTTATCTGTGGGATGTTGCCGTTTGCCGCTGAATTCATATTGAAAATACTATATTTGATAGTCAGCGGGCGCGAGGCATTGGCTGCACTGCCGATGGCGGCCTTCTGGCAGGAGTGGAACTCACAATATTGGATTATGCTTGGTGCTCCGTTACTGATAAAGTATAAGGCTGCAGCAGTCAATCCGTCATGGTTTTCAAAATAACAGTTGTACATGTTTATAGCCCCTTCTCCCATCACTTCCACACCAACATTATAGAACTTGCATGTGCTCATTTCTGTCGTTGTATTGCATTTCAAGCGAACTGAGGAACCTGAAATCTCGTCAAAGGCTTCGAATATGGAGCCTTCATCGCACTTGAAGTCCGCCTCGCCTTCAATCGTCAGGCATACGTCCTTGTTGAAGAAAATGACAAGAGCGTCGTCCATCACAAACTTGTCGCCTGCAGCAATAGTAATACTTTTCTGCAACTCATATTCAGTCCGCCATTCATCCACATCTATATCATAGGCAATGACTCCAGACTCATTTATTTCTGCAAGTGTCTGAATGCTATACGTCGTGCCGTCGCCCTTTGTTGTATATGTGTCTACGGCGTGTGCAATCTGGCAGGCGAGTGCTGCCATCAGTGTTAAGAATACAAATCTTTTGTCCATTATGTGTATGTTTATTTTTTTTATAACTCTTCCAGTGCCTCAAAGAAATTCTTGGCATAGGTTTCTTTGTCAAATAACTTTGCCCGTTCAAGGGAAGCTGCTGCCATCTGCTTACGTTTCTCAGGGTGTTCGTATAGGTCGAGGATGGCTTGAGCTAGATTATTAACAATATCGTCTCGTTCTACGATAGTAGCTACCCCCTCGCAGATTTCAGGAATGCCACCGCTACGTGTTGTAATCAATGGTAGTCCAGCAGCCATAGCCTCAACGACGGTGAGTCCAAATGGTTCTTCCCACATCGAAGGTATAACTGCAATGTCTGCCATTTTTAAATATGATGGTACTTGATTGTAATTGATATAACCGGTAAAAAAAACATTCTCTTTAATCGGAGCTGCCTCTTCCTCTAGTTGCTTGATGAATGGAGTGATGTGGCTGTCTTTACCATAGGCACTTGCACCGAGCACCATCAGTTTTATGTTTGAGATAACTTGTATCTGTTTGATGGCCTGAATGAGTTGTAAAATGCCCTTATCTTTGGTTAGCCGACCACTGAAAACGATAATAAAATTGTTGTAATGGAAACCATAATCCAGTCTGCTATAGGACTTAGCATCGAAGAAACTTGTGGTGGAGATGCCGTTAAGTACGGTTTTACTTTTGTTGTCGTTAGGGTTTATTGTCCTTATCTGTCGAGTGATGTAGTCGGAAGTGTTAATGATGCAATAGGTGTTTTCATAAATTTCCTTGCCGTATTTAGTATTTGCGTTTAGATAGTCATTTTCTTGATGAATAACAAATCTGGCATTCGTGATATCTTTCAGTCTGAGAACATAACCAGGACGGTTCTCAATGAGTACGAGGTCAAATTGTTGGCGTTGAATGACCTTAATAGCCTCTGACAAAAAGTATTCTATAGAATAGTTGTAATAGTTATGGTTAGGATGGAAGAATTTAAATATCCGTTTACGGATTCGAGCGATAAAAGAAGTGGTGTCAATATAGAAATAGGTATTGACTCTTGATCGCAATGCCGGATGACCTTTCACTTCAGGGTGATTAACACTGAAGACCATTATCTCGTGAAGAGAATGTCTTTCATTATATTCTAAACAGTAATCTATAAGATTTTCTACTGCTCCTCCTTGTACGGCAGGAACTGGCAGAATGCCAGAGGTAAGTATTGCGATTTTCATAATGCGATATTACTAAAAAACAATTTTCCTTATGTATTTATTTTTGTGTAGAAGGTCTGACAATAAGTAGCCCCCTATTAGTGCTATGATGAGTTGGAAGAAGGAAGTAATGACTGTTGTCTGTATGGAGGGCATCTCTGGCAGAATATGATTGGAGAGTTCCTTACCAAGCAGAATGAATGGTATTTCGATAGAAAAGATAGTGAGGGAGTTGATGCCAATACGTTGCAGACCTTTGCCGACAATAGTCCCCTGAAGCAGACGCGACAGATAGAGCAGTGCGATACAACCTGTGAGGGCAGCTAATAGATATGTAATTATACTATAACCGTACATTCTGACAGAGATATTGATATCATTACAGAAGGGTAGTAACAGAAGATAGAGAACGAAAGATAGTATGACTAGCCAATGTTTTTTTCTGTTTTTGAAGACATCTGGGAAATACTTGCCGACCAGCGTGCCGCCAAACATGATGACTGCCATAAGTGGTGCTGTGTCAAGACTCCATGGGAGAAGGATAGAGAGGGATGATTCCCAAGCCGTTATTGCCAAGTATATACATAGCAAAAAGTATTGGAATCCCGGATAATAGATTAGGAGATCATAGAGAAGATAAGCAGTGACCATGCATGTGAGAAACCACATGGGATAGTTGCCGATAATCATGAAGTGACAGATGTCGGTTCCTGAATCAAAAGGATAAAGGCTGTATCGCGAATATAAAATTCCTCCAATGGCTCGTAAGGAAAAATCATGGAAATAGAGAAGTAACAACAAACTGAAGAATAGATAAGGTTTAAGTAACTTAGTTGCTTGCTTTCGGAAACAAGTTCCTAAACTAATATCTTTTGGGGAAGATGTATAGCCTGAACAGAAAAAGAAAACAGGCACAAAGAATGCTGACGTGTAGTACATGAGTTCCGAGTGCTCGGTATGGCTGAGAACTACAAGTATGATGCCGAGTCCTTTGGCAATGTCAATATAGTCTAATCGTTGGCTCATTTATCTTTGGTAACTTAGGTGTAGACGCCAGATGATATAATCACGCCATTGGTAGTACTTTGTCATCAGCCAGCGTTTTCGACAATAAAAACGGAGTTGAAGGATTGTTAGCACTGTGGGATAATCTATGATAGAATTTGGAGTAATTAGAAAATGATTATAATTTTTTACTCTATCTTTCATGAAAGGGCGGTGTTGGAAATGAGCATAGAGCGATTCTTCCTTTTGAAGGCTTCCATTTGAAAATTTAAGCATGTATAGCTTGTTTTCAATGTGCTCAAAAAGAATCTGGTTCCAACCTCGCGTTAGACTGTTCATGTGATAAGATTGTTTCGGTTTGGAAACATTATCGAATGGATAATCCGGCCAACAGTCTTGTGTGCGACAATCGCGCCATTTGTCGGCTGTTCCTTTGTGATCGTATTCGTCGAAAAATGTTTGCTTGTGGGTTGATAGTGCTTCACGGTAGTCTTGGTATCCAGGAATGATAACCTTATAGTAGCTATTTGTTTCAGAATCATTATGGTACAGGGTTAGGTGGCCATAACCAAGGAAATACTTATATTTTGCCAGTACTTTATCCGTAAGGAACCCTCGAATATCACCATAGACTACATCTAAATCACCATATCCCCAATAATCGTATTTGGCAATGTATGATTGTAAAGCTTCTCCATAAACTGGCTTGAAATCACAGAGAATATAAGGACGATCCAAAACGATGGGAAAATCAAGAACGTTCTGAATTAATAGTCTGAAGTCATTAAATTCCATTCTGTGCACAATAATATTTTCTGCAGGTTCCACAGGAGCATCTGTGAAGAACATAAAGTCAACAGATGGATTGCGGAGAGCCGAAGCTCGCCACATACCATATTGCACTGGTAAGTTACCGAAATAAGGAAAAATGAGAACGATGGAATGCATAGTTGAATATGTTATAGTTTAACGATTCGATATATAATTTTGACGATATAAGTGATCCATTTGCGACTTTTTGAATATTCGATGAGATCCATAAGCTTATACATTGTACTTTTGTCAAGTAGGTAGAGGGTCTCGTAATCTTTAATCGCTCCAGGGGGTAGAACTTCTGCTATAACTTGTCGATGCTCCTTTAATCTATTTTCATTATGACTAGTACTGATACCATCAGGCTCTCGTCGACAAATAATATTATTTATTAGTTGAACGCTACGTTGTTCTACGCATATTTTCTTAATGTAGAATTTAATATCCGCTACAATCCTAAGAGAATCATCAAAATAAGATTCGTTAAATAGGTCTTTCTTAAAAAAAGAACTCTGATGAGGAAGTGTATGCTGAAAGAATGTCAACATTGTGAGACGATAAGGGAGGATTGTGGCGAATCCCTGTTGAGTGGTTTGGTTGAAATGATAATCCCGGCCGACGATTATATCTGCCGATAGGTGTTTTTTATTCAATAGCTCTAATACTTTTTCGTTATAGAAACAGTCACCAGAGTTCATGAAGTTCAGATAGTCACCTGTTGCTTTGGCAATACCTTTATTCATGCCATTGTAGATGCCCTTGTCAGGTTCTGACACCCAGTAGGTTATCTTGTCGTCAAACTCCTTGAGAACGTCAGTACTGCCATCGGTGGAGCCCCCATCAATGACGATGAACTCATAGTCACGATAGGTCTGGTTAACAACACTCTCGATGGTAGCTCTTAGTCCATCCCTATTATTGTAGTTAACGGTGATAATACTGTATTTCATAGACTTCAATTAATTGATTTTCCTTTTAATTACTCTTCTCAAACTGTCTTTAGCTCCCTTGGCAAAGAGTAGGGTTGCGGAGAGGTCGATGAAGAGGAAGATAATCATGCTAAGTGCTGAATAGATAGCCCATAGCCAGATGCTAGTATAGGGACTGAAGGGGATGAGGCGAATGAACCATAAGCTAGTGCCAATAGCAAATGCTGAGATGGCATAATTACGCAACGCTCCCCACCAGTAGATTGCGACAGGCTCATGGAAGCCAGCAGAGAACAAATAGTAGGGTTTCCATAGTACGACAATAGCTAGCAGACTTACTATCTTGCCCAGCAGAATACCGATGATACCCCACTGGAGACCACAGATAATAGTGATAGTGATGTTGATGCCCAGTTCTGTCCAGGCAGACCAGACGTCTGCATAGAGTCCGTGAGCATAGTTGAAACTGTCGACACTGTTGCGCGAATTGGTGATATAAATATAAATGACCAGAAGTATGAGGATACGATGGTCCATCACATACTCGGCACCAACCCAGTGAGTGATGAAAGGCTCTAGCAGGGTATATAGCGAGAATGTCAACGTTGCAGCAATGGTGTGCTGAATGGTAGTATATTCCCAGAAGACCTTGAGCATATGAGGCTTGTTGCCCTCCGCTACGAGATTACCTACGCTGGCTCCCACACTGCCTGTGATTGATGAGAATAAAGAGATGAGCTTGGAGATGATAATCATGTAGTTGCCATAGAATGCTACCATCTTCAATGAAACAAAAAGAAAGATGAACAGCTCGTCGCTTTTGACAAGAACGAAATCTTTTATCTTATGAATGAAGACTTGTTTGGTCTTGGTAATGATTTCTGGGTACTCCTTAAGCAATCTACGACCTTGTCGGATGTCGACCTTCAACCAGGGATATTCTTTGTTGATTTTCCAGTTAAGAATGATGCAGCCAATGACGGCAAAAAGAAATTCAATGACCACCCACACGTATAAGTTTTTGTAAGCATAGGCAAGATATATTTGTAGAGCCAGTTTGAGAAGATTGGCAGACTGGTAGTAGATGGCAACAAGATAGTTTTTCTGATCGGCAGAGAGTAGTATCTGTCGATAGTTGATGAAGTAGCCTATCAGCGAGGAACCCAGAAAAGAGTAGAAAGCAAAAAAGATGATGGGCAGACTCAGGTTCGCTTCGCTGAAGATGAATGGGAAGAAGAGACTGACGATAAAGGCACCTGTTAGTATGATACCACCAATCCAGCGGTATAGATAGCCCAATAGCGAGAGAATGTTCTGTATTTCCTGGCGATTGCCTGTTTGTAATGGCTTGAATAGAAAGTAACCAATGCAGGCGGAAATGCCCAATTCAGAGAGGTTTAGGTAACCCAAGATATTGTTTAAGGTTCCTGTAAGTCCAATGAACTCAGCACCGAGGTTGTCAAGAAAGATCTTGCGTGAGAAAAATGTAAGGAAAAGCGATAAGAAGTAAAACAGAAGGTTCACCTCTGCATTCATTAGACTCTTATGTACTCGTCCTCCCATTCTTTTTCTTATTTCTTAATTTTTTCTTCTTGGCTGTCGTGGGTGGTATGGATGAAGTCGGTGTTCTTGCGGTCTATCTTCAGGATGTTCATCACCATCTTCCAAACGAGTTTGGGCAAGGATAGAATCTTGCCGAAGACGGAGTGACTGCGCAACTGCTTGGGGGTAGAAACGTAGAGTGATAGACAGATGAAGAGGAACAAGAGCCACCACTTGATATACCACGTGAGTGAGAAGATTAAGCAGAACAGTGTCATAACAAGGGCCATTCCAAAAGCACCAACCACCAGCATTGAACGCGGAATGAGGGCTTGCTGGAAGGTCTTGTCGATATAGTCGATGTTGCCCTCCATCAGAGCCTGAGGAAGGTAAGGCAGGAGTGAGAAGAGACTCTGTATCTGGGCGGTCATCCAGCGTAGGCGTTGCTTCTGGAAGTTGTCCTTGTTGGAAACCTTCTCGTCATAGACGTGGATATCTGGCTCGTAGTGGATATGAATTCTCTGGCGCAGCAAAAGGGCTTCAAGTTCACGGTCCTCACCTGCCGTGGAGAGTTTGTAGACATTCTTCTTGAACCACTTGTAACGGAAGCACATGCCAGAGCCGATGAGTGCTGAAGAGAGACCGATGCGGTTGTGGGCCTTGCGGAAGAGGGTGTTGTTGATTTCCTCGCTGACACCATCGAGCACGGCGATGTCGTTGTTGGAATTCTTGGCACAACGGTGACACTGAATGGCATCATAGCCTTTGTTGCAGACTTCGTTGAGCTTGGCTAGGAAGTCAGACTCTACAACGTTGTCAGCATCGAGGATGACGACATAGTCGTATTCGCCCTGAATCTGCTGCAGGGCATACTGCATGGCTTTGGCCTTGCTGCTCTTCTCGAAGATGGGCTGTAAGAGCGTGATGGGTAGCTGTGCCAACTTCTCATTGGTCTCTGGTTGCATGTGGTCGGAGATGACAGCAACATGGAATCCCTTGTAGGGATAGTATTGGCCCAAGAAGGTGTGTACAGAATTGACAATGACGCGGTCTTCGTTGTAGGCAGGGTAGAGCACTAGGAAGGTAAACTGTCGTGGTTCTCGCATGGAGCGTATTTGTCCTTCCAGATAAGCTGAGAGAGGCGAAATAGGTCTCTTCCAAAGCATCGATACCAATGCGAAGAACAGAATGTAGGCGCCGGAAGCTGCCAGCAACAACCAGAAGAAGATCTCGATGATATGTAGAATAATCCAAATCATAATTTCTTGTGTAATAAGGTGTTAAGGAGTTATAGTTTTTTATTTGTTATATTCTTCAGTTTCTTGCCAAAGCGAGTCTTCGACAGGATGGAGGTCATCAGAATGACGGGAATCAGGAAGAAAGTGCGATCCCACTTGTCGTCGACTAGATAGTTAGGCGTAGCCAGTGCAAAGATGAACAGCACGATAGCAAATAACGCCCACCATTTGAGTGCCAGCGAGAAGTATATGAAAGGCATAATGACGCCCATGAAGATGATGATGGCCATCATTAGCATACGTGGCAACAGCATCCATTGGATGATTTTATCAGCTAGGTCGTAATGGCGCCGAATAATGGCACCAGGAAGATAACGGATGTTGCGTACGATGGTCGATAGGTGGGACAATAGCCAACGACCGCGCTGACGGTTGAAGTCCTCAGCATTACGCGTCTTCTCGGAGAATACCATGATGTCGTCGAAATAGTCAACGAAGATATGTTGTCGGAGCAGACGTGACTCCAGTTCCTTGTCGTCCCAAGATGTATTGGTCGTCATGATGTTGGCCTTGAACCAGTTGAAGTCGAAAGCCATAGCTGAGCTGGCTGCTGCGGCAGAGAGTCCTAGCGTGACGTGACCGCGACGGAATATGGAATTGTTGATTTCCTCGAAGATGGCACTCAGACGGGCCGATACGGTATCACGGTTCTGCGAGAGCATGTGACACTGAATAGCTTTGGTACCTGCAGCTTCGTATGCTTCGTTAAGCTGGCTGAGGAATTCGGGTTCAACAATATTGCCAGGATTGAGCACAACGGCAATATCGTACAGTTTGAACTGTGGCAGGTTGTTGATAGCCAACTGCAGGGATTTAGCACGTGAACTCTTTGTGAAGTTAGGTGTCAAGAGAGTGATGGGCTGTTGAGCTAGACGGAAATTACTCATCTCATCAAGTTGGTCGGCAATCACAGTCACGTCGAAAAGACGTTGGGGATAGGTCTGCCCTAAAATAGAGCGTACCGTCTGCTCAGCACTATGTCCATTCTTGTATGCAGGTATGAAAATTATGAAACGGTTTTCTATGCGAGTCTTCGGAACGTCTTGATGATGGCTGAACATGGAGGCCATTGCAAAAAGTCCCATATACATCACCGTCAGACAGACGAAGATGAAAAAGAATAAATCGCTATAATATAAAATATCCCAAAATTCCATGTCTTCAGAGTTTTATGAAATGCCAAAGTCCCCGCAATGTGGCTTTTGCCAAGTCGAAGCGTCGTTTCGACAGGTCTTTTAGTATCGCCTTGGTGCCTGCTACGAAGATGAGGTAGAGATAGGACAAGTAACGCCATGGGAGAGGGCTGTTGCGCTTAACAAGGAGCAGGCGGTTGCGTGTAATGTAATAGGTACGCAAAGGACTTTCCTGTCCGGTTGTCTGACTCTCCTTATGATAGATGGTGCTGGCGGGCTCGTACCAGACGGTATAGCCAGCACGCTGAATCATCATAGACCAGTCGAGTTCTTCATAATAGAGGAAGAAACAGGTAGGCATCATGCCAGCCTTTTCAATGACCTCACGTCGCACCATCATTGCGGCACCATGGGCATAGGGCGTAGGATGAGCTGTGTCATACTGTCCGTAGTCCAGTTCGTTGAAACCTATTGCGTGGTTACGTAGCGTGACGCGTGAGAGTGGGGTGAACCCTGCATACTGAATAGGATGTTGTCCCCATGCAAAACGAATCTTCGGACACACCATGCCTATCTGCGGGTCGTAGTCAAGTCGGTCGACGAGCGCCTTGAGGTCTGCCTGCATGCCATGCTTCGATTTCTTTATTGGTTCGTCTTGGAGATACAGCAAGGTATCGTTGTTGATGAAATATAGGTACTTACCACTGGCAGCTTCGATACCGAGGTTGTTGCCCCCCGCAAAGCCCAGATTCACATTGCTGCGAATGACCTTGACCTGCGGATAGCGCTGCTGGATAACTGTCGCCTCGTCATTGCGCGAGGCATTATCCACCACGATTACCTCTATTGACGCATCGTCTAAAGGCAATGTATCCATCAGTTCACAGGTGTCTTTCAACCCGTTGTAATTGATGGTGATGATAGATATGATTTTCTCTTCTGCCATTGTCAATTGCGATTTAGGTTAAACTCTTTTGGCTTCTTTCTTTTCCAATTTCAGTCGTTTCTTTTCTGCTTCTTTGGCTAACTGTTCTGCCTCGAATTCTATCCATTCTTTTTCGATTAAAGGAAGAATATATACAAGTGCCAATCCACCATAGAATGTTAAACAGTTGGGGAACTGCATAAGTACTTGATTACCGTAGCCACCTAATTGTTGAGAAACCATAGCACAACAAAAACCAGCACCAATGCCTCGTAATGAGGGGCTTTTTATTTTGAATAACACTATCCGACAGGCTCCAAGAAGCATGATGGCGGTACATATCAAGAATGTTGTTATACCAATAACGCCTGTATGAATCCAAATAAAGACGTATTCCGAATCTGGTGGTACCGTTGCCATGAAAGTATATTTGTTGTTGGCAGGAACATTCCGATAGCCGATATGCATGCCGATTCCCCATGGAGCCTCATCTAGATATTTTTTCATGGCTTGTTGGTTTAGCGAACGAACGTTGGCAGAAGCGTCGTTCTTGTCGAAGGCAGAACGCATACGGCGTATTTGCTGGTTCCCATTGCCAATAGTTGTAAAAACAAGGATAAAAGCAAACAAACTAAACAGTATAGTAACTGGAATGGCAATTTTGAATGACTTAGATAAGAAGACATAAGCCATGATGCCTGCCATCAGGCAAACGATACCAGTGCGCGTACCAGAAGGGAACATCCCCCATGCACATGCAAAACCGACTATAAGGAAGAATATCTTGTACTTCCTGACCTTACTAGTAATTCCAAAAATAAGAAATGCAACCGCTGTTGACGCAATGCCTATACCATAGTTAGCAGCGTCGGAATAGATAGAGAAATAGCGTATCAGTGTGCCACCCTGAAGTATATGGGTCGATCGCCCTCGTGATTGTAGCCATGCATTTTCTGCAGAACCCATTCCAATGTTCTGTTGCTTCCATACCCAAAAAACAGCGAAGAGTGCCAAGCATCCCCATATAAATAAATATTTGATGAGTCTGTTGGGAGTGGTAATGTATAGCGAAAATACCAGGAAAGCATAAAGTATCTGAAAAGCAAGCGAACGGGCTGTGGTGTACCATGCCCCGACATCAACACCAATTCCGCACGTATCATTTAATACTTCAAGAATACAGAAACTGCACCAGACAAGTAATGTAATGAGCATTAAGTTACCAGTTCGTTGGAACTTGGATTCCTGTACGTTAATGATTGCCAATGCTAGTAGGAAAATTTCAATCATCTCGTTGGGCAGAGAGATCGGAATGCTGCCTAATGGGATCTCTTTCCACATGATAAGATAGTTGATGACAATCAAAAACCAGAATAGAAGTATACCAGAACGGAAACATGCAATTACTGCTATGAATACTACAGGTAATAGACATATTATAGCAAAAACAGGGAACCCTGCTGTGACTAGTTCATACATTGCAAGCAAAAACAGGAGAAAGAGTAATGTTACTCTTCCTCCGTTTTCCTTTGCGTATGTAGTGAACGTCAACTTCTTCATTATAAAGCGTGTTCGTTTTCTGTAGCAGTCAATCCTAATTGCGACATCCGATAGACGAAGTTGTTGAACTTCGTGTAAGGCGGTAATTGACCGACGAATTCCTCAACAGCATAACGGCTGGCCTCAGTCAGGTACATGTAGAGTGTATTCTTATGCTCCTCGTCCAACATGGCTTGTACCTCATTAAGTGCTTTCTGGTCGACATCCTTCCAGGTACGGTTGGCGCGTGTTACCATCATATTGATGGTACCCATATTCAATAGGGCAGGAGAGATGGAGTAGTCGTCCAAGTTTGGATATTCGATGATGGCAATCTCATCTGGCAGAATATCTGGGCAGAGATCCTTGATGTCCTTGGCCAGAATGAATTTACTGTCTTCAGCCAGAAAGTCTTCATCATAGGTCAGACGGCGTACTTGCAAACCAATGGATATCCAGTAGTTCTCCAATTCTTGAGCGATGTAGCTCTTACCGTTGCCAGAGTCTGTTGAAAGAAGATTGAGTACGTTCTGCTGACCTTCTTTGAAGTTTGGCAACAGCGCCTTACTCAACTGTTTCATAGCCATATCAGCAATTGTCTTGTTGAAACGTCGATAGCGTAGGTTGCTTTCTTGCGGGAAGCATCCCATGACGGGTATATTCGTGATGCGCTCGGAACGCATGCGGTCGCGCAAGGTTCGGTCGAGCAACTCGATAATCAGGAAATAGAGTGTAGTAAGTACGAAAGTAAGCATGAAAGCTCCTAACAAAACCATCAGACGGTTTGTGGGTTGAGCGTTCAGTGGGAACATGGGCGGGTTGAGCACACGTAGGGTTGCTGTCGTCATTTGTAGGTTACGCTGGCGCATGCGGGCAGTATTCAGGGATCTGAGCATCTCCATATAGTTCCCTTCAATGAATCCGATATGACGTGACTTACGATCCAGTGTGGCACCGATAGGTGCGTAGTATAAGTATTGTCTATCAAGCTCGTTCATCATGATATCACTGGCGGTCATTTCTGCCTTTGTTTTCTCCAGTAGCAATAGTTGCTCCAACCAGCGACCAAGCATGTCTTGGGCTTTTACACCAGTCTCTGTGCTGAAGGTGGCAGCTTCAATGTCTCGCGTTAATTGGTTTACGCGTCCTGTGGCACGCTGCAGGTCGCGCTGAGCCTTGGCAAGTTCTTCCTGTGACTCATTGTTATTGCCACCGCCCTCACTGCTCATCAGTCGGAGATTGGAGATACGCGACTGGATACGAGAAATGTCACGGACCTGATTAGTAAACTCCTTATTAGAACGGATGACCTGTGCACGGTTTCCTAATTGACGCTCCAAATAGTCGAGCAGTGCCTTGGCTGTGGTGTAGTTCATCAACTGGTCGTTACGGAAATTCTGTTGCTGGGCTTCCAATGAAGCTATTTGTTTGGTCTGCTCTTCATAGTTGATGATTTTTTTGGAAACATTATAGCGGATGAGATCATCCTCAGCACTTGTCAGAATGCGGTACAGACGAGCAACTTCACGCTCGAAGAATTTGATGACGTTGTTGGTCTCGCCATAACGCAGTTGCTGATATTGACGGGCGAAGACATCGTTCAAGATGTCTAGTGTGTTATAAGCGATACCGGCATCATTACAAGAATAGCCGATATCGATAATATCACTTTTTTCCAGTTGGAGTACTTTCAGGCGACTGGTAATGTTGTTAATGCCGAAATAAGGATGAGTGTTGAGCAAGCCAAAAAGGAAGTTGTCTTGAGATGGTTTTTCGTAAGCTTTCAGATTGGCATAAGTCGCAGACTCATTGTTATGATTGATGAGTCCCTTGATATCAGCTGGAACAGTAGCATTCAGTTGACGGAAATGCTCAGCGGAGATGTAGTTGTTGTCCTTGTTGAGGTTACCGTACATCATACAGCGGGCAAACAAACGCAGGGATACCTCATGGATAGTGTTGTCAGTGGTAACAATAAGCATCAGATTGGTAATGTTAGTTTGTGAGTTACCACCAGCAGAGCCTGTTCCGCCTTCAATGTTGTAACCAGTAATCATACCCGTATAGATGGTAGTATTGGTATCATAGATACGCTCCATGTTACGGGTTGAAAACCACGCAACGATAAGTGCAATCATTGGCAAAATGACTAAATACCAACGAATCTTATAGAGAAAACGGACAAAATATCTAAACAAATCCATATTGAGTGCGTGTTATTTGTTCTTATTTCTTTTTTCACTGGCAGCAGCCTTGCGGAGTGCCTTTTTTTCTGCTCTTTCCAATTGACGATACCGCTTGTCTTCTTCTTCAGCTGCTTTCTTGATATTTCGAGCAACCTCACGATTCTGCTTACGTATGTCTCTCTCTGACAGCTGTTCGTCGTCAAGAGTAATATCCGTAGTGGTATTGGTCAGGATAGGCGTATGTGACAGTAACTCCAATGTAATGATATCTGTCGTAATGGCAGTTTGCATGTCCTGATATCTGCTGACTACATCTACCTCATGTAACTTGGTATAAGCAAAATCCTCAATGGTCATGTTGCCTTGATGGAAGTCCTCTTGGTTCAACGCACCGGCACCTTGATAGATAGCTGCACCTTCGCTGACGGTTTTCAGCGTTACTAAGGTGTTGGTAATCTTGATATATAGGGAGGCGATATCCTTTTTGAGCTCGTCGAAAGCAATATCTTTGGCAAGACGTGCCTGATCAACCTCCAACTTCTTGCGTTTGACTGAGCCTGCGAGGTCAAGAATATCTTCTAAAGGAACGCTGACATTGACGCCTACATTCCAATAACTCTGTTCGTTGCCTTGATATTGGTAAATAGTGGTATAACTCTGTGTGCTGTTGTTATTGCCCCACATATCGGTTTTACCATAACTATAGCTGGCATGTCCGTAAACATAAGAGAAAATGTGGCGCTTCTGCTTGGCCACCTCTGCCTGAGCAATCTCTTGAGCTTTGTTTAACGATAGAATTTTTGGATTCTGCTTGGCATTCTCGTATAGTACGGCCAATGGTGGCAGGTGGAATGTCGAAAAGTTAATGGTATTATTGTCGCTGGAATCAAAGAAACCAGCACTGATACCGCTATTTTCAAATTGTGCATAGCCCGTAGAGGCCATAGCCGCCAATATCGTCGTAAGTATAATATGTCTCACACCATTCATAGGCAATAGTCAGTTAAACATTTCCTTTTTGCTTGAAGGCAGTGAAAGTCTTCAAGATGATTTTCATGTCCAACAGGAAATTATAGGTTTGGCCATAGGTGATGTCCAACTGCTTACGTTCCTCAGCTGACATTGCACCTCCACGACCACGTTCCTCTACCTGCCACAGTCCTGTTAATCCAGCAGGAGCCATAAAACGGTCGATGCTTGCGTCAGCTGTCAGTTTCTCGGCTTCGTAGAGTGGTAGCGGACGATTACCTACGATAGACATGTCACCCTTAAGGATATTAAACAACTGTGGTAACTCGTCAATGCTGAACTTACGAATGAATTTACCGACCTTGGTAATGCGGGGGTCATCCTCAATCTTGACGAATGCATTGTTGATATCTTCTTCCTTCTGCTTGTTGAAGTCGCTTTCAGCTACAACAAAGTCATCACCCACCAGCATAATTTCCTCATCACTAATCATCATCTCCGATTCCATGCCCATATCCATCATAGCCATCTCCGCTTGATCACCCAGTGGAGCAGTAATGGTCGATTTAGGCTCTTCTGAATCCTTGTACTGATTGTGGCCCTTGCTCAGTTCTTTTAACTGATGTTCGGCATCTACATACATACTTCGGAATTTCAGGAAGTCAAAGATGGTATAGTTAGTACCTACGCGCTTTGAACGGAACAGTACAGGCCCTTTACTCTCCAACTTGATAGCAATAGCTGTCAGAATGAAGATTGGCGAGAGTATGATGATTGACAATGCAGATACGACAATATCAAAAAGTCTCTTCCAAACTGGTATCTTGAATTTCAGTATTCCGTACTTGGGAGCTTCGTCTGAGAACAGAATGTTTTCGCGTTCTGAGATAAACTGGATTTTTTTGTTTAACTCCGTGACGGACGCCTCCTGATGGATAGTATCATTAATACCGCATTTGATATAGATGTTGCGCTCTTCGTCTGTCATCGTGTCTGTCATAAGGACAATGTACACGTTGCGACATTTCTTGCGCAGATAGGTGATAGCGGTGATGTCTTCACTGCGGACATTGCGTTCAAAGAACACCAGGAAGTGTTCGTTGGTAACGTGTGGCGTACATATCTGGGCAGCTTCTTTATATACATTAGTCATTCTGACCAACTGTCCAGGTATGTATTTCAGACGTTCTTGTGTCTTCAGGTTATTACCTAAGTATACAACACCTATCATGCAATTTTACAATTTACAAATTATGATTTACGTTTTATTTCTATACCTTATTTATAATGGTATATCAATTGGGGAGAATCTTTTTGACGCGAATCTTCAGCTCCATGGGATTGAAGGGCTTGACGATGTAGTCCACAGCGCCAATCTCCAACAGACGGATACGCTCGCTGGTAGAATCCTCACTTGATAGCATGATAACGGGGATGTGACGGAACAACTCGTTCTGCTTAATCCACTCCAGGAAATCGTCACCACGCATACCCGGCATACGGATGTCGGAGATGATGAGGTCGGGCGTATTGCCTGCCTGAAGCCATTTTACACCTTGCAAACCATCGGGCAACCACTGTACGTCGTAATCACTCATGAGATAGATTGAGAGCACCTTTGCGATGGTCTCTTTGTCGTCAAGTATAAGTATTTTCTTTTTCATAAATCAAACAAACCTTAGCTAATTGTTGTTTTTCTATTCTGCAAAGGTATAGAAAATTTTTTAATTGTAGTCAAATAATAATAAAAAAATATTGAAAATCTGTAAAAAAGTTGGTTTTTAAAGATTATTTGCAGAATTTTGTAGTGCGAAAACGCATATATAACAGATTAGAAAACATATAATATTATTATCAACAATGGCAAACAGGTATTTATTAGGCTTCGATGTCGGCAGTTCATCTGTTAAGGCATCGCTCGTGAATGCAGACAGTGGAAAATGTGCAGCAACAGCATTTTTCCCCGAGAAGGAAGCGCCCATTATGGCCGTTAAGGCTGGTTGGGCTGAGCAGGATCCTCAGATGTGGTGGGATAATGCCAAGCTGGCACTGAAAAAGATTATGGCCGATGCCGGTGCTACGGCCGATGACGTGAAGGCTATTGGTATCTCTTACCAGATGCATGGCCTGGTGTGTGTAGACAAGAATCTGCAGGCGCTGCGCCCCTCTATCATCTGGTGTGACTCGCGTGCTGTTCCTTATGGTGAGAAGGCATTCAATGAGCTGGGTGCTGATCAGTGTCTGAGTCATCTGCTCAACTCTCCAGGTAACTTCACAGCTGCCAAACTGGCGTGGGTCAAGGAGAACGAACCAGAGACCTATAAGAAAATTTATAAGATTATGCTACCTGGCGACTATATCGCTATGCGCCTTTCTGGCGTGGCTAATACTACCGTTAGTGGTCTTTCTGAGGGTATGTTCTGGGATTTCAAAAACAACCAGGTGGCTGACTTCCTGATGAAGTATTATGGTTTTGACCAGTCACTTATCGCAGACATAGTTCCTACTTTTAGTGTGCAGAGCGAGGTATGTGCCGAAGCTGCTGCTGAGTTGGGCTTGAAGGCAGGTATACCGATTACTTATCGTGGTGGCGATCAGCCCAATAACGCTTTGTCATTGAATGTGCTTAATCCGGGTGAGATTGCTGCTACTGCAGGTACCAGTGGTGTCGTTTATGGTGTGCTGGGCGATGTTAACTACGATCCTAAGAGTCGTGTCAATACTTTCGCTCACGTTAACCATACTGCTGATCAGACCCGTTTGGGTGTTCTGCTGTGCATCAACGGTACGGGTATCTTGAACGCTTGGACACATCGTAACATTACACCGGAGATTGGTTATGCTGAGATGAACGACTTGGCTGCTCAGGCTCCTATCGGCAGTGAGGGTGTCACCGTCATTCCGTTTGGAAATGGTGCTGAGCGTGTACTGCAGAATAAGGAGATTGGCTGTTCAATTAATGGCCTGAGCTTCAACAAACACAACAAGGCTCATTTGGTTCGTGCTGCTCAGGAGGGAATCGTCTTCTCGTTCTGCTACGGTATGGAGATTATGCAGCAGATGGGTATGGATATCAAGAAGATTCATGCTGGTAAGGCCAACATGTTCCTTAGCCCGCTGTTCCGTAATACGCTGGCTGGTGTCAGTGGCGCAACCATCGAACTCTACGATACCGATGGTTCTGTAGGTGCAGCCAAGGGTGCCGGTATCGGTGCTGGTATCTATAAGGATGCCAACGAGGCCTTTGCCACACTTGACAAGTTGCAGGTCATTGAGCCGATGCTGCT
>Ga0256407_10005886_pt1 | contig 19302 bp, 10 predicted proteins | sample RumenRJG_04DNA_FD_193489 | JGI IMG/M metagenome (GOLD analysis project Ga0256407, IMG submission 193489) | Bovine rumen microbial communities from Lethbridge, Alberta, Canada - RJG_04 | ecosystem: Host-associated > Mammals > Digestive system > Stomach > Rumen | place: Canada: Alberta... | reverse complement strand
TATCTTATTAAAAGAAATAATATTATTTTTTTAGATAATAAAATTGAAATAATATATATTTAAAAATTTAAATAATTATAAATGTTAAGAGAACTTAAATTACAATTAATAACACAACCCAAAATTGATCATCAAAAAGTTAAATCCAATTATATTTTAGATTCATATAATAAATTAACATTACCTAATAAACTTTATTATAATGGAATTATTGAGAATAATACAACTTTATATTATAATAAAAATCCATCAGAGAAATTAGGAAGAAATAATAATCTAATAAGAACTCCATTTAAAACATATAATAATAGTGTAATCAATTTAAATAATTCAAATTTTTCACAAAGAAATTTAAAATCAACAAGACCAAAAACTTCAAGAAATAATAAAATTAAAAGCTATTCACATAGAAGAACAATTAGTTTACAAGATATAAGAAAAAAAAATACAACAGCATATTGTCATTCAATTCAAAGTAGTGATATTCCTGATGATTATAGAGAAAATTTTTGGAATTATATTGATAATGATTTAAATGATTTAAAAACTATGATTAATTCAATTAAACAAAATGGATTTGAAAAATATCAAAATGAAATAGAAAAAAAAACTAAATTAAAAAATGAATTAGAAATGTCAATTTTAAATCTTAAATCAATTATCAATACTTTTAAAACTAATAAAAAAAATTTAATATTAGAAAACTCCAAAAATAAAATTGAGATTAAAAATAAAGAAAATATGTCTTCAAGATATAAAAATATTAATGATAATATTGAAAAATATAAAAAAGATATTTCAATTCTTAATACAAAAGTTAATAATATCAATAATAAAAATTTAAATATAAATTTACAAATAGTTAAATATAAAAGTGATATTGAAATAATGAAACAACAAAATCAAAAATACAATAAAATAATAAGTGATTTAAAAAAGCAAAAAGATAATATTAAATCAGCAATCAAAATTTTATATAATCATATAGAAAATATAAAAGAAAAAATAAGAGTATTTACTATTGGTAAAAGTGATTTTATGATTAATTTTTCTGATATAACAGAAAGAAGTTTAGTTAAATAAACTTAAAATAGTTTTTTTATCTTAATTTATTATATAAAGATAAAATATTTACATATAATTATTATTCCATATATAAAAAATAAAAAATCATTTTTTTTTTAAAATATTATTATGAGAATTTTCATTTGTTATTTTATTTAAAAAAATATCAGGTTTGAGTAAATCATTAATATTACTATTAGCATCATTAGTATTAATTAAATTCTCACTTTGTATATTATTCTCACTAGAATCCTTATTTTCATTATCTTTAAAATCATCTTTAATATCTTCTTTAAAATTATTTTCTTCATTATTATAATCTAAAACAAGCCAATCATATTTATAATCCATTTTATATTCAAATCTTTTCATCATTTTATTAATTAAATCATTAACATAAAAATAATCAGGTTCATCTTCAAATTTTAATTTTCTAGGATAATTAAGAATATCAATAAATTCATTTGGTAAATTTTCACATAATTTATCTAAAGAAGTTCCAATTTTTTTTTCCATTATCTTATCATATTTTTCTTTTTTATTTTTCCCTTTCATTCCCATCCAAGGTAAACTACCTTTTAAAAAATATATTAAAACATAACCAATTTGTTCTAAATCATCTCTTCTACTTTGTTCAATTCCTTGATGAGTAAAAATTGAAGCATATCTTACAGTTCCAGTTAAAGATTTACCATCTTTATAAGGAATATGATTTTTATTTTGATCAAGATATCTTTTTGATAATCCCATATCAATAATATATAAAATTTTATTTTTATCATTTTTCCCCATTAAAAAATTATTTGGTTTAATATCTCTATGAATTATTCCTTTTTTATGCATAAATTCTATTCTATTATATATTTGTTTTGCTAATAATAAAGTTGTTTTTAAAGAAAATTTTCTTCCTAAATTATTAAATATTGTTTCTAAATTTTTTCCTAAAAGTTCTAATACTAAACATGAATATTTTTCTATTTCATGATAATAATAAATTTTTGGTATTCCTATTCCACCTTGTAAATCTTTTAATATTCGTGTTTCATGATGTAATTGAGGATGTTTTGATGATTTTATTTCTAATTTAACTGCAACTTCTTGTGCTGTTTTTTGATTTAATCCTAAATAAATTTCACCAAATGCACCATGACCTAATTTTTTATTTATATACATTATATAATGACTTCCTATTTTTGCTATGTTATTTATTATTTCTACCATTTATAAAAGAAAAAAATAAAATAAAATTTAAATAATTTAAAAATAGTATTTATAATATAAAATAATTTTTAAACATATACTTAATTTAGAAATTAAATTTATAAATTTTAAAATTATTTAAAAGAATATAAAATAATAAAAAATTAATTTTTAATAATTTCATTCTTAATTTTCTTAATATTCTCATCCATTCTTTTTTCACTTTCAACAATATATTGTTGAACTCTCCCATCAATAATAGTATTATGATCCTTAAATTTAATATCTAACTGACTATCAAAATATGCCATTTTTTTTTCAATCATTTCAACAATTTTTCCCATATTTTCTTTTTGTTCAAGAGAATATTCTTTTTTACTTTCTTCAAATTTCATATTCATAGTATTAGTAAGCATTAATTCATAATTTTTCATAATTTCTTTCATAGGTTGTAAATTTTCAGCACAAAGTCTTTCAACATATTCTCTTACTAAAACAGCATTAGGATCAGAACTTCCTTGAATATTAACATCACCTTTTAAATTATTTAAAGCACCTTGTGCAATATTTCCAGAAATATCATTTACTCTTTCATTTAAATCACTTATTTTTTTTGTTGTATTATCTTCATTTGTTCTTATATTATTTTTTATTGTGTCTGTTTCTTCTTTAAATATTTTTGTTAATGATTCTTTTATTTCTTTCTCTTTTGTTTCTATTAATTCATTATTTTCTTTCATGTAATTATCTAATGTTGATGATAGTAAATCTAATTTGCTAAAATATTGTTTATTTAATTCTTGAATTTCTTCATATTTTTTTTCTATTCCATTTATTGATTCTTTTACAAAATTTTCAAAATCTGATAAATGTGTTTTTTGTTCTTGTAAATTATCTTTTAAAGCTGTAATTGTTTCATCATATATTTTATTATTATTACTTATTTTTGTCTCTACTTTTGATAATCCTGCTTCAAGTAAACTTCTAATTGATTTAAATTCTAAAGTATATTTTTCATTGTGTTTTGATATTAAATCATTAAATGTTTTCATATAATCTTTATTTAAACTTATTAAATTTTTTTCTGTTTCAAGTTGAGTTTTTTCTAATTTTGTCATTTGTTCATCATGTTTAGAAAAAATTTGTAAAAATTCATTTCTAACATCATTAATCATTTTTTTTCTATATTCACTTTCTTCATTTAAATTCTTATTAGTAATATCAACCATATTTTTAACTTGAGCAAATTGTGCATTAATTCTATTTTCTTTAGATTCATCTAATTTAATTAATTCATTTTGTTGTTGTAATCTACTTTCAACTGCTTCAGTTTGAACAGTTTTAATTTTATCTAATGTAAATTTTTGATATTGTTCATTTTCTTTTCCCATTTCAGTCATTTTTAAATTTAAATCTCCTAAAGAATGAAATAATTCATTTATTTTATTTTCATTATTTTTATTAAAAGTATAAACAGTTCCTTTTAATTCATTAAAATCTAAATTTTTAACACATTCTTCTAATCTTTTTTGTACTTCATTTACAATTGTTGATGATTTTTCATTTAATTGTAAATAATTATTAAAACTTAATAAAATTTCAGTTAATTTACTATCATGTTCATTTAATTTAATATTATTAATTCTAATAATTTTTTCTTGTTCTGCTATTATTTTATTATATTCAATAATTTTTTCTTGTATTTCACTTTGATTTTGAAATGATTTAGAAATTAAATTTTTTAAATTTTGAATTTCTTTATAAACATCACTACCAAAATTATTTAAATTACTTTGTTGAAAATTATTGTTATTAGGATAATAATTCATTTGATTATTTGATAAAGGTCTATTTAAATTAATATTATTATTTTGAATTGGAGTTATTGGAAGATTATTTGATGAATCACCTTTTCTCATTGGAGTATATGTAAAAGGAACTCTACTTGAATTTGTTGTTGAAGAAAACGAACTTAAATTTGTATTATTTAAACTATTATTTGCATTTTTTCCATTTGTTAATGCTAATGAATTTCCTGTGTCTCTATTCATTTTCTCTATTTCTAAAAATTTTTTGTAATCTCTTATATTGTCTCCTAGTATGTTGTTTGATATTTGATGTGATTGTTCCATTGTTTTTTTTATTTTTTTTTAATTTTGCTTGTTTTATTTAATTATTTTGTAATAATATTTTTTAAAAATAATTTATTTATAAAGTTAAGAAATATTTTATATATGATAAATTTGATTTGATTAATTAAAACAAAATAATTATATTTTAATTTAAGTAAATAATAAACATATGAATTTTTTTAACTAAATTAATACTATTATATCATTTTTAAAATAAAAATATATTTTTTAATTATTTTATCAGTCAATTATTTTTAAAAATTTATTTTTTCTCTAAACTACATTTAAAAACTAGAAAAATCATCAAAAAAATCAATTTATATTCAATTAATATTAAAAAAAATTTAAAAAATTAATATATTTTATATCAATAATTAAATACTTCATTCTCATCTAATTTACCCATTAAAACAACTTTTTTATTAAAATAATTAATTAAAATTAAAGATTTTTTCCAAATTAAAATGAATTTAATTTGATATTTAAGTAACTTATTCTTTTGAATTTAATTTGATTTAAAAAAAAAATAACCTAAAAGATACCAAAAAAATGAGTTTACAATTCGAAATGAGATTTTTGGAAGAAACAGATAAAAATCAAAAATACGTTTACATAAAATTAATATCTCTATTTATAATTCTTATTATTGGAGTAATATTTGGACTACTACCATATTTCATAAAATCATGTCGAAAAAATTTAGAATGTTTAAGTTTAGTTAATTCCTTTGCTGGAGGTTTATTTTTAGGAATTGGATTATTTCACATATTACCAGAAGCAAATGAAAAATTTGAAAAATATGAAAAATTAAAAGATGTTCCTTTAGCATATTTTTTAGCTTTTATTTCATATGCTTTAATTCTTTTTGTTGAAAGAGTTGCTTTTGATGGTCATTCTCTTATAAAAAATCATAATCATCATCATGAAAATAATGATGAGAAAAATGATAAAAAAAAAGAAATTAAGAAAAAAATTATTAAAGATACTCAGACTCCAATTGATACTGAATGTGATTCAATGAATAAACAATATGAGAAGAAAGAAGATGAACAAGATAAAAAAGAAGTTAAAAAAAAAGAAAAAAATGAAGAAGAAAAAAATAATATAGAAAATAAAAGCAACGTATCAAAAATATCATTTAAAAGAATGTTAAACTCACTTTTTCTCGAATCAAGTTTTTCACAAGAAATAAACAAATCAGTACAACAAACTTCAATAATAATATATAATCAAAAAAAAAATATTTTCATATCAAAAACTCAAATTCAAAAGATAAAAAATCCAATAAAAAGAACAAAATCACTTCCAGAATTAACACTAGAGGAAATACATGAAAAAAAAAATCCAGATTCCCTTTTTAAAAATTTATTTACACCATTTATATTATTATTCGCATTAGGTTTTCATGGAATATTCGAAGGATTAGCATTAGGAATAGAAAATAGAAAAAATGAAATATTTTTTCTATTATTAGCAATTTCTGCTCATAAATGGGCAGCATCACTTACATTAGGAATTTCATTTATTAAAGCAAAAACAAGTAAAAAAATTTATATTATTATGACTATGATTTTTGCTGTTATTGGTCCTTTTGGAATTTTACTTGGGATTATTTTATCTAAAAATTCAAATAATTTAGTTGAAGGTATTTTAATGGGAATTTCTGTTGGAACTTTTATTTATGTTGCTTGCTCTGATGTTCTTGTTGAAGAATTTGAAAATAGGAAAAATAGGTTTTTGAAATTTTTTCTTTTTATTGTTGGAGGTGCTTTTTGTGCTGGGTTATCTTTTATAGAAATGATTGGGGATAGTGAGGATTAAAATTTGAGTTTTTTATTTTTTTTTGTTGTTGTTTGAAAAATTATTTTTTTTTCTGTTTTTTTGGATTAGTTAAGTTATTTATTTATTTTTATTATATTTATATAATTTAAATTGTTTTTATTTATTTATATTTTTTTTTTTGAAATTATTTTATTATATTTTAATAACAAAATAAATTTGTATTTTTATCTTTATTATTTGAATTTCTATTATTTCCATCAGGACATTTTTGGATATTTAAATAAGATTTTAATTTCTTTAAAACATTTTCTTTAATAATTAAATTTCTCTCAATAAAAAACCAATAAACATTATTATTACAAGGAGGATAATTTAAATGTCCATTATAATAATAAACATTATCCATCATAGTATAAACATCAAGAAAATCTTTAAAATCATTAATAGTAATATCAACAGATAAATTTTTCCCCTTAATACAATTATTAATTTCATCAAAAATATGACTTTGTTCTATAGAATCATTAACTTTTAATACAGGAATAGAAACAAAAGTCCAAATTAATTCACCTTTAAATATATCAGTACAATTAACTTGTAATTCAGCATCATATTTTTTATTATTAAAAATATGTTCTCCTGGAATTTTAAAACTTATTGAATGACAATTAAGATTTATAAATTCACCAACTTTTATTTTTTCATTTGAATAATTTTTAATATTAAACATTAATTCACCTAATGGAGCTTCTTGATAATTTAATATTAATAAATTATCTTGTTCCATTAATTGTAATTTTCCTTTTACATTTTTGTTCATTTTTGGAAAAAAATAATATTTTGATTCAATTTTTTCTGCCTCATAACTATTTATTTTCATTGGTGATATTTGATTTGTGTTACATTCTGGGAAATTAATTTTCCAATCATCACCATGTTTTTTATAATCCCAAGATTGTGATTTTGATAATGTAAATAAGAATAATATTAAATATTTCATTATTTATATTTTTAATTTTTCATTCATAATTTAAAAATAAATTTTGATAAGGATTATGTAATTAATAGTTAAATAAAATAATTTATTTTTATAAATTTAAAAAAAGAAATTTAAATATTAAATAAAATAAAATTGATTTAATGTAGGAAAATCCATTAATATTTATAATTTCATTTAATATATCTTAATTATATTTATTGTTACTTTTACATTAATTCCTTTTATAAATTTATTATTTATATTATTATATAAATATTACTTTACAATTATATTTATTTTAATTTACAAAAAAAATGTCAAATGTGAATGAAGAAAAAATAGATAATAATGTAGAAGAAAAACAAGAACATACATTAAATACATTACAATTATTACAAAAAATCCAAAATGACATTTTAGATAGTTTTCAATCAGGCACAGATGAATTAGAATCATATAAACAATTAATTTCAATATTAGAAGAATTAATTAAATTAGAAAAAGTTGAAAAATTTTTTAATGGAAATAGAGAAATAATAGATTATTTTTTTCAAAAATTTAATTATGATATAATTAATAATATTTTACATATAAATTATATTCCAGGAGAAAATGGAGATGAAATAGCTTTACAAATATTAATTTTATATTGTAAACTTTTTATAACTATATTAAAAGAAGAAGAGGAAAAATATTTTCTTGAATTAATTCCACATATTTTTTGTTATAAATATAATTTTTATAGAGGAGAAAAAAATGATTATATAAATATATCAAAAGATGCTATGAATAAAAAATTAATGGATTATGAAAATTTTAATGAAAATTTAATTAATAGAAAATTTGAAAATGTATCAGATTTTTTAATTGAAAATAATGGAATAGATATTAATACTGATTTTAATGAAAAAAAAAATCAAAAAATATGGATTAGAAGTAAAATAAATTCAATAAGTGAAGATAAAACCTCTTTTACTGCTTTAATTCCAGAAAATGATGATAATATAATAACAATAAATATATCAAGTTTAGATTATGCAAAAGAAGGTTTAATTACACAAGATTATGAATGGAGAACAAATTTAAAAATTGGAGATAGAATATTTTGTTATGAAAGAAATAATTTTTATCCTTGTACAATAATAAATAAAAATGAAGAAGAAATAAATGGATTGAAAAATATTATTTTTCAAGTTGGTTATAGAATATATATAAATGATAATGAAGATTTTTCATTTTATTCTAATTATTATTCAAATAATATTAAAATTGATAATAATGGACAATATATTGGAGAAGATGAAAATTGTGATGAAAAATTATATTACTATGAAACAAGAATTCAAAGAGAAAAAGATCCTCAAAATAATATTAATTATAATTATGATAAAATTATTCCTTATGAAAAAAAAAATTATGTTATTGGAAGAAATATGAATTTTTCATATTATTTTGCTCTTTTAGTTCAAGAATTTTGTAAAGATGAGTCTTTTTATAAATTTATAAATGCTTTAAAAGGTTTAACAAAATCAAAATATTATTGTCATTTATTAAATATATTTGTTTTTATTATTAGACAATGTGTTCAATATTTTCATTATGAATTTATTAAAGAATTCTCATTATTATTTATTGAATTTTTTCAAGAATTAATAAGAAATAATTTAAAAGAAATTAAAAAAGATATATTTGAAGCTTTATTTAATACGTTTAATTTTTTTATAAAATTTTATCCAAAAGAACAAGAAAAAATAATTTTTGATTCAATTATAATTTCTTCAATTAATTTACTTAAATCTGATATTCTTGATAAAAAATTATATGCATTAAAAAAAATAATAAAACCATATAATATAAATCCAAAAAAATATATTCAAGAATTAGTAAAAGCAATAAAAGAAAATAATTTAATTTCTGTAATATTTAATTCTCATTCTCATAATCAAGTTATAGTTCAATCAAAAGATTTAATTTCTATTTTATTTTTTGAAAATGCATTATCAAAAGAAGATGTATTAACAATTTGGGAAGAAACAAAAAAAAGAGATGCAGAGACAAGATCAGTTATATTAAATATATTTCATGAAATGGGATGTAATCAAGAAGAAAGAGAAATTATTATTGATATGATATTAGAAGAAAATATTAATGATATTTTATCAGAAGAATTTGATATTTTATTAACTAATAGAAATAATTATGATAAATGTATTGATTTTTTTTTAAATGGAATTTTTAATAATGAAATTAATTCAAATGAAAAATTAAATCAAATTAATACTTATTTAATTAGAACAATTCATGAAAGTAATGAACAATATATTTTAGTTAAAAAAGTTTTAGAAAAATGTGAAAATTATATTGAAAATGAAGATATTGATGAAGAAAAAGCTAGAAAAAGTTATATTTTAATAATTAAATTATTTAATGTTAATGTTCATTTAAATGAAGAAGATAAAAAAAAATTAATTGAAATTTATAAAAAATCAATTAATAAATTCATTGATAATTTCAAAAATAAAAAACATGAATATAATCAAAATGATATAATTCAAAAAATTGATTTTGCAAAAATTGCATATAAATATTGTGAACAAGAGTTTGGTTCATTTATTCAATTTTTATATGAATTTTTATTTGAAGGTGGATTATCAAAAGATTATTTTTATTCATGTGTATATGAAATAATAACAAAACAAACATCACAAAATGAAAAAATATTAATTGAAGTATCAGAATTATTTAAAACTAAAATATTTACAAATGAAGAAAATTTAGAAAACATAACTCAAGATGGTTATTTAACAATATTATATTTAATATTTAAATTACAAAAAAAAAATCTTCCATTTGTATCATTTGAACAAAAAGATGTATATACATATTGTATATATTTATCATCAATTCCATTAGAAGAATTAGAATTATTTAATTATTTTTGGACATTATTAGTAAAAGTAAAAAACAATATAATAAGTAAAGAAATATGGTTAACAATAATTTCTTCATATAAAAAAAATAATCAAGAAGAAAAAATAAATGAAAAATTAAATGAAATATTACAAACTGCTCCAATAAATAGAATAATTCAAGTAATTCCAGATATAATAATATCATCTGAAGAAAAAGGATTAATAGAAGGGATAAATCCTCATATTAGTTTATTTAAAATTCATTTTTATAATATCTTTTGTATATTTTTACCAAGAGGATTAAATTCTCATTCAATATCAATAACATTACCAGTAGCAACAAATGATACTTTATGGGAAGTTAAAGTTAAACTTGCTAAAAGTTTTAAAGTATCAACTGATTTTTTTAATTTATTTGTAAAAGGAACACATGAAAAAGAAAGTAATTTAGTTTATAATAAATTAATATCAGAAATTATTCCTGAAGATGAAGTAAATGATAAAAAATTAATAATGTTAAGATCAAAAAAAATGAATGATATAAATGAAATTCCTTTATTAAAAGATAATGAAATGGTTCCAGAATTAGAAAATATATTAAAAGATTGGTTTAATACTTATTCAGAAGATGAAATAATGAATATTGAACATTTATGTGAATTTTTAACAAAAATTAATTTTTTAAATGAAAATATTCAAAGTAATGATTGGAGAATTAATTTAATGAGAAAATATTTTGAAGAAGGAACTAATGATTTAAAATGGGAAGGTTTTAGAAGATATTTTTATGATAGAATTATTGATTCTGATAAAATTGATTCTGTAAGAGATAATTTAAAAAATATGTATGTTAGAAATGATTTAATTCCTGGGGATGTTCCTATTGTTGAAAGGGATTTAGATAAAAATAAATTTTTAAGATATTCTTTAGCAAATGATGAAAATTTCTTTTTAAGATTATATAATTATTATGATGAAAGTGATATGGAAAATAATATTAAAGTTTATAACTTTATTAATACTTTGTGTACTAATGAAATAATAAAAAAAAATATTGAACAATGTGAAAAAGATTATTTAAATAAAATTTTATGTTATGATAAAACAAAAATTATTAAAATTAATTATAATATGAGAATTATTGGTGATTTTATTGAACAATTTGGTCAAAATGATTCTAAAGAATGTAATTTTATTTTTTTATTTATTAAAAATGATGGTTTTGATTTATTAATTAAATTATTTAATCAATTAAAATCAATTGAAAAATTAAGTGAAATTGAAATTTCAACAATTTCCTTAATAAGAAGAATATTTTTTATTATTTGTAAATGTTATTTATCAAAATATGAACCTTATAGAGTTAATTTTTCACAAAATATTGATATTAATAATATAGATAAAGAAATTTTTGAAATAATAGATGATGTAATAGAAAAAAATAATTTTTTCAAATTAATTTCAAATGACTTTGAAGAAGAAGACACAAGTTCAATTAATTTAGTATTATTTTTTTTAACTTTTTCAGAAGATGATAAATTAAAAAGCATAATAGAAAAAATAGAAGAAACAAACTTTACAAAAAATTTATTAGATATTTCACAAAAAAATAAAAAATATCAAAATATGATAATCCAATTTATTCAAGCTCAATTACAAATTAAATGGTCAATTTATCTTTATAAATTCTTTAATGATTTATATATATTATGCTATAAAGTAGAAAAAACACCATTATTAATAATATATAATTTATTTGGATACATATATTCACAAAGTCTTGAAAATGAAGAATTAAAATTCTTAAAAGAAAAACTAGATGATGATTTAATTAATAAAATAATCGAAGCAATTAAATTATCATTTGTAGGAGAATATATTGAAATGGAAAGAGAAAAATTGGAAGGTTATTTACATTCATTAGTCTATATAAAAAATGGAGGAGAAATTTTTGAAAATTTTATTAAATTCATAATAAAAAACATATTTTCAAATAACAATTTAAATATTTCAATAATAGAAAATGAAAAAAATGATAATAATTATATTGACGAAGAAAATTTAATTCCTCAAAATAATTTTTTATTAAAAACCTCTCAGCAATCAAAAATAATATTTTCTTATTTTTTAACTCAAGTATTAAAATATTATAAAATAGATTATAAATTATTTTTCCAACAAACTCAAAATGATGAAAATGAAACAATATTAAAATATAAAAATCACATTCCAAAATATTTTAAAGAATATCCCCCATCAAAAATGAGTAAAAAATTCAATCATGTAGGATTAAGAAATCCTCATTGCATTTGTTATATGAATTCAATATTACAACAATTTTATATGATACCAACTTTTCGTTATGCAATATTACAAAATTCAGATAATAAAAAAGAAAATTATGTAAATGGAATAGATGATAATAATTATCATCAATTACAAAAATTATTTGCTTATTTAACTTTAAGTCAAAGATCCGATTTTACGCCAATTGATTTTTGCTTTTCTTTTAAAGACTTTGAAGGAAATCCAACTGATATTACAACTCAAAAAGATTCTAATGAATTTTTATCTTTATTTATTGAAAAATTAGAAGAAGAATTAAAACAAACTCCAATGAAATATTTAATTGATTCTGTTTTCAAAGGACAAACTTGTAATCAATTAATTTGTTCTAAATGTAATACTATTAAAAATAGAATTGAAGAATTTAATTATTTAAGTCTTGAAGTTAAAAATATGAATAATATTTATGATAGTTTAAGTAAGTTTATTAAAGGAGAAGAAATTGAAGGTTATGAATGTGATACTTGTAAACAAAAAGTTACTGTTAATAAAAGAAATTTACTTTCTCAATTACCAAATGTTTTAATTATTTATTTACAAAGAATTTGTTTTGATTATGAATATTTTCAAAATAGAAAAATAAATTCAAGATTGGAATTTCCAAATAAATTAAATTTAAAAAATTATACAATTGAATCAACAATAAATGAAGGAAAAGGAAATGAAGATTTTTTTATTAAAACAAATGATTATTATGAATATAATTTAGTAGGTGTAAATGTACATTATGGTTTAAGTGAAGCTGGTCATTATTTTTCTTTTATTAATACTGAAAGAACAGGATATTTAAATAAAATGATTCATAATGATAATAATTGGTTAAAATTTAATGATAGTGTCATTTCAGAATTTTCAATTAATGAAATTGAAGAAAATTGTTTTGGAGGAAAAATGAATAATAATCATTTTTATAATAATGATGATATGACTGAAACTATGCAAAGTGCTTATATGTTAGTTTATGAAAGAGAAATTAAATCTCCATTAAAAATTAAAGTTGAAAAAAATGAATTGGAAAATAATAAAAATATTATTACTTATAATAATAATGATGAAAATGATATTTTTAAAAAGTATAATATATTTACAAATGATAATGAAGAAATTTTTAATCATTATTTTTTTAATTCTGATAAAAATGAATATTATAATTTCATATCTTTTTATTCTTTGAAAAAGTTAATTCCTAGAAAACTTGCAATTGAAATATTATTAGATAATAAAGATTTAGAAAATACAAAACCAAATGATGAGAATTTTTTTAAGTTAATTGAAGATGTTTGTTTGAATTTTATTAAACAAGCTAAAGAAAATAGAAATATTGATAGAAATATTTTAAATCAATTTATTGATTTTGTAAATAAAAATGTTGATTATAGAAATAATAATTTAAAACTAAAAATTAAAAAAGAAATTATTGATATCTTACCTTCTGATGATGATGATGATGTTCAATAAATAATAATTTATTATATTTAAATAAATTTTAAGAAAGTACTTAAAAAACTTTTTTAATTAAATAATTATTTTAAATTATTTTTTGGTTTTTTTTTAATTTTTTTAAATTTATTTAAAGTATTTATTTAGATGCTTAAAGATTATAAACATTTTTCTTATGCAATTATTGCTCTTTTATTTTTTCCTATATCAATGATTTGCATTACTAAAAATAAAAAAAATATTTTGATAACAATACGTTCAATTACATTATTTCATTTTACAAATATTTCAATACTTTTTCAAATCTTAATTTTATCATTTTTTGAAATTGTTAAGGATATGAATTTTTTTCAAAATTTCCATAATATAATAATTAATTTATTTTTTATATTTCATTTTTCAATCTTTATAACTATTTCATTCAAATATTTTAGATTATTAATTATTACAAATGTTTCAGAAGATTTAAATGATAGATATTATTTAAATAATTTTCAAATTAAAAATTTATATTATGAATATTTATATAATAGATTCACAATGATTATTTTAATAATTTTAATTATAATATATATATTTTGTGGAGTTTTAAATGATAGAATTTTTTTAAAACCTTTTTTATATGTGATTTATTACTATAATTGTTCTAATTTTTCTTCTTTTCCTTGGAGTATAGTTTTTTTTATTGAAAATCTGATTAATATTACATTATGTTTTAATATAATTTTTTCAGAGATTAAATCAGAATTAAATATAAGAAAGGAAATAATATTTTATACTATAATAAATTTTATATATAACATATCATTACTCATATTTTATATTAAAAATATAAATTTTTATTCATTAGATATAACATTTCTTTATTTAATATTAATTTATTTAAATCAAATAATATTACCAATAATTTATGCAATTAGAAATAAAAAAATAATATTTTATGGTCCTGATAATGATATTTCAAATGATCTATATTTATTTTTAAGTAGTAGAAAATGTTGTAAATTTTTTTCAGATTATTTAAATCTTCAACCTGAAAGAAAGAAAAATAGTTATTTTTTATCATTATTTATTAATATTCTTGATTATAGATTAAAATGTATTATTAATGATAAATTTGATAAAATTAAATCTCAAGGTGAATATATTATTGAAAATTTCATAACAAATATTGAAGATATTGAAAATTTTAATGACTCAGAATCTTTATTAAGATTAAGAAATACAAGTTTAAGTTTTTTAGAAAGAAATATTTTTAAATTAGATATGTTTGATGAAATATTAATAATAAGCTATAATTATTTGAATAGTAAATTTTTGAATTTTAAATCCTCATCACATGAATATTTAAACTTAATGTCAGAATTAAATTATGAAACTTATCTCAGGTGTAAATTTATATTATGTGGATTATTATCAAAAGAATAAAATGGAAATTATAATATTAATATATATTATAAAATTATTATTAAAAATTTTCTTTATGAAATATTTATTCACAATAAAATTAAGTTATATTATTATATAACATATAAAAAATTAAAAATCCTTTATTCAATTTGATTATTTTTTTGATTATTAACATATGGATAATTTATGTTAATATTTCCATTATTAATAATATTTAAAGGATAATTTCCATACATTAATTGAAGAGACATACTATTAAAATTATTATTATTATTTTCATTCATATTATGATTATTAAAAGAAAAAAGTTGATTTTGATTAATTAAATTATTATTTAAATTATTAATATTATCTATCATATTTCTAGGAATTTGACATCTATTACATATTTTTCTAAAACCATAATTTAAATTATTACATTTTGGACAAGTCCAATCACCTCTTTGTTCTCTTTTTTTTCTTTCTTTTTCTTCTTTTTCTTCTCTTTTTTTTTTTATTTCTGATAATTTTTTTGGTTGTTTTGCAATACCACATCTATTACATTTATTTCTTGTTTCATAATTAAAATTGTTACATTGATTACAAATCCATCCAGTTCTACCAAACATTTCTAATAAATATTCACTTTTGTCTAAAATTTCTAATTGTTTTGAATTTTGGTTTTTAGGACTTAAATTTATATTATTATTATTATTATTATTTGTATTTATAATATTATTTATATTTGGAATATTTGAATTTGAATTAGTATTTGAATTATTATTAACTTTATTATTATTTGTATTATTATTATTATTTTTTATTATATTAATGTTATTATTATTTGTATTACTTATTAAATTTTCTTCTTTTGTATTTTTTATATTAAATAAATTTCCGGTATTATTTTTTATTTCATTTGAGTTTGTTATTTTATATTCTGTTTCTATATTTTGTTTCGGGAAAAAATTTTGATATGGAATTTTATTCATTGTATAATTTATTGGATTATAATTATTATAATTATTTATATTCATATTTAAATTTATATTCATCTGGTTATTTATATTTTGATTTTGATTTATATTCATATTTATTTGATTATTTATATTTTGATTTATATTTGAATAAAACTCATTATTATTATTATCATTTAAATTATTAAATTGAATTTGATTATCTTTAACTTTTTTAGGACTTTCATTATATAAATAATAATTATTACTTTCATTATTTTGAGAAGAATTAATATTATCAAAATTAAAATTCATATTTTGATTTTCTTCTTCTTTCTGAATTTTCTTTTGTAACATATTATTATAAAAATTAAAGAAATTATTAGTATTAAATCTACTAATTCCATTATTAGAATTTTGATTTAAAAACTGATTACTCTCATATTGATTATCAGAATTTAAATTATCATATTTTTGATACATATCATTAGAATAAGACAAATTATTATTATAACTATATTGACTATTATTATTATTATATAAATTCATTGATTTAAAATCAATAATATTATTACTATTATTATTTATACTTGAATTATTAATTAAATTTTTAGGAATATAATTATGAGAATTATTTAAACTATCATAAAATTTTTTATCTTCTTGACTTAAATATTCTCTTGTACTATTATAATAATAATAAATTTGACTTTTATTAGTATTATTATTAATAATACTTCTATTACAATTCCATTCTTTTTCAATATAAAATTCATTATTAAAAGTTTTATTCAAATTTTTTTCATTAAAACGATTATTACTATTATTAACACTTTTAAAATGAACTTTTTTTCTTTTATTTTCAATTTCATTCATTGCACTTTCTCCAACAGTAATTTTAGCATTATCTTTATCAACAATAATTTTATTTTCATCTTTAATTACAATTTCACTTGAAGAAGAATCAGAAGAAAAATTATCTTCATCATCACAATTAATTAAACAAATATCACTCATTTTTTTTTTTGGTGGATTAGTACTTCTAATTGGACTTAATTGATCTATTTTATTAATTAAATCTTCTGATAATAAATCATTTAAAACTGAATCTCCTTGAATGGCACTTGAACTATTATTTAATCTTTGTTGACTTTCTAATTCTGAATCTGGGATTTGATTTTGAAATTGTGATAAATTTAATAGTAATGCTGTACTGAAAACTTTTTCATTTTTTTCTTTTTTTTGTTGAGGGGTTTTTTCTTTTTGTTTATTTGACATTTTTTATTTAATAAGTGTTTTATATTTTATAAAAAAAATGCTTTTTTTAAGATGCTTTTAAGATAAATAAATTATTTTTTTTTTTTGGTTTTAAATTTTTTTTTATTTATTTAATTTTTATATAAGTTTGTTATATTTTAAGTTTTTAAAAAAAAAATTAAATTATGTATTTATGTCCTAATTGTTTTTATATTCCTAAATTTAAAATTCAAATTATTTCTACAAGTAATGATTTTATTATACAATCAAAATGTTCTTGTGGGAAAATTCCTTTGAAATTAAATAATTTTTTTAATAATTATTTAATAGATTTATCAAATCCAAAATGTAATCTTAATAAAAATCAACATTTTAATTCAAATAATAAAGGAAAAAAATTATGTTATCTTTGTAAAAAAATTTTATGTGAACAATGTAGTTTAATTCATGAAAAAGCGACTCATCATTTTATTTTAAAAATATCTAATATATTAAATAAATGTTTAAGACATTCAAAAGAATTAATTGGTTATTGTTGTTATTGTAGAGTCAATTTTTGTAAAGAATGTCATAATCATATTAATCATAAACAAAAATTAAATCCTATCAAAATAATTTGTGATAATGAAATAAAGGAAAATTTAAAAATTATTGAAAAAGAAATTCAAAAAATTGATGATAATAATAATATTGAGGTTAAAATATTTTGTTTTATTAAAATATTATATAAAGCTTATATTTCTAATTATGCTAAATTTTATTATCAAATTAGAAAAAATTTTTTATCACATTCAAATATAACTTTTTCAAATAATCAAATATTATTTAATAAAATAAAAAAAATAAAATATCCAAATTCTTTAAAGGAAGTTATGCTAATAAAAGTTGATTCATTTCCAGTGAAAAAAAATACTAATTGTATTTTATGTATAAATAATTTAAAAATTTGTGCTGGATTTATGAATGGACAAGTTAAAATTATATTTTTAAATAAAAAAAAATGTAAAACAATAAAGGTATCAGATAATCCAATAATTGATATGATTAAATGTAATAATGAGGATAAAATCTTAATTAATTGTGGTTGTATTAAAGTTTTAATTTTAAATTTAAAGAATTATTCATTTAATAATATTTTAATTTTTGATATAAAAAATATATTTCTTCAAAATAAAAATAATGATTTAATTTTAGGTTCTCAAACTAAAATTTGTATATATAAAAATGAAGAAGACAATTATAATTTAATTAAGGAACTTATATTTAATAATAATATTAATGATAATTCATCTCTTATTCTAAACAGTAAAATTTTGGAAATAAATAATTTATGTGTTATATATATAAATAATTCATTTTTTGAATTACATTCAAATGATTATTTTTTAAAAAAAACTAAAGATATAAAATTTAATGAAGAAATTACTATTCATAAATTAAATAATGAAAAATTTATTGTATGTTTATCAAAATTTATTCATATTATATCATTAAATAATTATCAAATCATTACATCTTTATGTTTTCCCAATGAAATAACTTCTATTTTAATTAAAAATTCTTTTATTTTTATTTCTTTTTTAAATGAAAATATAATTATAATTGATAATAACTTTTATTATACTTTAAATAAGATGAAAAAAAATATTAAAAATATTGTTGATTTTTTTGATAATCAAATTATTTCATATAATTATTATACATCAAATTATATAATTTATTCAATTAATGAATAAACAATATTAAATAATTTAATTAATCTATTAATGAATTTAGATTTAAAAATTATAATTATAATTAATATATTTGATGAATAAATTATGAATGAAAATTGGGGATTGGGG
>Ga0256407_10005885_pt1 | contig 19302 bp, 16 predicted proteins | sample RumenRJG_04DNA_FD_193489 | JGI IMG/M metagenome (GOLD analysis project Ga0256407, IMG submission 193489) | Bovine rumen microbial communities from Lethbridge, Alberta, Canada - RJG_04 | ecosystem: Host-associated > Mammals > Digestive system > Stomach > Rumen | place: Canada: Alberta... | reverse complement strand
TATAACCGCTATTTTATGTTATAAAAATTCATAATTCATGTTAAATATTTTTATTGTAAAACTTATTGGGTTTCAATCACTTGCACTCTGATTCTGTAATCAATTTTTATTTCTTAACGGAGTGTTGGAAAGAGGAAATGTACCTCATTTCCTGCCTTTGCGAGCATAGCGCCATAATAGCCGCCAATCGCTCCCGTTCCGATAATACCGTAAGACATTTATTTATTGAAAATTGAAGATGGAAGATTGAAAATTGAAAATTCACTTCAACTCTTTGTCGAAAAATTCGAGGATGCGCTGTTGCACCTTGATGCCGCAGGAATGGGGGATGTCCCATATCTCCGTCTGCAGGTGGCTGTCGGCCTTCTGGCTCTTCCACACGTCGTGCATGGTGGCAAAGGCCGCCTCCACTCCTCTGATGGGGAAGAGATGGTCTTGCGTGCCGTTGATGAAGAGCATGGGTTTCGGACATGCAATGCTGGCGATATGAGGGTAGTCGAGATACTGCCGCAGTCCGGGCAAGCAGTTGGCGAATCCCCCATTTTCCTTTTTCCTGTCAGCGGTAGACATCTGCACGTCGGTGGTCGTCATCCAGCACACCGATGCAGCCGCCTTCACACGGTCGGTGAGCGCGGCGAGCATCCAGGCCCTGTAGGCCCCCATCGAGCATCCCAGGCAACCTATGCGGTTGCGGTCGACGCAAGGCAGTGTGGCGAGGAAGTCGGTGGCATAGATATCATCATAGTGCATGAAGGCACAGAGGTCGCGCCCGAGCATCATCATGTTTCCCGCGATGATGTCGTACTTGCTGCGGTCTACACCCTCCTCACGTCCCCGTTCCCCCCATAGGGGCGCGTCTACGGAGAGTACCACATATCCGTGCTGCGCCATGAAGTCGCCCACGAACTGTCCTTCGTAAAGTTGAGCCGCCCATTGGATGGCATCGTCGATGACCTCCTGTTCCACGCCAAACGGCCTCACCATCTTCTCCTTTCCGATGTAGAGATGAGCCCCGTGGTCGTGCAGTGCGTTGATGGCGGGGAACGGTCCGTCGCCATCGGGCACGAGCAGGTAGGCCGTTACCCTGGCGTAATCGTTGATGCAGAATGATATTCGCTTTGCCGTATACCCCTCGCGTTTCTCCTCCTCCTCCACGCGCATGTCGAAGGCTGCTGCCGGGCGTGGTGGTGCCATCATGCACTCAAACACCTTCTTGCGAGCCTCCGTGCGCCATCGGTCGAAGTTCTTGATATCGCTGTTTCCCCAAGCCAGCGGATAAGTGAGTTCCCTCTTCAGTTTCTCCACGAACACTGGCAGTTCGAAGGAATACTCGAACTTGTCGCGTTTCTGCACCGGTTTCTTCTGCGCCGCCGTGGGCAATGCCATGGCGATGCAGCACAGTGAGAGGACGAGGAACCGCTTTTCTATCCTCCAAGGAGTTGTTTTCCGTATCATCGTGCGATGAATTTTCTTCCGTTCTGAATATAGAGATGTCCAGGCAGTGTGTGTGCCACCCTTTTCCCGTCGAGTGTATGGATAGGCAAGGCTTTTGTGTTATCATCCACAATGGTGGAGATGCCTGTAGGTGTGGTTATAGTCACCTTGTTGAGCCTTATGCCATGCCCTTGGATGACAACACCCTTCTGCAAGATGACAGACAGCGTCTCCTCGCTAAACGCGAAAGCCGTGACGTGGCTTGTGCCGCTGCCCGTGGAGTAGTAGTTAGAGGGAATGAAATCGCCCGTGTAACTATTCTCGCCTACGGTATAGGGCAACAATGCGCTCCAGTCGCCGTAGAACAACTGGATATCGTCGTAGTCGGTATAGTCCTGGGTATAGGAGAGTACGAGTTTCACGTCGTTCCCCTTTCCTTCGAACAGCGAAGCCGGCACGGTGAGTTGCATGCCGTTGCCCCAGTCGAGCATGGCATCGCCCTCCCAGACCGTCAAGCCATCACCTGTCTCATCGTCGCCCTGGTATTGCGGTTCCACATACTCTGTCCCCGCCCCTTCGGTGATACCTTTGAGGAAATAAGTGTTGCCAACCGCCATGTTGTTCCATCGCTTGAAGATGCCGAAATTCTCCGGGCCGTTGTTGAAGGCGTTGTTGTCCCATACGAAAGCGGCGAAGCCATGTTTGCGTGCCTCGCCCGTCACGCATTTCAGGTAGTATTGCATATTCTCCTGCTGTGTCTGCATGTCGTCGCTGGTATAGTGGTTTGACACGCCATACTCACCCATTACCACGCCGAGTCCTTTTTTCGTCCAAGAGTTGGTGATACGGTCGAAGAGGTTGGTGATGGTGCTCTCGGTGCTGCTGGTAAGTATGCGCCCCTTGTCTTTGTAAGCCTCGCCCCAATAATAATAGGTGCAACTGCCGCAATACTCATAGGGGTCGTAATAGTGGAACTCCACGCTCAGGCGTTCTTCCACCTTGTCAGTGGGTATGGTGAAGCCATTGAGTCCGAAGTAGGGGCTGCAAGCGAAGGTCTGCACCACGAGGTTGCGGTAGTAGTTTTTCCCTCCGGTGTCGCGCACGGCATCCACGAATGTCTGGTTATAACTGTTCTGCACTGTCTGTTGCTCGGTGTTGGGAGCCGACCAGTCGACGGTGGTCTCATTGGTTCCTGCGAAAATCAGTTTCTCGCCATAGTCACGGAAATAGGTGGCGATGCACGTCCACAGTGCGTGTAGTTTCTGGTTGTTCTCCTGTTGTTTGCTGTAGAAGGGGTTGCGGTCGAGCCAAGCCTCATGGTGCGTATTGATGATGACATACATGTTCTCTGCCAGGGCCCAGTCTACGACTTCTTTCACCCTTGCGAGCCATGTGTCTTTCACCACCATGTTTTGGGCATCAGATAGTTGTTCGGTCCATCTCACGGGGATGCGGATGGCATTGAATCCCGCGTCGGCCACGGCCTTTATCATTGCCTGTGTGGTCTTTGGGTTGCCCCAGTTGGTCTCACCGCCGGAACTCTCGAGCGCATTGCCGAGGTTCCATCCCATCACCACGTCGCGTGTCCACTCTATTGCGCTGAGGTTCATCCCCTCGCTGTCGGGTGCCACTGTCTGCGCCCTACTGCTGAGTGTAGCGAGCGCCATTGCTGTAAGTAGTATTATTTTTTTCACTTGATTGGTATATTAATGATTGATTGTTTGATTTATGGGAACTATTCGCCAAAATGCAAATATAAAGAGTTTTTTTGAATAACACATCATCTCAGTTGTAAAAAATGAAAAACGGTAAGACAATGAGGTGATGACAGGGGGGAATGATACGGTTCTTGGGGGGAGATGTGTGATAAATCAATAACTAACGTATAAAAAACATGTTCGCAAGGGCAGTACACTAAAAAAATGTAGCAAATTATTCGTTGGAAAAAATGTAGCAAATACGAATTATTCGTTGGAAAAAATGTAAGAAATCAACTTCTTTCGTTTGAAAAAGTGTAACGAATTCGAATTATTCGTTTGAAAAAATGTATCTTTGATAAACTGAAACCATCATAAACAACTTATGCTGAAAAGGAAAATAGAAAAAACTCTGCTTCAATGGAATAATACAGCCGGTTTTTCTTAAGCCCTTTGATGTTTTAAACGAACACGAATATCCCGAATCTTCACGAAAAAATTATTACGTGTGAATTCGGTTAATTACCTCCCTTCGGTCAGTGGGTCTTCGACAAATCTCGTGTTCGTTTAGATCATCCTCTCGCTTGTACCGCATTTACCTCCAGCTAATCGCTTTGTCGCTCTTGAAAACTTGAAAAAATGAGATTTTTCTGCCATTTTTCTCTCGCTTGTCCCACGTTCTGACACAACATGGTTTTACCTTTGCTGCAGTAATCAAACATCAACGACTATGAGTAAGAATACTTTTTCTGTAGGCTACGAGGTCTACAACGTGAACACCAATGAGACCATCGATTGCCAAACCATGGAGGTGGTGGTGACCGACAAGCAAATCAAGGAAATGGCCAAGGTGATGGAAGACAACGGAGGCTTTGCACCGGAATTTTCCGTCTTCCAACACGTCTATGATTACCTGTGTGAAGAATGCTACATGGACTACCAAGAAAATTACGCACCCGATGATGATGACTTCTGGGAGATGCACAGTATCGATTTGGGCGATAATGTGCCGGAAGAAATGCTGCAAGCCGTAGAGAAATACGTCAAGAACAAGGAAGTGGACGTCGTCTACTACTACGAGGAGAATGGTGAGGAAAGAACCGGCAACGCCCATGTAAAACTGCCATCCGCCACTTACCTGGCCATGGTAGAAACAGCCAAGACAAAGCCATCGGAGAAATCAGACTTCGAGCACCTGAAGGATACCTGTCCTGATGCCTTCGATGAAGTCATACGGCTCGTAGCCAACGACGGGGATGCCCCAACCCATTTCATACTGAAGGAGTTCCCCTACCAGGTGCTTGAACAGGCCATGGCATCGATGTGACAATACTGACAAAAGATGAGCACACTGAAAGAAGAGATTGACACCATCCTCCTTGATGGCACAATGAGCCGCCCCATTTTCCATCTTGGCGAAATACTCATCAAATCAAATGGCTGAAATCCGACTGAAGACAATAAGGTATAAGGGGGGGGGCAAAATGTATTTTTAGTCGCCTACGGCGAGAACCCATGGTCGAGGTGCGAAGCGCACCTTATTTATGTTGAGACTACAAAAAATATCAACAAAGACCATCTATATGATTACAGTTACATTTTTGAAATAGGTACTACATCAATCTTATAACCATTCTTTTCAATAATACGCTCATCATCGTTTGTCACAATGACAAGGTTACGGCATTTCAATTCGCCTGCGCATTCTATGAGACTTTCCACTTCTCGCTTCTCTGTCTTGGGACTACTCATGTCATAACAGACTTGTACCAGACGCTCTATATGCGTTCCTTTACGAAGAACAAAATCCACCTCCTTGTCATTACGTGAACGATAATAGAACATAGTTTTTTCAGTATCGAAACCCCGGCGCATAAGTTCGACGAACACTTGGTTTTCAAGAAGTCGGCCAAGGTTGTCGCTCAGAGAGAATGCTTTCGCAGCCACAAAGCCGTTATCAACCACATATACTTTTCGCGGTGCCTTTTTCATTAGTTTCAATTTGTTGTTGTAGCGAGGCAGATAATAGAACAAATATGGCTCATGCAAATAGTCCATGAATTTCTTAGTGGTATTGACGCTGGAAAATCCCAGTTCCTCCGTTAATTCATTGGCACTTATCGGATTACAGAAATTGGAAACCAGATACATGGAAAGATCGTTCAAATCCGTAATATTGCGAACATTGTGACGTTTGGCAACGTCCTTCCAAATGATGGAGTCAAACAAAGTGTCGAGATAACTTCTCGTCAACTGACGTGAAGCCACCACTTCCGGATAACCGCCATTTCTCATATAATCATCCGTTAGCGCCGAAACATCAGCCCTATTCTCATCCCCTGGATTATGGAGATCTATCTTATTCCAATCAAAGAACTCTTCTAGGCTAAAAGGCAGCATCTCAACCTGAAGATACTTACCCGTTAACACAGTAGCCATCTCGCTCGACAGCATTTTGGCATTGCTTCCTGTGATGACAAGGTTCTTTCCCTGCCTATACAACTCACTGACCCACATGTCCCATGCTTTTAGGTTCTGCACCTCATCAAGCAAAATAAAACCATAGCCAGGATAGACATCATCCAATATCCGCATGACTAAGTTTGCGTCCCATGCATCCAATAACTGCTGGCTGTCAAAATTCAAGTAAGCAAAATTCTTGTCACGCAGTATCAACAAAGCCTGTGTGGATTTGCCTACGCGTCTGGGACCTGTTATCAACTTTATAAGGTGACTGCTTAACAAAAGATTCAAATCATGATTACTTCGTCTTTTCAAATAAGGACGTGACATCAATTCGTCACGCTCCTTTCGCTGGTTGAGAATGATAGTCTTCATATTATATGATTTTACGTTTGCAAAATTACTTCATTTTCTTCAATAATCAGCATTTATTGCACAAAATTTATAATATTTTATGCAGTACAGAGTTGTTTTTGCATAAAAAAGGCGTATTTCTTCAAAAACAGGAACTACCTACGGGTCTCCATTCTCGCTCACGCTTTCATACTGCCAGAACTAGCAGTCACACACGGCATATTTCTCAAAGAAGCCTATATCCCAGTCTCCAGTGCTTTCATTCCTCCACTTCGTGTCGTTCAATACACATGATGATATCGGCATCTGTACATAATAACGAACAAATGAAACATAGAATTATAAATAGTACTTTATTTCATTTTATCCACGTTTTCTATCCATTTTTATCTATTTATAAAAGACATCAACAAATTTAGAAGTAAAAAACAAGCATATAACTTTAAATAGAGGTACCTTGCCTACCAAAATATAGAGAGGAATTGGCTGCACTCATTTATTTTTGAGACACTCTCTTTTTACGCCATGACTATTGACCTTACAGGCGGTCACTTCTTCTCATACCACGCCTTGAGAACATGGAAGGCGAGTTTTTTCTCGCCATTGTCGGAGAAGAGCCCCTTGCGGTTGTAGTAGTCCTGCACACCGTTGAGGACACGTCGCGGCGAACGGAAGTCTTTCAGAATCCAAGGTGTGGTGCCTGCCAGTCCTTCGATTTTGTCGAGCATGGCGGTGTTCTCACGGTAGAGGTTCTCCTGGAACTCCTCCGTCCACCGTTGGTTTTTCGCTCCATGGTATCCGTATTTCGCGCCCCCACCAAACTCACTCACGATGACAGGTTTGTCGTAAGGAATCTCCCATGTCATTTTCGCTGCGTCGTTCACATCGCGGTACCATCCGATATACTGGTTGAAACTGATGACGTCGACGAACTCGTGCATGTTGTCGTTGAGGCGGTTGTAGTAGTTGGACGCCCCTGTCACCTCCATGGCCATACTGATGAGTCGGGTGGTGTCGGCAGAACGGGCCTGGCGTGCCAGGCGGCTGAGGAACGCCTCGCGCTCCTTGCCATGCGGTGTCTCGTTGGCGATAGACCAGATGATGACATTGGCACGGTTGATGTCGCGCTGTATCATGTCGCGGAGTTGATGGCTGGCATTGGCAAAGGTATTCTCATTGGTCCATGAGATAGTCCAGTAGACCGGGATTTCCGACCACACCATGATGCCCATGCGCTCCGCCTCGCGCACCATGAATTCATTGTGCGGATAGTGGGCCAGGCGCACGAAGTTGCACCCCAGTTGCTTTGCCCAACCGAGGAGCGTTCGAGCATCCTCGGCGGAGTTGGCCCGCCCGCCGCCAAACGGTTTCTCCTCGTGCATGGAGATGCCCTTGAGGAATATCGGCTTGCCATTGAGCAGAATCTCCTTGCCACGAGTGGAGATGGTGCGGAAGCCCACCTCATCGCGCAGCGTGGTGCCCTCCATCTCTATCTCCACCTGGTAGAGTTTGGGTGTCTCGGGCGACCACAGTTGCGGTTTTGCCTTGAAGAAGACGGTGGCAGTGCCGTCGGCAGCAGTCGTGACCGTCTTCTTGATTTTCAGTTCAGGGATACGCAATGTTACTTCACGGTTGGCCTCCGCTTGGTTGAGTCTTACGGAGAAAGCCAGCCTGCGACCCTCGAGACTCACCAGTTGCAGACTGTAGTTCTCGACATACACCGGCGCTACATCCACCAGGAGCACGTCGCGCGTGATGCCCCCGTAGTTCCACCAGTCGAAGATTTGCGTAGGCACGTTGTCGGCATGACGCTTGTTGTCGACCTTCACGATGACGAAGTTCTCTCCCTCATGAAGTTGTTGGGTGACATCGAGGTTGAAGGGGGTGAACCCTCCGACATGCCTCCCCACCTCCTCGCCGTTGACGAAGACGATGGCCTTGTAGTTGACCGCCCCGAAATAGAGCACCGCACGGTGTCCCTCTGTGGGATGCCAGGTGAACGAACGCTTGAACCACACCGTGCCCTCATAGAAGAAGAGGCGCTCGTCGCGTGTGTTCCAGTCGGACGGGATGGTCATCGTGGGTGCGGCATCGAAATCGTATTCTATCAGGTCTTCGGGCCGGTTGGGTTTGGCATTCTTGAAGAAGCCCCATGGCAACGGGTCCATGCGGTAGCCATAGTAGCCACATTCCTGCACGTCGACGATATAGTTCCACTCGCCATTGAGCGAAACGGCTTGTCGGTTGTACACATTTCCCAGCAAGGGGATTTCGCGGGCCATGGAGACTGAAGTCACGGCCATCATCATGATGAAGATACAAAGAATTTTACGCATGGTGAGGAAAAGGGTAAAAGGGTTTAGATTTGTAGTTTTCGCAAAAGTAGCATTTTTTATCAACCTATGCTTTCTTCAGCGGAAGATAATCCTTCATTCTTGTTGCAAAAATAAATCATTTTACCCAAATTATCGCATCCAAGTCGAAAAAAGACAAAATTGGTAAGTTTCCCCACAATTCGGATAACCGATTGAAGCAGATTCCATCATACCTTTGCATTTAGTAAACAGACTGCGATTCTGGTGGCGCCTCGGCATCGTTCAAGCCCACTTGGCTTTGCTCCCGCCCTGCACAGAATCGCAACAGATTTGAAAACAAACAAAGAAGTATGATGAAACATCTTATATTATTGCTGGCAGCAATGTTGCTGACATGCTGCTCAGAGGACATCAATGAAGTAAAAGCACAATCCATGACACAAAAGATGTATATTACCATTGACGGCAAGACATTGCCTGTGACGATGGTTGACAATGCCGCCACACAGACGCTGATGGCAGCCCTTCAGGAGGGCGACATCACCTACGAAGCCCACGACTACGGCGGTTTCGAGAAGGTGGGTGCACTGGGACGCTCTTTGCCCTCAAGCGACACACAAATTACGACACAGGCTGGTGACGTCATCCTTTACAACGACAACCAGATAGTGCTCTTTTACGGCTCCAACTCATGGAGTTACACCCGTTTAGGACATATTGAATACACGTCGCAGGAAGAACTGGAATCCTTCCTCAAGGCCGGACAGGGAAATATCACGGTGAAACTGTCGCTATCATCGGAAACAACCGTCATCAACAGTACCCGAAACACGTTGTCGGATGAAGACGTATTCTATTCGCTGAACGGACAGCGGATAGATCAACCTTCACACGGCATCTATATCAAAAACGGGAAGAAGATAATATTATGAAGATACTTCAGGTGCGCTAGGATAATAAGACAAAGCACCAATTCGTTATGTTCAGAGATACACCCTCGACAGTCACTTTTGGGGACTCGCCGGGGGTGTTTTTGATATTATTACATTAACTTCGCACTCTGAATTCTATCTCACAACAAGAAAAATGAACCATTTGAGTAAGCGAGAGCAAAAAGAATTCATTCATTTTGCCGAGCGTGAGAATGATCGGATAAAATCCAAGGAAAAAGGAAAAAAGTTGGCGATTCCGTAAAAAAACGAGGGGTCTGAAGTGTCTTATAGTTAGATGTGCCCCCATACGGTGTGCAAATTTGGATTGAATGATATGCTTGAACAGAGGTATATAGAACTGCTTTTCCGCCAGAACTACAGCGAGATGAACCATCTGGCCAGGGTCTTGCTGGGCAATGACGGAGAGGCAGATGACGTGGTACAGGACATCTTCCTACGAATTGCCGACAGCGACATCCCGCCAAAGAGCGACTATTATCTATTGGTCGCAGTGCGCAATGCCTGTCTGAACAGGATACGGCAAAAGCAGTTGCACGAAAAAGTGAGGAACTTGCTGCCCATCGATGCCGATGCCGATTTCCAGCCCATCGACAAACAGCAGGAAAGGCTTGAAGACATTGCCGCTTTTGTGGACAGACGAATGGAAGAGCCGCACCGCAGCATCTTCCACCTCCGTTTCGATGAGGACCTGACCATAGCAGACATCGCCCGTCGGCTTGGCCTGAACCCCAACACCACCTACAAGTATCTCGCACAGTGCATGGAGCATATCAGGAAACACTTCAACATCCATTAAAACGACAACGACTATGGCAACGACCAACGAGAACATCCGCCAACTACTGGAAATGCTCGACCACCCCGAAGCATACACCGAGCAGGAAATCCACGACATCATCAACCGTGATGAGGATACACGCGAGACCTACCGCCTGATGGTGGAGGCGAAGCGCGGCAGCCGTAGCCGTCATGACGACACTCCCGTCGATGTTGATGCCGCCTGGCAGCGGTTCAATCAAAGACTCCAGCCAAAGCAGCAAGGTCAAGGTTGGATGAAGATAGCCGCCTCATTTATCGGTTTGCTGATTGTATCGGGCATCGCTTTTGCCGCCATCCACATCGTGCGGCACTACGTTGAACAAGATACGCAAACTCTGCCGCAGGAAACACAGATGGTAGAGCCACGTCAACAAGTTGCTCTTGACGACACCGTCAAGTCAGAAGCGACAGACACCATTGCACCAAGGGCCACCATGGAACCCGTTGTCTTCGACAATGTGCCACTGGAGGAGATGCTGCCAGAGATAGCCGACCACTACGATGCCACCGTCACCTTCGCCAACGACAAGGCCCGACAGCTCCGCTTCCGATTCGTGTGGAATCCGCAGCAGGACATCAGTCAAGTGGTCAGTGACCTCAACCAGTTCGAGAGTCTGACCGTCACATTAGTGGACAACCAAATCACCGTAGAGTAGCCTACCACCATGAAAAGAACCATCACGTTCATCATGCTGTCCCTGCTGCTAAGCGTCAACATGCATGCCCAAAGACGCATTTCGCGCCAATACAACAATGTGTCGCTCTCTGATGCCCTCAGCCAACTCGCAGAACAGCAGACCGACTACACCATCATGTTCCTCTACAACGAACTGGAGGACTTCCGCATCACCACGACCATCCACCGCAAGACGCTGCCCGAAGCCATCCGGCAGATGATAGGCTTCTATCCCATCCGCGTCACGACAAGCAAAGACGAGGGCGGACGAAAGATTTTCGTGGAGTGTGTGCAGAAGGCAGATACACGCTACAAAGGCACCATCATCGACGAGCAAGGCCAACCCATAGCCTACGCCAACATCGCCCTGCTCAATCCATCCGACTCTACACTACTCTGTGGTGGTGTTTCGAACGAAAGCGGCTATTTCGTCATCCCCTGTGAGCAGAAGCCTGTTCTTGCACGTATCTCTTACATCGGATACAAGACAAATTATATGATGCTTGATTCAAGAAATGCCTGTCATATCAAACTCAAACCTGAAACCATCCTACTGAACGGTGTGAAGGTGACAGGTGAGCGTATCTTATCGAGAACTGAAAACGGTCACCTTGTCTATAACATGCCGATGCTCCTGCAAGTTTATCCTGCCGACAACGCCTACGATGCGTTGACCAACATTCCGGGAGTAAGTGAGATGAATGGCAACATCACATTCTCTGGGCAGTCCGTGACACTCATCATCAATGGCAAGCCGACCACACTAAGTTCAGACAAGGTAGTGGAAAGGCTCAAACAGATGCCCGCCGCCATGCTTGCCAAGGCCGAAGTGATGCCGTCTGCCCCAGCAAAATACCATGTGCGGGGCATGGCCATCAACATCATGACGAAAGACTTTACAGGAACCAACCAACTATCAGGACAAATGATGTGGGGTTGGCGGCAAAACAAATATGGCACGGGATATTGGGGGCCCAGCGTCATCTACAACCACGGAAAACTGAGCGTTGACCTGTCATATACCTACACCAATGGCACAGGTTACGGACAGGTGGAGCGTGAAGCCAACCATCCCCTCAACGGTCAGCGCATGGCCTACAGCGACAAGACCCGCAACCGCAGCGACGGTGTTGACCATGAATACCGAATCGGCATGGACTATGCCATTGCCGATGACCACAGCCTGAGTCTGGCCTACACGGGACAATGGAACTCAACCCGCTCCACCAATACCACGACGGGCACGGCACTGTCCACACAACACTCCCGCCAGCACACTTATCTGCACAACGTTGACGCCTCATACACTGCTCCTTTCGGTCTGCAACTCGGTGTCTCCTATACCAACTATCAGGAACCCCGCACACAGAACCTTGACGGCGAGTTGTACGACATCAGCCGCAATCTCTCAGTCGACAGTCGTCAGAAAGTAAGCAAATGGCTCTTTACGGCCGACCAGACCCACTCACTGCCGAAAGGTTGGGAACTGAGTTATGGCGGCAAGGCACAATTCTCCAATAACAACAGTTATCAGACCACGCTCGACGCCAAGCAGCAACCCCTGCCCGATGCCTCCTCACACGTTGACTACGACGAGCGCATCCTCAACGCCTACGCCGGACTGAGCAAGCAGATAGGCAAGTCGTTGAACCTTGAAGCCTCGATAACAGCCGAGCAATATCACGCTACCAAATGGAACGAATGGCGCATCTATCCGCAGTTCAACGCCATGTGGAACATCAATGCCAAGAACATGCTCAACCTCGCGTTCAGCAGCGAGGCCGTCTATCCCTCCTACTGGAGCACGATGAGCAGCATCTACTACACCTCGGCCTACAGTGAGATATGGGGCAATCCCGACCTGAAGCCGATGTCGGAATATAATATCAACCTGATGTGGCAACTCAATCACAAATACACCTTCTCTGCCTTTGCCATGCTGGAACCCGACTACTTCGTGCAGATGGCCTATCAGCCCTCCGACCGCATGGCCGTAGTGATGAAGGAGACCAACTTCGACTATTCCAACTACTTCGGCCTGCAAGCATCGGCGCAGTTCCGTATTGGCAGTTGGCTCAATGGCAACGTCATGGCCACAGCCCTCTATCGTCACGACAAGACCAATTTCTTCGACCTGCCCATCGACCGCACTTGTCTCTCAGGCATCCTCGGCGGCATGGCCGTCGCCCGACTGTCGCAAAAGCATAACATCCAGTTCACTCTCAATCCATTCTTCCAGACAAAGGCCATCCAAGGTCTCTACGACATCGACCCCTTCCTGCGCCTCAATGCCACCCTCCGCTACACCACCGAGAATGGGAAATGGAGTCTCGTGGCTAAGGGTGAAAATATCCTGAATGCCCACATCGACACTCGCTCCACGATAGCCAATCAAGACTACACCATGCGCGTCTGGATGCCCTACACGAACTATTCCCTCACCGCCATCTACCGCCTCGGCGACTTCAAGGAGAAGAAAAAGAAGGAGGTGGATACATCGCGAATGGGATATTGAACAAAAATTGTACAGAAAACTCTCTCACTTGAATGGGCGGTCGTCGGTCTAGTGCTGGCACCGCCCTCATTCAAGTCTCTTGCCTATTGATGATCGGGGCAATAAAAAAATGAATTTTCGTTTATATTATTTAGGATATAACTCAAAAAAATTAAACGACATGAAGCGAAACCTTATCATTTTAGTAATGCTCGCAATGCCTTTTATTGGCAATGCTCAAAGAGAAGTAGGCAGTTGGACGTTCATACCCAAAGTAGGTATCAACATAGCAAAACTGACAGATCCCGACATCTATATTGCTGATAACCAGAAAATGGAATATACGAACAAGATAGGACTTGTGGCTGGTGCGGAATTAGAGTACCAACTTTACGAACGGTTCAGTTTGTCGGGCGGACTGCTTTATTCCAACCAAGGAACGAAGACCAAGGACAATCCTGAATTCCGCAACACATCCTCCACGCTGCACTACCTCAACATCCCCTTGACGGCTAACATCTATATTGCTCCCGACTTTGCCTTTCATGTGGGCTTGCAGCCTGGTTTTGCGCTGAAGAAGCACATCGAAGAGGAAACAAAAGATGAACATGGAAACTGGATAAACACCTCTTCTGACGATACATGGTTCAAGACATTTGACCTTAGCATTCCAATTGGTTTGTCGTATAACATAGGTGCCATTCAAATAGACGCCCGTTATAATCTCGGCTTGACAAACGCGACAAAATACGATGCTGTCAAGATTCACAACCGAGTTATTCAGTTGACCTTGGGATACAGATTTGCATTATAAAACAAGAAGATAGCCATTATATGAACAACAAAGCCTTCATCACCATCCTCTTGGCTGCCGGCAGCCTCACCGTCAGCGCACAAACTGAGGGGAACGGCAAGATAACCTTGTCGGGGAATGATGCTGCTTTTAAGAAAATGGACTTCAATAATCAAATACTGACGGACACGATGCGCTTCAATGTCGAGGCACTGCAACCAGAATTGCTGCCGATGACGATGGACAAACAGATGTCAAGCATGAAACTGACGGATGACTATACGATGCAGGGCTCTAAGTCACTCCTTCTGTGGCGGAGTGGGGGCCTCAACGTCAGCGGTGCACAAGATGAAATGCTTGGGATGATGAACTTAGAAACTGGCGTGGTCGCACTTTATCAAGACTTTGGTCGACTGCATTTCACGGCTACGGCCATAGCCAACAAATACTGGATGCCGATGCAAGGCTCACTAACAACGCAATACGGCATAGGCGGCAACGTCGGCTTCGACGTCAGCGACCACCTTTCGCTCCACGCATTCGGCTACTACTACAGCACCAGTCCCATCGTCGGCCCCGCACCCAGCCCTTACGTCAGCACCACGAATTACGGAGGCTATGCAGATATCCGCTTTAGCGACCGCGCAGGCTCTAACATAGGCATACGCCGTTATCTCAACCCCATGTCGGGCCGCTGGACCACCGAGCCCATCGTCACGCCCTATTTCCGCATCGGCAAGAAGATGAGACTGGAGTTGCCCGTCGGCGGGCTGCTCAAAGCCGCTGTCTGGGGTGACCGCGACAATCCCCTTCGATTTCAGCCACGGCCAAGTCCCACACCACAACAGAAGTAATAAAAAACAACATAGATTCGAAGAATTTGGGAAATCGTATTAACAGCGATGTTCTTTACACTTGCCAGCTCGATTTCCTGTATTGCAGAGTTGATTTTGATTGAAGACGCTCCGCTTGCGACTCTTCAAATCTGAACAAATGTTCAGACTTTTGCCCAACATTACTTTTTTCTAGGCATCACCGATGACTTTTTGAAAGGCAATGAGTATTTTTGTATTTTGTTCGCACTTCGAACCGAAGATAAAAACGGTTTACCTGTTCACTTCTCATTCGTCATATACAAGACGGAGCCTATTTCAACGATAGAAGAAGTATTTATAATAACTGAATTCTTTTTGCATTGTCTTCTACATTTGCTACTTTTACAACCGATTAGCCCGATGATGCAACATCATCAACCGCATGCACTAACGCAGATGCACTAAGACGCCATATTCTCCAAAGAACAGCACGCCTTACAGCATCCGCAATAGCGTACTGATGTTAACCATCGGTTATAAATGTGATTTATAAAACTACAATTTAATGAAACAGTTGAAACTTTGGATGACAACCGCCATCCTTATCATCAGCAGTACACTGGCAGGCCATGCACAAGATGCGGGAACGTTCAGCATAGCGACATTGGACGTTGACGGCTTGCCGCAGAAGATTTTAGTCGCTAAGGTGAACCCCGATGGCCCTGGTGGCGGTGGCAGTGTGAGAATAGGCCGCTACCTCCAGAAGAGGGGCTACGACATGGTATTTATGCAAGAGGACTTCAACTATCACGAGGAGTTGACAGTCCCCATGGAGGATGACTATCATTTGGATTCTTGGAGCGGTAATGTGGAAATAGACGGACATCAGATTGATTTTCTGCATCTGCAGAACCACCGCTTCGGATGTGACGGTTTGATGGGAGCATGGCAGAAAGGCATTATGCTTACCTCAGTCAACAACACCCCTTGGGCGGCCAACTTCGGCAAGTTCAGCCATTCGTTGGACGAGATGGTGACCAAAGGCTTCCGCCGTTATGAACTGACACTGCCCGACGGCCAGCAGATAGTGGTTTATAATATGCACATGGATGCTGGCGACGTTGTCGACGAACGTGAGGGCAAGGACAGTCTTGACCATGACGCACGCCTCAAGCAGTGGGACCAACTGCGAGAAGATATCCTCAGCCGATTAGACACACGCTCCGTCATCGTCGTAGGCAACACGAACAGTTACTACTGTCGCGACCAGGTAAAAAGCAAATTCATCGACGTGATAGAGGCCACGGGCCGTGCTACGGTGCGCGACGCATGGGTAGAACTGCAGAACGGAGGGAAATATCCTGACTTTGTATCCAGTACCGTGAATTGCGAGGCAGAAGGCAATATTCTTGAAAGCGGCGAAGTGCCCGACAAGGTGCTGTATATTAATCCGACTGACGGACCAGGGATTCATGCCATCAGTTACCAACTCGACACCGTGGGCTATCTGCACGATGGCAAAATGCTGGGCGACCACTATCCAGTGAACGTCACTTTCCAGACGGGCAGTTCTAAACCGTCGGGCATTGAAGGAATTGACAATGGACAGTCGACCGCCGGCAGTGAACTCTACAATCTCAACGGACAGCGAGTCGACGGCAGCACTCACGGCATCGTGATAGAGCGAGCCCAGGAGAAATCACACAAACGAATCATTAAATGACCACAGACATGAAAAAACAAATCCTTATAGCACTTTTGATGATAAGTGCCAGCCTGAGTGCTTTGGCGCAGGATGCATATAATATACTGTCTGAGTGTGACACTATCGTGAACGCAAAAATAGAAAGTGTATCACTCGGTGAGCGCGAAGTGCGCCTATTTGTCTATGAATACCCATCCACGGATGCTGACGGGCAGCCTGTCACCATTAGCGGCATCATCATGTTGCCTGCCGATATTGCCAACGGCACAACACCATGTGATGGTATCATCCTCTTCAACCACCACACCATAGGTGGCCCAGAAGATGCTCCCTCGCAAGGTGAACTCGACATCCCCAGCGCCATGCTGGCAAATCCCTTGAAGCCCAACTACATCATTGTAATGAGCGACTATATAGGCTACGGCTCGTCCATCGACCACAAGGTGGCGTATCTCTGCGGCGATACCAATGGCCGCAACTGCCTTGACGGACTCCTGGCTGCCCGCCAGTTGCTTGACGACAGGCAGATTTCGAAGGGGAAATTCCTTTTCAACATGGGCTATTCGCAGGGAGGCACCGAGACCATGTATATTGCCAAGTTGCGCGACATGGAATACAAGGACCGCGGCATCACCTTCGACAAGACATTCTCGGGGGGCGGTATGCTTGACTGTGAGAAAGCCTATTCGGCATTCGTTGAAAAAGACCAGTGTGATGCCATCAACGACGTGGCAATGTTTCTCATCTCTGTCAACGAGAACTGCCATCTGGGAATTGATTATCACGACCTGTTTCAAGAGCCATTGGCATCCCACGTGCAGGAGGTCATCGAGACGAAGAGCAAACGTGTGCTCTCTGACATCGGTGTGTCGAAACTCGACTCGCTTCACCAACTCCTGCAGCCCGATTATATGAATTTGCGCAGTGATGCCGCCAAAAACCTGCTGGCCAAGTTGGCAGAAATAAAAATCACCAACGGCTGGGTACCCGACACTACGCAGAATTATTACATTGAGCACAGCCGCCACGACAATTATGTCCCCATCAAGTGCGGACGTGCCATCATCCCATGGTTGAAAGACCAAGGCTTCAAAGCCAGTCTGGTGCCTGGCAAGACGAGACTGCAGACCAACACCATTGTCTTCAAACTGAATCATCAGCAGTCGGCAATCGTCTGGTTCATACAGACAATGGCTGCCGTGCAGGCATGGCCTGTCATCTATTATGAAGGCGAACAGAACCGCTACTATCATAATGTCGTCAAAGACCTCAACTTGATGAAGGTTGTCAAGTTCCTTGAGAGCATGGGCATCGACCTGCGCAAGATGTTTGGTTCCAACGAGGCTCATGCCTACATGGCAGCCCGCGGCACCGATTTCTTTGAACTGCTTCAGAAGATAGAGGACACACTGGCTAAGGTTGACCTCACCATCTACGATGTCATCGAGATGATTATCGACTCCGGAATCACTGGCGAAGACATCGTGGAGGTATATGATTACATCAAGGGTTCTGATGCCTCATCTGCAGGAGAGACCAACATGTTCAGCGAAGATGTGGAAGTTCCGGTCTATCTGCTAAGGCTCTATGAGCAGATACTGGCCAACTGGTTCATGCTGGCAGGTGTAGATGTTCAATACGACCTGTGGGGATGGTAAAAAACAGAAATCGCATATTTTAATCCATCCGCAGAATGTGCAAACCAAGCAACATCTTTTCCGCGAGGATCTACAATGACTTCGGCTGCAGGCTCTGGCGGTATTCGCTGGGCGACAGGCCAAGATGCTTGGTGCAGTAGCGGCTGAAATACGAAAGCGACGTGAAATTCATCAATTCGGCTATCTGGGTGAGCGACAGACGTTCGTCATCCAGATAGTCTTTTAGTATAGGTATGGCGTGGCGGTCGATATACGAGGTGACACTGTGACCCGTCACACGCTTGATGGTGGAAGAGAGATACTTTGGCGACACGTTCAACCGCCCGGCATAATAACTCACATTACGTTCCGTGCGGCTGATGCCGGTAGCAAGCAGTTGCATCAGTTGTTTTACGATATAGGCAGTGCGGTCGGTATGGGAGTCGGTGGCTTCTTGCCGGGCATGCGACTCGAAGATGTCGTACATCATCGTCAGGCAGAGACTCCCCATCAGTTCGCAGTAGAACGACAAGTGTCGGTCGCCTATGCGGTCGCGAAGCCGATGGAAATCAGCAAGAATATGGTCGGCATGTTCCTTTGTGAGCGAGATAACGGGATTCTGATTCAGCGAGATGCTCCCCCCGATGCTGTAGTTGTTTGACGGCAACAGGTTCTGCAGGAACTTGTTGTCGGCAGCAAACCACTCCACCTGCAGGTCGGCATGCGCAGCCAGATTCTTCACTCTGTGAGGCATGGGAATCACCACCAGGTCGTTCTTCACGATGTGGTAGCACCGCTCATTGAACACAAAACTCCCCTCGCCATCCATGCAGAGCAGATGCATGCAGGTATGACTCAACTCGCGGGCGTTCATCCCTTGAAAGTCAGTGGAATATAGAAAATCGATGTTCAAACCTTTGTCTTTTGCTTGCGAAAATACACATTATTTATTATATAAACGATTGATTTCGGCAAAAAGTGAAAATAGTGGTGCAATTTGTGCAACCGAAGTATTGAAAAATATTGGTGTCCGCTAAAAATGAATAACAGACAAAACACGTGTCCGCAGTGCCGACAAACAGGCATTGCGGATTCGTTTTTCAAAAAGTAAGCCCCTTAGTCAAAAAACGAACGTTCCGGTGGTATG
>Ga0256407_10005883_pt1 | contig 19306 bp, 31 predicted proteins | sample RumenRJG_04DNA_FD_193489 | JGI IMG/M metagenome (GOLD analysis project Ga0256407, IMG submission 193489) | Bovine rumen microbial communities from Lethbridge, Alberta, Canada - RJG_04 | ecosystem: Host-associated > Mammals > Digestive system > Stomach > Rumen | place: Canada: Alberta... | reverse complement strand
CCTTAGCTCTTCAGGAGTTAGTCCTGGATTACTGCTGGCATTGCCACACCCGCTGCAAGCCACGGTGAACATGGTCATCAGGAGGATGATCATCTTGGCAATGATGTTGATGCCAGTAAAAATCCTGCCCGACTGAATGCCCAAACGGCGGGCAGAGAAGAAGGTTTCCGACTGCTTCATGGTGCAGATGTTAGCAGTGTCAATGTTTTCGGAAGGAATACCTGCTTCGATGAGCTGAAGTCGGTTGCATTCGGGCAGGTTGATGTGCCATTTCTCTTTGCGCTGGCTGATAAGGCTCATGTCAAAACCCGCAGCTGCGAATGCCTCGTACACCTCGTCGCCCACCTCGAAACTGTCGAGACTGATACCAGGACATATCTGCGACTTCATGTCCTTGGGCTCCGAACCGTAGATGGCCTTCATGTCGGCAATGGTTTGCTGGACAATACGCTTGACGGTGCCTCGCCATCCTGCATGGATGGCTGCAGCAACCTTTCGATGACTATCGTAAATGAGGACTGGAATACAGTCGGCTGTGCTGACACCAATACAGACATCGGGCAGCTTGGTCATGATGGCATCGACTCCTTCAAGCGTTTCTTTTCGTTCTTCTTCGGAACGGTTGAAGAATGATTCGTCAATGACAGCTGTCTTGGTAAGGTGTACCTGATGCGGCATGATGAGATGCTCGTCATCAATCTGAAGCAAGTCGCACAATTGTCGGCGGTTTCCCTTGATGGCTTCTTCTGAGTCGCCGCAATAGCGGTTGATGTTGAACGAGGCATAGTTGCCGGTGCTGACTCCTCCTTGGCGTGTAGTGCTAAAGGCTATGACATCGTGGTGTATATTATAATATAATAAGGTGGGCTGTTCCATTTGATTTTATTCTCTTCCAGGTCGCAAAGGTACGAATATTTTCTTACTTTTCTCGTTATTCTGAAAAAAATGCGTATCTTTGTGTCCTGAAATAAAAAAATGATGTTGCGTATGCATAGGTTTGCCTTTCCCTTTTATCTTTCTTTAATCTCGATGTTGTTGTCTCTGCCTTTGTCGGGTAGGGCAGAAGATTCGTCGCTGACGTTGCATTATGACAGACCGGCAGAATACTTTGAAGAAGCTCTGGTGATAGGCAACGGAACGATGGGTGGTATTGTCTATGGCGGAACGCAGACCGACCGGATCTCGCTCAATGATATCACGTTGTGGACAGGTGAACCTTGTAATATGAACATCTACTCGCCTGATGCCTACAAGACAATCCCTGCTATCAGGGAGGCTTTGCGCAAGGGTGACTACAAAGAGGCCGATCGCTTGCAGCGTGATGTGCAAGGGCATTTCTCACAGAACTATCAGCCGTTGGGTCAGCTCTCCATAGCTTATCTTGATACCCTTGAGACGGTGTCAGGTTATCGTCGCTGGCTTGACCTGAGCAATGCTACAGCAAGCACACTTTATTATCGTGGCAAGTATCTGTATTCTACCGATTATTTTGTTTCGAACCCCGATTCAGGTCTCGTTGTGCATATCACTACAGACAATCCTCGCGGTATTCATGCCCGTTTTTCCCTTTCTTGTCAGCTGCGACATACCCGCAGCACGGAGGGCGAAAACACTCTCGTTGCTGATGGCTATGCGGGTTATACTTCGCTACCCAGTTACTACGATGCTAAGGAGAAGTTTGCCTATGCTCCAGATCGAGGCATCCATTTCCGTACCAAGGTATTGGTGAGTGCTGCCAATACCCATGTAGAGGGTGATGACATTGTGGTCGATGGTGCTCAAGACGTGACACTCTATATCGTTGATGCTACGTCGTTTAATGGCTATGATAAAGACCCGGTGAAGCAGGGGAAGCCCTATAAGCAGCTGGCCGATACGCGATTGAAGCACATCTCCTCTGTGGATTATCCCAAACTGTGGTATCGCCATGTGAAGGACTATCAAAGCATCTACGATCGTGTGAAACTCACCCTGGGCTCTACCTCCAAGGATGAACGTCCCACCGATGTGCAGTTGCGCGAATATGTTGATGAGAGCCGCTTTAACCCAGAGTTAGAGACCCTCTATTTCCAGTATGGGCGCTACCTGCTAATCAGTTGCTCGCGTACACCCAACGTGCCTGCAAACCTTCAGGGGCTGTGGAATGAATCGATACTTCCGCCTTGGTCGTGCAACTATACCAGTAATATCAATGTGGAGGAGAACTACTGGGCAGCAGAGACGGCAGCCCTGCCTGAGATGCACCAGTCGCTCTTCACCTTTATGAAGGAACTTCAGGGCTCGGGTGAACTCACAGCTAAGGCGTACTATGGTGTGAACAAGGGATGGTGTCTGGCTCATAACACAGATATTTGGGCTATGACCTGTCCTGTAGGCTTGCATACCGGCGATCCCATGTGGGCTAACTGGAATATGGGCGGTGCCTGGCTCTCGACCCATATCTGGGAACACTATGCCTTCTCGTTGGATCAAGCTTTCTTGCAAGAATATTATCCCGTGTTGAAGGGTGCTGCAGAGTTCTGTCTGGGGTGGCTTATCTCGACAAAGGATATGGGTGTGGATGGTCAGGAATATCTGATAACGGCTCCTGCGACTTCACCGGAAAACTCGTTTGTGACACCAGAGGGCTATCATGGTCGTACCTGCTATGGTGGTTTTGCCGACATTGCCATGATTCGTGAATGTCTCACCGATGCACGCGATGCGGCCGTCGTATTGGGACGTGATAAGGATTTTGTGGCAGAGGCTAATCAGGCTCTTGCTCGTCTGCAACATTATAAGATAGGTCATAAAGGAAACTTGCAGGAGTGGTTCTACGATTGGGAGGATGAAGATCCGCACCATCGCCATCAGAGTCATCTCTTTGGTATCTATCCTGGTCATCATCTCGATGACGGCGTGAACACCAAGGAGGCTATCCATCGTGCAGCCTCACGTACCCTTGAACTGAAAGGCGACCGTACTACGGGATGGAGTACTGGCTGGCGCGTGAATCTCTATGCCCGACTTCACGATGCCAAGAATGCCTACCATATCTACCGAAAACTACTCAGCTATGTGAGTCCTGATGGTTATCGAGGATCCGATGCACGTCGTGGCGGAGGTACCTATCCCAACCTGCTGGATGCCCATTCCCCTTTCCAGATAGATGGCAACTTTGGGGGCTGTGCCGGTGTGGTTGAGATGCTGATGCAGAGCGAGTTTTTACTTGCAAAAGGGAAAAACCTGATTGCTATAGAACTGCTGCCGGCATTGCCTGCCAACTGGAAGGACGGCTCGGTCTCTGGTATCCGCGCCCGTGGCGGTATCACCGTTGATATGACGTGGCGTGATGTGAAAGTGGAAACCCTTACACTGAATGCTCAACATCGCTGTGAGGTAACACTGACTGTAAATGGCGAGCAGAAAAGGGTGAAATTGAACAAGGGAATGAATAAAATAAAAATTCAATAGACATCAGTAAGAGATTTTAAAGTGTAAAAAACTTTAAATAATGTTATTTTTCTGTCTATTGGTATTGCCAGTTCCATATAATATTTGTACCTTTGCACCCGCAAAAGTGATTGTTGCGCTGGCAATTAGCTAACAACACACTGAAAAAGAGCAGTTTATGTTCCGTAAATAAAGGAATTGGCTGTTTCTCCTTTTTGTGTGTATATAGATGGATAAAAGGCAAAACGACACTTAAAAGCAAAGAATACAAATATTATTTATAACATTTTATTATTTTAATTTTTTAAACTGAAATGCCAGGATTATTAGGAAGAAAAATCGGAATGACATCCGTTTTCAGTGCCGACGGTAAGAATGTACCGTGCACTGTTATCGAAGTTGGTCCTTGCGTTGTGACCCAGGTCAAGACAGTTGAGAAGGATGGCTACAAGGCTGTTCAGCTCGGTTTTGGCGAGGCAAAGGAGAAGAACACTTCAAAACCCATGATGGGCGTGTTCAAGAAGGCCGGCACAACACCAAAGGCCCACTTGGCCGAGTTCAAGTTTGAAGAGGACTACAACCTTGGTGATACCCTCACCGTAGAGCTTTTCGCTGATGCAGAGTTCGTAGACGTTGTAGGTACTTCAAAAGGTAAAGGTTTTCAGGGTGTAGTGAAGCGTCACGGTTTCGGTGGTGTAGGTCAGAGCACTCACGGTCAGGACGACCGTCTGCGTAAGCCCGGTTCTATCGGTGCTTGTTCTTACCCCGCTAAGGTGTTCAAGGGAATGCGCATGGGTGGCCACATGGGTGGTGACCGCGTGACCACACAGAACCTGAAAGTGTTAAAGGTGATTCCTGAGCACAACCTTCTGCTTGTGAAGGGTAGCTGCGCTGGATGCAATGGTTCAACTGTTTTAATCGAGAAGTAAAGAGATGGAAGTTAGTGTATTGAATATCAACGGTCAGGAGACCGGTAGAAAGGTAACTCTGAATGAGGCTATCTTTGGTGTTGAGCCTAATGACCACGTCATCTATCTGGACGTTAAGCAGTATATGGCCAACCAGCGTCAGGGCAACGCCAAGTCTAAGGAGCGTAGCGAGATCTCCGGATCTACTCGCAAACTGGGTCGTCAGAAGGGCGGCGGCGGTGCTCGTCATGGTGATATCAACTCTCCCCTGTTGCGTGGTGGTGCCCGCGTGTTCGGTCCCACACCTCGTGACTACAGCTTCAAGCTGAACAAGAAGGTGAAGCAGCTCGCTCGTAAGTCTGCTCTGAGCTACAAGGCACAGGAGAATGCAATCGTTGTTCTCGAGGACTTCAACTTCGAGGCTCCCAAGACCAAGGAATTCGTGAACATCGCCAAGAACCTGAAGGTTGACGGCAAGAAGTTCCTCCTGGTGATGCCTGAGGCAAACAAGAATGTTTATCTGTCAGCTCGCAACCTGCAGAAGGCTGAAGTGATTGAGGCTGCCAATGTGAATACCTACAAGGTGCTCGACGCTGACGTGCTGGTGATCACAGAGAAGTCGCTGGAGACTATCAACGGAATCTTAAACAAGTAAAAAGGAGACTTAGACTATGGCATTTATTATCAAACCCCTGGTCACTGAGAAGATGACCAAGATTACGGAGAAGCAGCCTAACCGCTATGGCTTCATCGTACGTCCAGAGGCCAACAAGATTGAGATCAAAAAGGAAGTCGAGGCTCTGTACAACGTAACCGTTGAGGATGTGAACACTGTTCGCTACGCTGGAAAGCGCAGCCAGCGTTATACAAAGGCTGGTCTCGTGAAGGGACAGAAGAACGCCTTCAAGAAGGCTATTGTCACTCTGAAAGAGGGTGAGGAAATTGATTTTTACAGCAATATTGATTAATAGAAATGGCAGTACGTAAATTAAAGCCCGTAACTCCGGGTCAAAGACACAAAATTATTGGCACGTTCGAGGATATTACTGCATCCGTGCCAGAGAAGTCTCTCGTTTACGGTAAGCGTTCTACCGGCGGTCGAAACAACACCGGTAAGATGACTGTACGCTACATGGGTGGCGGTCACAAGAAGAAGTATCGTCTGATCGACTTCAAGCGAGAGAAAGATGGTGTTCCTGCTGTAGTAAAGACAATCGAGTACGATCCTAACCGCTCTGCTCGCATTGCACTTCTTTTCTACGCAGATGGTGAAAAACGTTACATAATTGCTCCTAATGGACTGCAGGTTGGCGCAACACTGATGTCTGGTGCAGAGGCAGTGCCCGAGGTGGGTAATGCCCTTCCCCTCGCCAACATTCCCGTAGGTACGGTGATTCACAACATTGAACTCCGTCCAGGTCAGGGTGCACTGCTCGTTCGTTCGGCTGGTAATTTTGCTCAGTTGACTTCTCGTGAAGGAGACTATTGCGTGATTAAGCTCCCTTCAGGTGAGACTCGCAAGGTGCTCTCTGCTTGTAAGGCTACTGTTGGTGCTGTAGGTAATTCTGACCACGCTCTGGAGCAGAGCGGTAAGGCTGGTCGCAGCCGCTGGTTGGGTCGCCGTCCACACAACCGTGGTGTTGTGATGAACCCGCACGATCACCCAATGGGTGGTGGTGAAGGCCGTCAGTCTGGTGGACACCCACGTTCACGTAAGGGCTTGTATGCTAAGGGTCTGAAGACACGTGCACCTAAGAAGCTTTCAAACAAGTACATTATTGAAAGAGCTAACAAGAAGTAATCAAAAAGACAAGAGTTAAATTATGAGTCGTTCATTAAAGAAAGGTCCGTATATCAACGTCGCTCTCGAGAAGAAGGTTCTCGCCATGAATGAGAGTGGCAAGAAGAATGTCGTGAAGACTTGGGCCAGAGCATCAATGATCTCACCCGATTTCGTGGGACACACTGTTGCAGTTCATAACGGTAACAAATTTATTCCTGTTTACATTACTGAAAACATGGTTGGCCACAAGCTCGGTGAGTTCGCACCCACACGTCGCTTCGGTGGACATGCCGGTAACAAGAAGTAATGCCCAGGAGTAATTAAGAATTAAGAATTAAGAATTAAGAATTACAATGGGAGCAAGAAAACATATTAAGGCTGAAGAAAGAAAAGCAGCTCTTAAGACACAGTATTTTGCAAAGCTGAAAGGCTGTCCTTCTTCTCCACGCAAGATGCGTTATGTCGTTGATATGATTCGCGGCATGGAGGTGAACCGTGCACTCGGTGTGCTACGCTTCTCGAAGAAGGCTGCTGCCGCTGATGTGGAGAAACTTCTCCGCTCGGCTATCAATAACTGGGAGCAGAAGAACGATCGCAAGGCAGAGGCCGGCGAGCTGTTCGTTACCCGCATCTTCGTTGACGAGGGTGTTACAATGAAGCGTATGCGCCCCGCACCTCAGGGCCGCGGCTATCGCATCCGTAAGCGCAGTAACCACGTCACTCTTTTTGTTGACGCTAAAACTAACGACGTAAAAGAATAAGTAGAATGGGACAGAAAGTAAATCCAATTAGCAACCGTCTTGGTATCGTAAGAGGTTGGGATTCAAATTGGTTCGGAGGCAAGGACTTCGGAGATAACCTGGTAGAGGATCAGAAAATCCGTAAGTACCTCAACGAGCGTCTGGCTAAGGCTAGCGTTTCGAGGATTGTCATCGAGCGCACTTTGAAGCTGGTTACCATCACTATCTGCACGGCTCGTCCGGGTATCGTCATTGGTAAGGGTGGACAGGATGTGGACAATCTGAAGGATGAGCTGAAGAAGCTCTTCGACAAGGAAGTTCAGATTAATATCTTTGAAGTAAAGCGTCCAGAACTTGACGCAACAATCGTTGCCACTAACATCGCTCGCCAGATTGAGGGCAAGATTGCTTATCGTCGTGCTATCAAGCAGGCTGTGGCCAACACCATGCGCGCTGGTGCAGAGGGTATTAAGGTTCAGATCTCAGGTCGTCTCAACGGTGCAGAAATCGCACGTAGCGAGATGATTAAGGAGGGCCGTACTCCCCTGCACACATTCCGTGCTGACATCGACTTCTGCCAGGCAGAGGCTCTGACTAAGGTTGGTCTGCTGGGCATCAAGGTCTGGATTTGCCGTGGTGAAGTTTACGGCAAGGTTGACCTCGCACCTAACTTCGCTCAGGAGAAGCAGGGTGGACGTGGTAACGGAGGTAACAATGGTGGCCGTAAGTTCCGCAATAAGAAGAAGTAATAATTATTAAAGAAAGAAGCTATCATGTTACAACCAAAAAGAGTAAGATATAGAAGGCCTCAGGATGGACGCGGCAACAAAGGCAACGCCCACAGAGGTACTACACTGGCTTTCGGTTCTTTCGGTATCAAGACCCTTGATGCCAAATGGATTGACAGCCGCCAGATTGAGGCTGCCCGTGTGGCCATCAATCGTTACATGAACCGTGAAGGTCAGGTTTGGATCCGCATCTTCCCCGACAAACCCATCACTCGCAAGCCTGCTGACGTGCGAATGGGTAAGGGTAAGGGTGATCCCGCAGGATGGGTTGCACCTGTAACTCCTGGTCGTATCCTCTTCGAAGTGGAAGGCGTTCCTTTTGAGGTTGCCAAAGAGGCATTGCGCCTCGGTGCTCAGAAGCTGCCTGTTAAGACCAAGTTTGTTGTAAGACGTGACTACGATAAAAACGCTTAATTAGTATGAAGACGAAGGAAATTAAGGAGCTTGAGACCAAGGAATTGGCAGAGCGTTTGGAGACTGAGGTTGCCAAGTACAACCAGATGAAGTTCAATCACAACGTAACTCCGCTGGAGAACCCATCACTGATTAAGGCTGCACGTCGTGATATCGCACGTATGAAGACGGAACTCCGTCAGAGAGAACTTAACAAATAACAATGGTCCAGATGGAAACAAGAAATTTAAGAAAGACAAGACAGGGTGTCGTGATCAGCAACAAGATGGATAAAACCATTGTTATTGCCGCTAAGTTCAAGGAGAAGCACCCTATTTATGGTAAGTTCGTTCAGAAGACGAAGAAGTACCATGCACATGATGAGAAGAATGAGTGCCAGGTAGGTGATACCGTACTCATTATGGAAACCCGCCCTCTGTCAAAGACAAAGCGCTGGAGATTAGTTCAAATTGTTGAAAAGGCTAAGTAATTATGATACAAGCAGAATCAAGACTTACCGTTTGTGATAACAGCGGTGCACGCGAGGCTCTCTGCATTCGTGTGCTGGGTGGTACCCGCCGCCGTTATGCCAGTGTAGGCGACGTGATTGTCGTTGCTATTAAGAACGCAATCCCTACAAGTGATGTGAAAAAGGGTGCAGTATCTAAGGCTCTGATTGTTCGCACAAAGAAAGAGATTCGTCGTGCCGATGGTTCGTACATCCGTTTCGACGACAATGCTTGTGTGCTGCTGAACAATGCCGGTGAGCTGCGTGGTAGCCGTATCTTTGGCCCCGTTGCCCGTGAGCTGCGTGCAGTAAACATGAAGGTCGTTTCTTTGGCACCTGAGGTACTTTAATAGTTTAAAGTTTAAAGTTTATAGTTTAAAGTAATGAGCAAGTTACATATCAAGAAAAACGATACCGTCATGGTCCTGGCCGGTGAGGACAAGGGCAAGACTGGTAAGGTGCTGAAGGTCTTGGTAGAGAAGCAGCGTGCTATTGTTGAGGGTGTGAACATCGTCAACAAGAGCACAAAGCCCAGTGCCAAGAATCCTCAGGGTGGCTTCGAGAAGATTGAGGCTCCCATTCATATTTCAAATTTAAGTTTGATTGACCCGAAGAGCGGCAAGGCTACCCGTGTTGCTATCAAGCACGAGGGCAAAAACGTGATTCGTGTGGCTAAAAAGTCAGGAGAGGAGATTAAGTAATGAATACAGCACAACTGAAGAATACCTATGCCGAGCAGATTGCTCCGGCTCTGAAGAAGCAGTTCAACTACAGTTCTGCTATGCAGATTCCTGTCCTGAAGAAGATTGTCGTAAACCAGGGTCTGGGCGACGCTACTCAGGATAAGAAGATTATCGAGGTGGCTATCAACGAGATTTCTGCCATCACTGGTCAGAAGGCTGTTGCTACCTATTCAAAGAAAGATATCGCCAACTTCAAACTTCGTAAGAAGATGCCTATCGGCGTAATGGTAACACTGCGTCGTGAGCGTATGTATGAGTTCCTTGAGAAGCTCGTTCGCATCGCACTGCCCCGTATCCGTGACTTCAAGGGTATCGAGAGCAAGTTTGACGGTCGTGGTAACTACACACTGGGTATCCAGGAGCAGATTATCTTCCCCGAGATCAATATCGATTCAGTAGACCGCATCCAGGGTATGAACATCACCTTCGTTACCACGGCTAAGACCGACGAGGAGGGTTATGCTCTGCTGAAAGCTTTCGGTCTTCCATTCAAGAACGCTAAAAACGATTAAGAGTTATGGCAAAAGAATCAATGAAAGCCCGCGAGGTGAAGCGCGCCAAGCTCGTTGCTCGCTATGCTGAGAAGCGTGCTGCGCTGAAGAAGATCATCGCTACCGCTGACGTGAATACTGAGGAAGGTGCAATGGCAGCCTATGAGGCAGCACGCAAACTTCAGGAGATTCCCTGCAACGCCAACCCCATTCGTCTGCACAACCGTTGCAAGATCACCGGTCGTCCAAAGGGTTATATGCGTCAGTTCGGTCTCTCTCGTATTCAGTTCCGCGAGATGGCTTCTAACGGTCTGATTCCCGGAGTGAAGAAGGCAAGCTGGTAAACAAACAGAAAGAGTTTTTTATTTAATATTGTCGGGGGAGTCCCGATTAATTAAACAATTATTTTTATGACAGATCCAATAGCAGATTTTCTGACGAGGTTGAGAAACGCAATCATGGCTCATCACCGTGTTGTAGAAGTACCAGCTTCAAACTTGAAGAAGGAGATCACAAAAATCCTCTTCGAGAAGGGTTACATTCTGAACTACAAGTTCATTGAGGATGGCCCTCAGGGTACTATCAAGGTTGCCTTGAAGTATGACCCTGTAACAAAAGAGAACGCCATCAAGTTCTTGAAACGTGTATCCACTCCAGGTCTTCGTAAGTACACTGGTTACAAGGATATGCCGAGAGTTATTAACGGACTGGGTATCGCTATCTTATCCACGTCTAAAGGTGTAATGACCGACAAAGAGGCCGCCCAGCAGAAAATTGGTGGTGAGGTGCTTTGCTATGTCTATTAATTGGAGGATAGAATATGTCAAGAATAGGAAAATTGCCAATTAGTATTCCTGCTGGCGTTACCGTTGCCCAGGACAAGGACGGAGTCGTTACAGTAAAAGGCCCCAAGGGTGAGCTCTCTCAGAAAGTCGACAAGTCAATCAATGTGAAGATTGAGGATGGTCACGTATCTTTCGAGGTTGACGAGAACAGCCCTGTGAACATCAAGCAGAAGCAGGCTTTCCACGGCCTTTACCGCGCTCTTGTCAACAATATGGTTGTTGGCGTGAGCGAGGGTTACAAGAAGGAGCTGGAACTCGTGGGTGTAGGTTATCGTGTTTCTAATCAGGGTAATCTGATTGAATTCGCACTTGGTTATACGCACCCCATCTTCATCCAGCTTCCTAAGGAAGTGAAGGTTGAGACCAAGTCGGAGCGTAACCAGAATCCTCAGATCATTCTTGAGTCTTGCGACAAGCAACTGCTCGGACTTATTTGTGCTAAAATTCGTTCTTTCCGCAAGCCTGAGCCTTACAAAGGAAAGGGTATCTTGTTCAAGGGTGAGGTTATCCGTCGTAAGTCGGGTAAGTCAGCTTCTGCGAAGTAATCTTTATAGTTAAATGTTAAAAGTTAAAAGTTAAAAGATTATGACGACAAAGAAAGTAGAAAGACGAATTAAGATCAAATATAGAATTCGTAAGAGCGTATTCGGCACTGCCGAGCGTCCTCGTATGAGCGTGTTCCGCAGTAACAAGCAGATTTACGTTCAGGTGATTAACGATTTGGAAGGTAAAACACTTGCTTCTGCATCTTCTCTGGGTCTTGAGGCTATGCCTAAGATTGAGCAGGCAGCCAAGGTTGGTGAACTGATTGCCGCAAAGGCTAAGGAGGCTGGCGTAGAGTCTGTTGTCTTCGACCGTAACGGTTATCTGTATCACGGCCGTGTGAAGTCGCTCGCTGATGCAGCTCGTAAAGGTGGACTTAATTTTTAAACGATTATGGCAATGAACAAAGTTAGAGTAAATAGTGATGTTGAACTGAAAGACAGACTGGTTGCCATCAACCGTGTAACAAAGGTAACCAAAGGTGGTCGTACCTTTACTTTCGCAGCTATCGTAGTTGTCGGTGACGGCAATGGCGTTATTGGCTGGGGCCTGGGTAAGGCAGGTGAAGTTACAGCTGCTATCGCTAAAGGCGTAGAGTCTGCCAAGAAGAATCTTGTTAAGGTTCCCGTGCTCAAGGGTACTATCCCTCATGAGATGGAAGCATGCTTCGGTGGTGCTCAGGTTTTCCTGAAGCCCGCTGCTGCCGGTACTGGTCTTGTGGCTGGTGGTGCTATGCGTGCTGTGCTTGAGAGCGCAGGTATTAAGGATGTGCTTGCTAAGTCAAAGGGCTCTTCTAACCCCCACAACTTGGTAAAGGCTACCATCGAGGCTCTGAGCCAGATGCGTGATGCCTATACCGTAGCAGGTACACGTGGTATCAGTATGAACAAAGTATTCAACGGTTAAGGAGGTATAACTATGGCAACAATTAAGATTCAACAGATTAAAAGTAAGATCGGTTATCCCGTTGACCAGAAGCGTACCCTCGAGGCTATCGGCCTTCGTAAGATTGGCCAGGTAGTGGAGAAGGAAGATACTCCTGCCCTCCGTGGTATGATTCGCAAGGTACATCATCTGGTGACCGTTATTGACTAAACAGTAATCACACATTTAAACAGAATTCGATTATGAAACTGAATAATTTGAAACCTGCAGAGGGCTCTACCCACTCACGCCGTAGAATTGGTCGCGGTCCAGGCTCTGGTCTGGGCGGTACTTCTACCCGTGGTCACAAGGGTGCCAAGGCTCGCTCTGGTTATAAGAGAAAGATTGGTTTTGAAGGTGGTCAGATGCCTCTGCAGCGTCGTGTTCCGAAGTCTGGTTTTAAGAACATCAACCACAAGGAGTACTTTGCTGTAAACCTGTCTACTCTCCAGAAACTGGCAGAGGAGAAGAATCTCACCAAGATAGGAATTGCAGAGTTGGTGGCAGCTGGCCTGACCAACGGCAAGGAGCTGGTGAAGGTTCTCGGCAACGGCGAACTCAAGGCTAAGGTTGACGTGGAGGCAAATGCCTTCTCAAAGACCGCTGAGGAAGCAATCAAAGCAGTAGGTGGAAACGCAACAATAATCTAAAAACGAAAATGAAGAAGTTAATAGATACCCTCAAGAACATCTGGAAGATCGAGGATTTGCGTCAGCGCATCCTTATCACAGTATTGTTTGTCGCAATCTACCGTTTCGGTACAAAGATTGTGCTTCCAGGCATTGACTACAATGGATTGGATAAATTACAGGATCAGACTGCTACCGGTCTGATGTCACTTCTCGATATGTTCTCGGGTGGCGCATTCTCTCACGCATCTATCTTTGCGCTGGGAATCATGCCTTACATCTCGGCTTCTATCGTTATGCAGCTTCTCGCTGTTGCTGTACCTTATTTCCAGAAGATGCAGCGTGAGGGTGAGAGCGGCCGCAAAAAGATTTCAGCGTATACTCGGTACCTGACAGTAGCAATCCTACTGTTTCAGGCTCCGAGTTACCTCTTTAACCTGAAGTTCCAGGTTGGTCCAGCCCTTGCTTCGGGCATCGACTGGCCTGTCTTCATGGTTCCCGCTACCATTATCCTTGCTGCAGGTAGTATGTTTATTCTGTGGCTGGGTGAGCGCATAACAGATAAGGGTATTGGAAATGGTGTCTCGCTGATCATTATGATTGGTATCATCGCTCGTCTGCCGAATGCCTTCTTCCAGGAGGCTGGCTCTCGCTTCGCTGCCGCTACCGGTGGTGGCTTGGTGATGTTCCTCATCGAGATTATCATTCTTTATGCCGTTGTTTGCGCCTCTATTGTTTTGGTACAGGGTGTCCGCAAGATTCCTGTGCAGTATGCAAAGCGTGTTGTTGGCAACAAGACTTATGGTGGTGCACGTCAGTACATTCCCCTCAAGCTTTTCGCTGCTAACGTAATGCCTATCATCTTTGCTCAGGCTCTGATGTTCATCCCCCTGGCCATTGTTCAGTATGCCAATCCTCAGGAGGCAAGTTGGTTTACGCGTTCGTTGATGGATCACCAAAGCTGGCTCTATAATGTTATCTTTGCCATCCTGATTATTGCATTTACCTACTTCTATACAGCTATCACGCTGAACCCCACTCAGATGGCAGAGGATATGAAGCGTAACAATGGATTTATCCCTGGTGTGAAGCCTGGTAAGGATACCGCTGAATACATTGACACTGTGATGTCTCGCATTACGTTGCCTGGCTCGCTCTTCATTGCCTTCATCGCTATCATGCCCGCTTTTGCCGGATTGCTTGATGTAAAGCAGGAGTTTGCTCAGTTCTTCGGTGGTACGTCACTGCTGATTCTCGTTGGTGTGGTACTTGATACCCTCCAGCAGATTGAGAGTCATCTTTTGATGCGCCATTATGATGGTCTGCTTAATTCCGGTCGTATCCACGGCCGAGGTGGCGTTGCCGCTTACTAAGTGAATGAAGATATTTCTGAAAACTGAAGATGAAATTGAGCTGATGCGTCAGGCCAACCTGCTGGTTGGAAAAACCCTTGGCGAATTAGCGAAACATATTCAACCTGGTGTTACGACCCTCCAGTTGGATCGAGTGGCTGATGAGTTTATTCGCGACCACGGAGCTGTCCCGACCTTCAAGGGTTTTCCCAATCCATATGGAGGGCCGTTTCCTGCCAGTATCTGTACATCTGTAAATGATGTTGTGGTACATGGTATTCCTGATGAACGGACTGTATTGAGAGAGGGAGATATCGTCTCAATCGATTGCGGTACGCTTCTCAACGGCTTTAATGGTGATTCTTGCTACACGTTCTGTGTCGGTGAGGTCTCAGAGGAGGTCAAGAAACTTTTGTTGGTGACTAAGGAGTCGCTATACAAAGGAATAGAGAATGCCGTGGCAGGAAAGCATATAGGTGATATCGGCAGTGCCGTTCAGGACTACTGTGAAGCAGAGGGGTATGGCGTTGTTCGAGAACTGACAGGTCACGGTATTGGTCGTGAGATGCATGAGGATCCACAGGTACCCAACTATGGTAAACGTGGTAATGGTGTCCTGCTGAAAGCTAATATGTGCATCGCTATTGAACCGATGATTACGATGGGGAAACGTGACATCTATTTGAAACCAGACCGTTGGAGTGTCTGCACCCGTGACGGAAAGCCAGCTGCTCATTTTGAGCATACGGTGTTAGTGCGCCGGGGAAAGGCCGAGATTTTATCATCATTTGAAGAAATAGAATCAATCTAAAGAATAAAGCATGGCAAAACAGTCCGCTATTGAGCAGGATGGAACAATTATCGAGTCGCTCTCGAATGCAATGTTCCGTGTAGAACTAGAGAATGGTGTGCAGATTATAGCACACATTTCAGGAAAGATGCGTATGCACTACATACGTATTCTGCCTGGCGACAAGGTCAAGGTAGAGATGAGTCCCTACGATTTGACGAAAGGAAGAATTGTTTTTCGATACAAATAAATTTATTCAGAGATATGAAAACAAGAGCATCGTTGAAGAAGCGCACCCCTGATTGTAAGATCGTACGTCGTAAGGGTCGCCTGTTCGTTATCAACAAGAAGAACCCCAAGTATAAGATGCGTCAGGGTTAAAATTGTTAAAATAGCATAACAAAGTGCGGAGGTTTGAGAAAATCTTCGTACCTTTGTGCGCTTTTTAGCAGAATTTCGAAATTTATACATTATTATTTATCTTTTTAATTAACAAATGGCAATAAGAATTGTTGGAGTAGATTTGCCCCAGAACAAGCGTGGCGAAATCGCATTGACCTATATCTATGGTATTGGTCGAAGTAGTTCAGCAAAGATATTGGATAAAGCAGGCGTCAGCCGCGACCTGAAGGTCAGCGAGTGGAGTGACGATCAGGCAGCCAAGATCCGTGAAATTATCGGCGCTGAATTCAAGGTTGAAGGTGATCTCCGCAGTGAGATCCAGTTGAATATTAAGCGACTGATGGATATTGGTTGCTATCGTGGAGTCCGTCATCGTAATGGTCTTCCTGTTCGTGGTCAGAGCACCAAGAACAATGCTCGTACTCGTAAGGGTAAGAAGAAGACTGTTGCAAATAAGAAGAAGGCCACGAAGTAAAGTTTAAAGTTTAAGGTTTAAAGTTTAAAGTTATGGCAAAGAAAACAGTCGTTTCTAAGAAAAGGAATGTGAAGGTAACCGCCATTGGTCAGTTGCACGTTCACAGTTCTTTCAATAATATTATTGTTTCACTGGCAAATGACGAGGGTCAGATCATCTCTTGGTCATCAGCTGGTAAGATGGGCTTCCGCGGTTCTAAGAAGAACACTCCTTATGCTGCTCAGATGGCAGCCGAGGATTGCGCAAAGGTGGCTTTCGACCTGGGATTGCGCAAGGTGAAGGCATACGTGAAGGGTCCTGGTAATGGCCGTGAGTCGGCTATTCGTGCCGTACATGGTGCAGGTATTGAGGTTATGGAGATTGTTGACGTTACGCCACTGCCCCACAATGGCTGTCGTCCTCCTAAGCGTCGTCGCGTATAATCATTGCGTTATGTTGTAATAGCGTAATATCGTAATAACGAAAAAAGAAATATTTTTGAATTATGGCAAAGTATATTGGACCGAAATCTAAAATTGCACGCCGATTTGGTGAACCCATCTTCGGCGCCGACAAAGTTTTGTCTAGGAGAAACTTCCCTCCTGGACAGCATGGCAATAACCGTCGTCGCAAGATGTCGGAGTATGCTGTCATGTTGGCAGAGAAGCAAAAAGCCAAGTACACGTATGGAGTGCTTGAGCGCCAGTTCCGCATTTTGTTTGAGAAAGCCGCTAAGGCTGACGGTATCACCGGTGAGGTGCTGCTTCAGTTGCTTGAGAGCCGTCTCGACAATGTAGTGTTCCGTCTGGGTCTTGCTCCTACTCGTGCCGCTGCTCGTCAGTTGGTAGGCCATCGTCATATCGTTGTTGATGGTAAGGTAGTAAACATTCCTTCGTATTCAGTGAAAGCTGGTCAGGTAATAGGTGTTCGCGAGAAGTCAAAGTCTCTCGAGGTTATCGGTGATGCTCTGGCTGGTTTCAATCACAGCAAATATGCATGGATTGAGTGGGACGAGCAACAGAAGGCTGGTAAGTTCTTGCACCGTCCTGATCGTGCAGATATTCCTGAGAGCATTAAGGAGCAGTTAATCGTTGAGTTGTACTCTAAGAACTAAAAATCATTAAATTAATGGCGATATTAGCATTTCAAAAACCCGATAAAGTGGTAATGTTGGAAGCCAGCGACAAATTCGGCAAGTTCGAATTTCGTCCGTTGGAGCCGGGCTTCGGTGTAACAATCGGTAATGCCCTGCGCCGCATACTCCTTTCATCGCTTGAGGGCTATGCTATCAACACCATTCGTATTGCTGGCGTTGAGCATGAGTTCTCATCCGTTCCTGGTGTAAAGGAAGATGTAACCAACATTATCTTGAACCTTAAGCAAGTTAGGTTCAAACAAGTAGTTGAAGAATTCGAGAACGAGAAAGTCAGCATCACCGTTGAGAATTCTACCGAGTTCAAGGCCGGTGATATAGGCAAGTATCTGACTGGATTTGAAGTGTTAAATCCCGATTTGGTGATTTGTCATCTCGACTCTAAAGCTTCAATGCAGATAGATTTGACCATTAATAAAGGTCGTGGATATGTTCCTTCTGATGAGAACCGCGAGTTCTGCACCGATGTGAATGTTATCCCCATAGATTCTATCTACACCCCTATCCGTAACGTGAAGTTCGCAGTAGAGCCTTTCCGTGTCGAGCAGAAGACCGACTACGATAAGCTTGTGCTTGAAGTCACGACGGATGGTTCCATTCACCCGAAGGATGCTCTGAAAGAGGCAGCCAAAATCCTTATCTATCACTTTATGCTCTTCTCTGACGAGAAGATTACCCTTGAGACTAATGATGTAGAGGGCAATCAGGAGTTTGATGAGGAGGTACTGCATATGCGTCAGTTGCTGAAGACCAAGCTCGTTGACATGAATCTCTCGGTTCGTGCATTGAATTGTCTGAAGGCTGCAGATGTTGAGACCCTTGGTGATCTCGTACAGTACAATAAAACTGATCTCTTGAAGTTCCGCAACTTTGGTAAGAAATCGCTCACTGAGCTTGATGATTTGCTCGAGAGTCTGAATCTGTCGTTTGGAACCGACATTTCAAAGTATAAACTGGACAAGGAATAATGCATAATTCATAATGCATAATTCATAATTTGCCCAATAAAAGTAAAAACAAACAATGAGACATAATAAGAAATTCAACCATCTCGGTCGTACTGCATCGCATCGCGCTTCCATGCTTGCCAACATGGCCATTTCGCTGATCATGCACAAAAGAATCACTACGACCGTGGCCAAGGCAAAGGCCCTCAAGAAGTATGTTGAACCCCTGATTACTAAGGCTAAGGAGGATTCAACTAATTCACGTCGTGTAGTTTTCAGCTACCTGCAGAACAAGGAAGCTATCAAGGAACTCTTCTCTACTGTTAGTGAGAAAGTAGGCGACCGTCCCGGTGGATACACCCGTATCATCAAGCTGGGTACTCGTCAGGGTGACGCTGCTCAGATTTGCTTTATCGAGCTCGTTGACTTTGATCCTGAAATGGCAAAGGCTGAGACCAAGAAGAAGGCTACTCGTCGTTCACGCAAGGCTACTAAGGCCGAGGCTCCTGCTCAGGAAGCTCCTAAGGCTGAAGAAGTACCTGCTGCTGAGGCACCTGCTGAAGCTCCCGCAGCCGAAGAGGCTCCGAAGGCTGAATAAGAGTTTGAACAACGAATTCTCTGATATGAAAGTCCGTACCGTTCTGGTGCGGACTTTTTTGATTTATAGGTCAAATATTTGATTATTCAATTTTAATGGGGTAAATTAGAAACTTGGCTTTGCATCTCCTCGCAGGAAATTCACCCAACCGTCTTCGTCCTTGGCATAATAACCTTGAAAACGGAGCGTTGTCTCGTCTGCATAATCGAATGTGGCAACGTATGAGTAGGCCCTATAGTTACGCTCTTCATCGTATTTTGCTTCCAGCTGCAGACAATTCCGCTTTGTACTGCCTTCACCCTCTGGGTTCCAGTATCTTAACTTCCATGTTCCCGTAAATGTACCGTTCATCGGTCCTTCCTCATCTCCCCAACCGATGGGCTGACCGGCATTCTTCCAGTCTGTGTATTGCTCCCTGCCGTTGATAGTGACCAACTCGCGGCACTGCCACTTGCGAAAGCCAGTGAATGTTCCGTCATTCTTGAATGTCAGTCGCTCGAAATACCGATGCCGCTCTCCGATTTTCTCGTAGTGCCATGTGCCGACCATCAGCGGAGCATACTTCTCGTTCAGTTGCACAGTCTTTTCGTGTGCCTCTGGATCGACAAATTTTGGTTCGTCGCTGCCGCAAGAGGCGAATGCGAGGGTGGCAATCAGGAGGAAGATAAGTTTGTTTTGTTTCATATTGCTTATTTGTTATTCGTGCTGCAAAGTTACGAAAAAGGGAGGGAAAAGCCCTCGGTAAAGGCTGAAAAGTGGGTGCCGAGGGTGAAAGTCTGAAAAAATGTTCAGAGTTTTGGGCGATTTTTGAATCATTCGACTTAATTTTAGTGAAATCTATTTGGATTAGTGCGACTTTATCTTTTCAATTAGGAGATAAGCA
>Ga0256407_10005882_pt1 | contig 19307 bp, 14 predicted proteins | sample RumenRJG_04DNA_FD_193489 | JGI IMG/M metagenome (GOLD analysis project Ga0256407, IMG submission 193489) | Bovine rumen microbial communities from Lethbridge, Alberta, Canada - RJG_04 | ecosystem: Host-associated > Mammals > Digestive system > Stomach > Rumen | place: Canada: Alberta... | reverse complement strand
GCTGGTTCTGGGCGGTCTCGCGCTGCAACTGCACCTTGGCCTTGTCGTTGTGGTGGGTGTACAGCGCGCCGATATTCCATGTCAGGCGGGCACCCACCATGCCGTTCCACGACCAGTCACGGCCCATCATGTCCTTGAACATGTTGTAGCCCGGGTAGCCGTAGTAGCCCTGGGCAAACACGCCCAAGCGCGGCAACAGGGCGGTCTTGAGTGCACGGTCCTGGGCGTCGGCGAGCCGCAGTTGGCTGTCGATGAGCCGCAGTTCGGGACGGTTGTTGCCGCCAACGGCATCGATAGCGGCAGGCTTGGTCACATGGTTCACTTCTATTCCGCAGAAGGTGCCCAGCATCGCCGTCAGCACGCGGCGCTGTGACTCGAGGGTGGTCATCTGCTGCACGACGTTCAGTCGCTCGGCGGTGACGTTGTTCAGGTCACATTGCGCTGCTGTGCCGTGCTTGAGCATCGAGGTCAGTTTCTTCTCGCTGGCGGCAAGTTGCTCCTGCAGGTCCTGATTGAGGCTGATCTGGTCATCGAGCAGCAACAGGCCGAAGTACATCTCGTTGACACGTTGGCGCACCTGGTACAGTTCCACGTCGAGCCTGGCCTGCTGAACGGCGCCCTGCTCGCGGGCCACCTGCTTCTGGGCACTGATAGCGCCGCCGTCAAACACGGTCTGTTGCAGGTCGAGCCCCAGGCGGTACTGGTCCTTGCCCAGACCCTTCATGTCCACACCCATCTGCCGCAACAGCCCTGTCATCTCGTCGGGCCACGCGGGCACGGCGCTCTGGTAGGTGGCTTGGGCGGTCGCCGTGAGTTGTGGGAGCCACCCTTTCTGGATATTGTCGACGGTGAGGTCGGTGGTGCGGGCAATCAGGTCGTGCTGGGCGATAAGCGGGTAATTGCGCTCGGCAGCCTGCTGGCACTGCTCGAGGGTCTGTGCCGTGGCTGTAAGCGTCATGCACACGCTGATGATGAAAAAAAGCCGTTTCATGTCGTTGTGAATTGGTTGGATATCGCAAAGTTAATGCCTTATTGTATAGCGGCAAATATCCAAAGCAGGGAAATAATGTCCTATTTGTACAAAATATTAAGATGATTATTGTTTTTTGAGGGTATTTGGTTATCTTTGTGTTCAAAAATTCGATAGCGATGGCAGAAATGAGAAAATTAAGTCTGGCCCAACTCAAACAACTCATCGAGGGCAACGATGAGGATTTGGCCAATAACTACATCTCGCGCAACGTGGCTGTAGCGCGCAACGTGCGCCTCAACCTCATCAAGGACCAGATTGTCGGCCAGCCAACGCTTATGCCCGAGATGCGTATCCTGATGATTAAGAACGGCTGGGCCGAACCCGTCATCAACATGATGGAGCGGCATTTCGAGACCGGTGACCTCGTGTTTCTTGGAACCAACGGCATTCTCCAATACAAGGATGCGTCGAGCGATGTGCAGGGCATAGGCCTGTCCATCAGCGACGAGTTGTTCTCGCTGGCCATCGGCAACCGCATCCCCAGGGCCTTTGACGGCCACTTGCGTCATTTCCAGTTGCACTTGCAGCCCGAGGAGCAGGAACAGTTGGACCAATTGCACCTGATGCTCTACCGCCACTTGAGGCAGCCCGACGGCAGCAGCCAGGTGACCGTACACCTGTTGAGCGCCTTCCTGTGGTATGTGGACCACCTGTGGAGCCGCCACGAGCAGACCTACCGCGAGAGCCAGACGCGCGAGCAGCGGCTGTTCGCCGATTTCATTCAGTTGGTGAGCGAGTTCGCTCCCGAGCACCACACCATCGACTTCTATGCTTCACGCTTGTGCATCACGCCCCGCTACATGAGCACCATCGTCCGGCAGGTGAGCGGCAAGAGTGCCAAGCAATGGATTGATGATGCCCTGGTCACCCGCATCAAAATCAACCTCAAACATACCGACAAGTCCGTTGCCCGCATCTGCGATGACATGAATTTCCCCAATCCCTCGTTCCTCACCAAGTTTTTCAAACGGATGACGGGCCAGACGCCGAGCCAGTTCCGCCGATAGCAATAAAACAGTAATGGTTGGACATGAAAAATCCAACCATTACTGTTTTTATATATAAGGTATTGTCTTTACTCCTTGACCAGCAGTGTGCCGGTCTTGCCCTGCAGTGCTTCGCGGGCCTTGTCGAGCGAGGTGATCAGGGCTGTGCCACCGGTCGTGTTCTCGACGAAACTGATGCATGATTCCACCTTGGGCAGCATGCTGCCGGGGGCGAAGTGACCCTGCTGGATGTATTCGCGGGCCTCGGCGATGGTCATGCGGTCCAGGTCTTTCTGGTCGGGCTTGTTGAAGTTGATCGACACCTTCTCCACAGCGGTGAGGATCACCAGCATGTCGGCATTCAGGTCGAGGGCCAACTTGGCGCTGGCGCGGTCCTTGTCGATAACGGCTGCCACACCCTCATAGTCGCCGGGGCCATTCTCCACAACGGGTATGCCACCACCACCCACGGTGATGACCACGCTGTGCAGGCCTACCAACTGCTCCACGATGGGCAACTCGACAATCTTGACGGGGATGGGCGAGGGCACCACGCGGCGGTAGCCACGGCCGGCATCCTCAACAAAGGTATAGCCCGTCTCGGCAACGATGCGGTCAGCATCCTCCTTGCTGTAGAACATGCCAACAGGCTTGGTCGGCTTCTGGAAAGCGTCGTCGTTCTTGTCAACAACCACCTGGGTCACCACAGCGGCACAGGGCTTGTTGATGCCACGGCGGGCCAACTCGCGCTCCACAGCCTGCTGCAGGTGATAACCGATGTAACCCTGCGTCATGGCGCCACACTCGGGGAACGGCATGGCGGGAGTGCCGCCACCATTGTTGGCCGAGTATTCAAAGGCCAGGTTCACCATACCCACTTGCGGGCCGTTGCCGTGACCGATAACGACGTCATAGCCCTCCTCAACGAGGTCCACGATGGTCGAAGCGGTACCCTTCACCAGGTCCAACTGCTCCTGCGGAGTCTTGCCCAGGGCGTTGCCGCCCAGAGCGATTACAAGACGTTTGCTCATAATACTGTGTTGTCTTATTTTTCTTTTAATGAATGATGTTCAAGAAAGATTAATGATTAAAGTCCATGAGCAATCACCCATTAACCTTTAACCATTAATCTTTAAACTTCCAGTTCACCACTGTGAACCGGATTAAATTACTTCAGCGTGGCGTACATCACGGCCTTGATGGTGTGCATGCGGTTCTCGGCCTCGTCAAACACCTTGGATTGCGGGCTGCGGAACACCTTGTCGGTAACCTCCATCTCGGGCAGACCGAACTTCTTGTAGATGTCGGCGCCGATGGTGGTCTCCAGGTCGTGGAACGAGGGCAGGCAGTGCAGGAAGATGGCGCCGGGGTTGGCGTTCTTCATCACCTCGTCATTCACCTGATAGGGGCTCAGCAACTTGATGCGCTCGGCCCAGATCTCGTCGGGCTCGCCCATCGATACCCAGATGTCGGTATAGATGACGTCAGCGTTTTTGGTGCCCTTCTTCACGTCGGGAGTCAGGGTGATGGTGCAGCCGTTCTCCTTGGCAATCTTCTTGCAGGTGTCAACGAGTTTCTTGTCAGGCATGTTGTCCTTGGGACCGCAGGCCACGAAGTTGATACCCAACTTTGCCGATACGACCATCAGCGAGTTAGCCACGTTGTTGCGGGCATCACCCATGAAGACCATCGTCAGGCCCTTATAGTGACCGAAGTGCTCCTCGATGGTGAGAACGTCGGCAAGCATCTGAGTGGGGTGGAAGTCGGTGGTCAGACCATTCCAAACGGGAACACCGGCGTGCTTGGCCAGGTCCTCAACAATCTGCTGGTCGAAGCCACGGTACTCGATACCGTCGAACATGCGGCCCAGCACCTTGGCGGTGTCTTCGAGCGACTCCTTCTTGCCCATCTGCGATGAACCGGGATCGAGGTAGGTAACACCCATACCCAGGTCATTGCCGGCTACCTCAAACGAGCAGCGGGTCCTGGTGGAGGTCTTCTCGAACAAGAGCACGATGTTCTTGCCTGCAAGGTACTTGTGGGGAGTTCCGGCGCGTTTCATGCGCTTGAAATCCTTAGCAAGTTCGAGTAAATACTGAATCTCTTCGGTAGAGAAATCGAGCAACTTCAGGAAACTTCTTCCAGATAAACTTCTTGGCATAATTGTAAGTTGTATTAAAAGATTAATAATATAGTTGTTAGTTGTTAGTTGTTTGTTTTTAGTTTTTAGTTTTTAGTTTTTAGTTTTTAGTTCCTAGTTTCTAGTCCCTAGTCCCTAGTTGTTAGTCCAGGGTCCGTTGTAGTCGTGGGTGAAAATCTCTAAACCCTAAACTCTAAACTCTAAACTGCGGCTCCGCCGCATTAGTCACGCCACAGCGGCATGCTCATGCAGCGGGGGCCTCCGCGGCCGCGTGAGAGTTCGCTGCTCGGGATTTCGAGCACGGTGATGCCCTCGTCGCGCAGGATGGCGTTGGTCACATTGTTTCGCTCGTAGACGATGACTTTGCCCGGAGCGATGCACAGCGTGTTGCTGCCGTCGTTCCACTGTTCGCGTTCGGCGGTGATGAGGTCGCCACCGCCGCACTTGATGAGCGTGACGTGCTCCAGACCCAGCGACTCGGCCAGAATCTCCTCCAGCGTCTCCTCCTTGCGCTCCAACTTGATGTCTTCGCCCTCGCCGCGGGTGAGTTTGAACACCTCCAGCGGGCCCAGGATACCGGGGTGCACGGTGAACTTGTCGTGGTCAATCTGGGTGAACACGGTGTCCAGGTGCATGAACGCACGAGTCTCGGGAATATGGATGGCCAGCACGGTGTCGATGGCCGAATTACCGTTGGCAAAGATATTCTTGGCAATCAGTTCGATGCCGTCGGGCTCGGTGCGCTGGCTGATGCCGATGGCGAGCGTGTGCTCGTTCAGGTTCAGGATGTCGCCGCCCTCGATGCGGTAGGGCAGATCGCGGTCATAGTAGTGCTCCACGTCCTTGAAGTCGGGGTGGTACCTGAAGATGTAGTCCCCGTAGATGGTCTCGCGGCAGCGGGTCACCGAGAACATGCGGTTGATGCTCACGCCCGTGCCGATGCAGGCGAACGGGTCACGCGTGAAGTACAGGTTGGGCATCGGCTTGACCACAAAGCGGCTGTCGCCGCGCACCTGGTCCACCAGCGAATTCTCCACCTCGCGCGGGTCGCGGGGCAGGTCCTGCAGGTAGATGCCTTCCATCGTCTTCAGCACCAGTTCCTTGCTCGAGGTGATGCCGTTCAGGTAGTTATAGATGATGTCGTGGTATTTCGTTGCACAGATTCCGGCCTCCTCGATGAACTGGCGCAGGAACTGTTCCCTGATGTCGGGATTCAGGTCCAGCACCTCGGCCATCAAGTCCTCCAGGTAAACCACCTCAACGCCATTGTCACGCAGCACCTGCGAGAAGGCATCGTGCTCCTCCTCGGCCACTTTCAGATAGGGAATATCGTCAAACAGCAGTTCTTCCAGAGTGTTGGGTGTCAGGTTGAGCAGTTCACGTCCGGGACGGTGCAACAAAACCTTCTTCAAAGGCTTTATCTCACTAGTAACATGAATACCTCTCATGACTTGGAAATTATTGCGTTCTTGTTTATGTTATGGATGTTCAAAATTCGGGGGCAAAGGTAAGCAAATTCCCTCAACCTTACATAATTTTTCACATCTTTTTATTAACACGGGTGATTGGCGACATGACCCCTCTGCCAGTTGATCTTTTTTACTGGCTGAATTCAATAGGGGGCAGATGTTAAAATCGTGTGTTAAAAATGGGTCTTTCTCTTGCATCTATCGTCGGGAGTGTGTATCTTTGCCGTGTCGTTAAGACAATCGGTCATTGAAAAACTGTCCACATCAAAGTAGATCGGGATACTCTTCAAATTTTTTATGAAATGCCGAGTAAAGCGCTGCCCGCAATGGCGGGCCTCGACCGCAAGGTGCTTAACAGCCGGAGGATTACAAAGCAGGTGGCGCCCTCAAATCCTGTATTTAATCGGAGTTTCATCACATCCTTTGGTGTGGCTTCTTATAGCAAGGGACGGATGTTGCGCTAGCGGACATCCGTCCCCTGCCTTTTTTTAGCGGAAAAAACATATCGCGTTTGGCCGTTTGCGGGAAAAGGTGTACATTTGCAGCGTAAAACCAAAAACTGAACAAGACAATGAAGGCATATTTATATGAGGAAGAGGCGCAGCCCATCGAGCCCATCGATGAGCACAAACTGGCCATCGCCGACCAGAAGCCCGAGAAGTCGGACGTCCCCAAACTGTCGCTCTATGTGGTCAAGTACAAGCCCCTGTTGGCCGCCACTTTCATCGCACTGGTGATTTTCGTCATCTGGGCACTTGCAACCTGGCTGCTGAACTGATTTTTTGTAACTTCGTCTAAACGGCTGGCATTGTGATAGATAATGCCTGCAGTGGTGGTGTGTCAATAATTTTTTTTGAAAAAAGTTACCCAAAAGGCTTGCCAGTTCAAAAAATAGCAGTAACTTTGCACCGCTAAAACGAAAAAATGGTCCCTTAGCTCAATTGAATAGAGCGTTTGACTACGGATCAAAAGGTTACAGGTTTGAATCCTGTAGGGATCACTTGAAGAGAGCGCAATCGCTGAGAAATCAGTCGGTTGCGCTTTCTTTTTTTTGAATCGTCGTCAACGTTTGCTGTCACGCATAACTATGCATGCCGCCGAGGATGAAGTTTACACCAAAGTAAGTGATTAACACACTCAGGAAAGCGATAATGCAGTAGGCGTGGAAGAATTGTGCCTTGCGGAACATGGGCAATGACTGGCCGTGTAAGGGCAGGGCGTAGATGATGAGGGTGATCAGAGCCCACACCTCTTTGGGGTCCCAACTCCAGTAGGAGCCCCACGACACATTGGCCCAGACGGCTCCGATAAACACGCCGATGGTCAGCAGGAAGACGGCAGGGTAGAGGATGACCTGTCCGACGACGTGCAGACGTTCGACCACCTCCTTATTATTCCGCAGGGTGAGTGCCATCACACCTCCCAGCATAAGGAACGCCAGCAGGGCATAGGCTATCATGATGACGGCTACATGGATGCTCAACAGCGGTGACACGAGCACAGGCATGAGTTGTGTGATCTGAGGATTACTCTCGCCGAAGGAGGCCACCATCAGCGATAAACCTGCCGTGAGGATGCCGAATGGCAAAACCAGCATTGACTTTCTTGCCGTCAGCAGGGTGATGGCTACTGTCGCCCATGCCATGAACTGCATCGTCTCAAATCCGTTACTCATGGGCACGTGGCCGCTGATGATCCATCTCAGGGTGAGTGCCATGGTGAGATATGCCAGCGACAGGACGAGCACAGCAATTGCGCCTGATCTTGCCCAGCGTGGCAGTTGTCGCGACTGCGCCACGCAGCGGCAGGTGATGATAAACAGGACGATGCCCAGTGTGGCGAGCGTCATTGACAACGGACGGTCCCATTCCATGCTGTTGTAGAGTTTCTCGGCACGGAAAGCGGTGCCGCTGGGCAGCATGGCGCCACATTCCTTGGCTTGATATTTCTTGAGTTTGGCAATGAATTGGTGCGCTCCGTTCCAGTCCTGGCGGGCAATCATCTCGTAAAGGTAGTCCATGCCGCTGCGCATGAACAGCCACTTGCCGTCATCGATGTCGTGGGGGATATCAAGCGAACCGTGGCTATACCATTCGAGGTGACCACCATGATTGAGCGGGAACAACTTCAGCATCGTGCCGTTAGCCACCATATTGGCAATCTGGTAACGCTCGTCGGCCTCGCCCAATGCCCTAATAGTCGCTTGGTCATCAATCGCTTGCAAACTGTCAATGGCTTGTTGCATAGTTCCGCTTGAGACTGTGCGGTAGAAATCCTCAAGTGAGGCATACTTGCCATCGATATTCAGCAAATGACGTACATTACCGTTCTTAACCTTAATCATGGGCTCGTTTTTCCAGTCATCATAGAAGAATACCCATCCTGATGCCACTTGCTCGGCCGTTAGCCCCTTGTAGGACGGCTTGCCATAGAGTTTGGCTGTGAATTGGCGAGCAAAGGTCTGGAAGGGACAGATGCGGTTGTTATAGAGGATGTAAAGATCACCCATGCTTGCAGCCACATCACGCGGCAGCGTTTGTGGCTGAGCATTCATGGCTGCCGTAGAACATACCAGCAACAATAGCGCAGCAGTTCCTCGCTTGAGCGCAGGATGGCTCAACAGGGTCTTGAAACCTGCGCGACGGTCCAGGAGCACCGCTATCATGCCCACCAGCAACAAGCCATAGCCCGCATAGGTCACCCCGATGCCCCATGGGTCATGAGCGACTGTAAAGATGGCACCTCGTCCCTCGGAATCATAGCCCGACTGGTAAAAACGGTAACCGTCGTAGGAAAAAACCCTGTTCATTGATACCGTTCCGGTAACTTCGTTCTCCCTGTTGCTGACCGTCACTTGACTCACGAAGTCCATCGGGGCAGGCGTGCCGGGATAGGTCTGAATGTCAAATGAGCGTAGCGTGAGCATGAACGGCAGCGTGTGCTGTTTCCCGTCGGTTGTGGTGAAGACGTTGACTGCCTTTCCCTGGGGTGCCTGGATCTTGCCCTTGATGGCTGTGAACCACGTGATACCTGCCCCGGCCAGAATGACAAGCAGTGACAAGTGAAGCAATAATACAGAGATTCGTTTCCACATCCTGCGGACAAGGATATAGGTCAGTCCTGAGAATGCGATGACCGCCCACAGGGCAACAAACGCGATGTTGTCATAAAACCAGGCTCTGGCGGTCGGAGTGCCGTTGGTTTTCTCAATCACAGTTGCTGTTGCCAGCACGCCCAACATGAGGATGAGACTACCAAAGGAAATGCGTTTCAATATCTTCATCTGAAAAAAGTTGAAAAGGTGGAGAGTGCTTAGAGCAACCCTCCACCCGTTTTGAAAAGTTTAAAATGTATGAAGAGCTATTATCATCATTAAATCGACTCGATGAAAGCGACCATCGCGTCACGATCGGCCTTGCTGAGTTCACGGAATTTCTCGATGCTGCGGCGGGCATCACTCTTGGCGTTACCGTGCCACATGATGGCTTCGATGACGTTGCGGGCACGGCAGTCGTGCAGGCGGTCGTCGGCACCAGTGCATTTCTTGCTCAGTCCACGGCCCCACAGCGGGGTGGTGCGGCACCAGCCCGTGCGGATATCGTTGACCATGTACATGCGGTGCTGAATCAGGTCACTATAGGGCCAGATGGTCTGGTGGGGATAGCGGGGCAGCATGTCGGCGTAGGCTCCCACAAAGAAATTGTTCGGGTCGCGGATGACGTCGTCGCCAGTGGTCCAACTGGGGCGGTGGCAGTAGGCGCAGCCAATCTCGGTGAACAACTCCATGCCGCGCTGGAATTCGGTGCTGTTCACGTTGCGGGCGGCAGGAACAGCGAGTCCACGGTGCCATGCCATGAGGTCGATGTACTCTTGGTCGGTCATCTCTACATCGAGCGTTTTACTCATCAGGTAGTTGTAGATATCGGTCTCGGGATCACCCGTCACGTTCTGTTTGGGGAAGTACTTGTAGAAGTCGGCCTGCACCTCAGGATCCTTGCTGGCAACTGTAGCATAGGCCGCCGTCATGTAATGGTAACGGCGGTCGCTGCGGGTCACGTTGGTGATGTTCCAGATGGCGTTGGCTCCCGCACCGTCCTGCAGATTGGCACGCGACAACGCATAGGTATAACGGCGCACATACTTGGTGCCGTCGCCTTGTACGTTGTTGGTATAATAGATAAAGTCACTGCCGTTCCAGATAGCAGGATTCAGACTCACGCCAGCGGCTTGCTCGGCTTCATATTGGGCTCGGATGTCCTTCTCGTCGATAGCGTCGAGCAGTCCGGTGCCGTAGAGTCCGATGGTGCTTTCCAGGCGCACACGCAACTGGCTATAATCAATGTCTTTTCCACCGACTTGCAGAGGCACGTAGAATGCGCTTTGAGGGATTGTAACCTCAGGATAGATCAGGCTATAGGTCTCTCCGTCGGGGAAGCGGTTGCCCCACTCGTCGGTGTACTCCTTCCAGTCGATGACAATCTGCTTCTCGTCAATAGGTGCCTTGAAGGGTTTCTGCGCATTGGTCTGCGGCATACCGGTCAGCGACGACAGATAGGTGTCGTTCTCGTCAGTCAGGACGAGCAGGTAGCCGTTGCCTTGCACATTGGAATTGTAGTTCAACTGTCGTGCACCATGGCCATAACTGGGGTGACAGGTGATGCAGGCGTCACGCACCCACAACGGGCCCAGACCGCGCATCGGGGTTGACTCATCATCATCGATGTCAAAGGGCGACTCAAAAATGCGTTCGCCGCGCTTGAATGATGCCAGCAGACCCTGCTTGTTGATGGCTTCGGTTTCTTGCTCATAGGCCGACGCTGTAACGTTGCTCGTAGTTCCCAGTTTGCCGCCAGTGTAATAGTAGTCGGGCAATTCTGGCACTACCTCGCTGCCGCCATTGTTTTTGTCGTCATGGCAAGATGTCAACGCGATAGCCGTCAAGGCTAAAAAGATCCATTTTTTCTTCATGACTTGTAGATTTATGTGGTAGTTATTCTATAGCTTCGATAACTGCATCGAGGGCATCGAGCAAATTATTGCAAGCATCAACGGCCTTCTGGGTCTCACTCTTGCTCAGGTGGTTGCGGAAGGGGGCTGGCATATTGGACACCTCTTTGAGGGCATTGTCGATAGCAGTGCGCACATTGCCGTCGAGCGTGGCGTTCACCTTATTCATATAGGCGGCCATCGAATTGTTGTTAACCGAGCCGTCGAGCGAGCCAAAGTAGGCGTTGCGCACGCTGCGGATGTTGTCTGTGAAGTCGGCAATCGAGTTCCAACTGTACCACGATTCAACGTCAAGCACATTACCCGAGTTCACAGGGTCGGTAATCTTGGTGTTCCCCACCTCGTCGCTGATGTCGCTGGCACCAGTCAGGATTTGCTCCATGGCTGCGAGTTGAGTCTTATACAGGCTGTTGCCTGCTTTACCGGCATCAATCATATTTTCACCATAGTTGAACGAAGGTTCCAACTCATATTCCTCAAGTTGCGCACGCTTGGCGCTGCTGATGTTGTTTATGCCGGCCCATGAAGCCTCCAGACGGACGGTTTGATTGGCCAGGTCCTGGGCCACTGCGGCATTGTAGATGAGTTCACGCTCGCTAATGTCACTCACGTTGCGGGCTGCGCCGTCACGGAACAGGACATATTCAACAGCGTGGAATCCCAGCAAACCATAGCCCAGCGTGGCAAAGGCGTCGGCGCCGGCACCGTCCTCATCGAGGGCCGCAATAAGCGCGCTGTTGTTCAAGATATTGTCAAGTTGTGACTTCTGCAGAGGCCATGAGTCGATGTGCGGGTCGATGTTGTAATCGGCGGCAGCACCGAACAGAAATGCCTCGCTCAGTTCCCAGTACTTGCGGGCGCTGATCCACTTGTTGCAGCACTCCTGCACCTTGCTCTGCGTGGGATTCTCGCGCAACTGTTGGCAAAGTGCCGCCAATTCGTTGGCTTCATCAGCCAGTGACTTGTAGGTCGGCACTATCACACCGTTCACATATTGGGTGATAATGGCGGTCTTTTTGCTGTCAATCTGGTTGGGATCGGGCTCATCGTTGTCATTGCCACACGAGGAGAAACTGAAGCTCATGGTTGCCAACACGGCAATCACGAGCGATTTCTTGAATAGATTAATTGCTTTCATTGTTAGATGTTGTTTGTTTATAGTTTTTATCAGTTATAATCAGATGTGGAACAGACCACTGTAGCAGATGCCCAGGCTCACTGAGGGCTCGTTGTTGTACTGCGATGACAGGATACGGTAACTGTACTCTCCCTTGATAGCAATCTGGGGGATAGGGTAGTAGTTGATTCCTGCGGTGACCTTTTGGCGTTGCCACATTTTCTCATCGGTCATGTTCTTGACGGTCTTGAACATTGAGTCATAGTAGTCATAGCGGCCGAAGATGTAGAAGCGCTGTTCGCGTTCGCGCATCGAAGCGATCTGCGAGAAGATGTCGTAACCGGCCTCAATTCCCAGGGCAATGGCAGCCTCGCCGATGTTGGTCTTGGGTGAAGGCGAATCGGCGCGGGTGGACATGTTGGCTGACGTGATTTCGAGTGAATTGCTCAAGTGGCCGTAGTCAAAGTTTCCGCGGGCGATGAAGTTGTGGTCATTGTACAGGAAGTCAAATGCACCGATGGCCACAGTGCCATGCAGACCCTTGTATTTGCCGGTGGCATTGAGCGTGTTGTTGGCACTGTTGCCCAAATAGCCACTCACACTCAGTCGCAGGCCTTTGATGCTGTAGTTGTCGATGCGCATGGCTCCGGCATAGGCTGTCGCCATCTTGAACTCGTAGGGGCTTCCCGATCCGTCATGAATCCAACCCTTGTTGCCAAATCGGTCGGCGTCCAGACCAGCCAGGAACATGGCTTCATAACGCCAGTCACCAGCCTTGCCCCACAGGCTCACACCCGTCTCATGCCATGTACAGGGCAGGATGGTGTTCTCGCCCTCGGGACGATAGACGGTAAAGAATTCGGTAGGCAGGTGGGCATTGTTGGTGCCACCTACGGGTACAACCATATGGCCCATGCGCAGGTTCAACGCAGGAGCGAAGGATTTCTGCAGCCAGAATTGTTCCAGGGCGACCTCGCCGCCACGCTCAATTTCCGACTCATATTCGCCGGTCTCTTCCTCTTCAATCTCTACGGCGCTCTCGGTACCACCATGCTCAAACTCAATCTCAGTGCCCAAGGACCACCCCTTACCGAAGTCGTAGCCCAGATAGATGACTACGTGGGGCAGGTCGAACTGGCCGTAGCCCTTGTCGTTCTTGTACAAGTCGGCATTGGTGTAGCGCTTGTAGTTGTTGCTGTAGAACATGCGGCTGGCCACAGCCTCGCCATAACCGCCTATTGTCAGGCGATGCTTTGCAGATTCAACCTGTTCGGTGGTTGCGGCATTGTCATCAGCCGTTTTTTTCTCCAACAGGTTGTCAGCATTTACATTCAACGTGCCCAACAACAGTAGCGTCAAAGATGAATATAAAATTTTATTGATCATAATAGAGTTAGTTTATCGGCTGCAAAATTACCTTGGCGGTGATGATTTTGAAATCGCTAAAAAAGATGAAATTAAACCTTGGCTATCCCCAAAATCGGTTAGGTCATGCTTCAAATGTTTATCTGCAGAACCACTAACTGAAAATGGTTGTCAAAAATGACAACCGAAATCTACTGTTGATTACACCTGCTTACAGGAACTTACACATCAGGAGTTTTGTAAGTGTCTGATAAACAGGTAACTATTATCTATGTTTCTGTAATATACTGTAATAAAATCAAGCCTGTAGGGATTACTTAAGAAAAAGCCAATCGGTTGAAATTCAATCGGTTGGCTTTTGACTTTATGGTGTGCCAATCATTATTTGTACAATTCCTTCGGAAATCTTGATTTTTCTGTCTGGTTTTTGCTGGTCTTACCTTGGCTTTTTGTACCTTTGCAATCTCCTTTGGGCACGTTTGGCTCTGCCAAGATACCATCGGACAAAAGCCGATTAAGTTCGGAAAACGGGTTTCCACGGATAATACCGTTTGCAAGGTGGGCATCAAACCTGCCTTGATTTATTCTGGATAAAATAAGGTCTCTGACCACCCGACACGAGAACGGTATATTGACTCCGTGTGTCATAGAGAGGTTTCCATCATAGGAAACCTCTCACTTTTTTGCGTTAATTGTAGTAGGTGTCAATGATGGCTTGTTTAGGGTTGGCCACTTTGATGTATTCGTCGAGTGTTTCCCTGAACTTGTAAGGGTTCCATTTTGACACATAGGCAAAAACCATATTGTGCAGGTCATCTTCTGGGTGCTCATCGCCAATCATACTCCAAAGATGGGTGCAAGCCATCATTTCTGCTGCCCATAATTGCTCCTTAATCCTGTTGTCGGTGAACGGGCATTTATCCTCGTCTTCACCCTTGTAGTAGTGGCACAGTGCGATCAGGTCATCTCTTTTCATGTTCTTCTGCTGTTTGTTGGGGTGGATGTTGGCTGGGTGGGTCATTGCTTGGCTTTTTCCATTGCTTCGGCGGCTTTGCGCAGGCGGCTGCGTGCATTCTCTTTGGCATCGGTGGCCCAGCGTTGTTGCTGCCGGGCCTTGTCTCTTTCGTCATCGGCCTTGCGCTTGTAGGTGCGGGCTTTGTCGGCCTGTTTGTTGCGTGTGCAGTTGTCGGCCTCGCGCTGGTACTCGAGGGCTTTCTTGTTATGGTACTCTGCCTCGCGGTCATAGCCCTCGGCCTTGCTGATATAGTAGTCGGCGTCCCGCATGTAACTGCGCGCCTTGTTCAGGTAGTAACTGCTTTGGCCAAACGATGCCACACAGGTCATCAGTGCCACAAACAGTGCCAATATCAGTCGTCTCATGTTGTTATGATTTGTGTTCTGGTGTTTTATTCGATTTTGCTGATGCAGCCCAAATAGTAGCCGTTCGCCTTTTCTCGGCAGATGGCTCAGTGTTGATGTGCGGCGGCATGCGCTATTGGAGCGCCTTCACGAACTCCCGTGGCAAGATGACGTTCTCGACATCGAGTGCTGCGGCGAAGAGTGGCGCTATTTCCTCGTCTCGGAATCCGGCGATGCCGCAGCCGATGCGTGTCACGAGGAATGTCAACTCGGGATGGCTGGTGGCGAACTCAATGAATTGGTCAACGTATGGCTTGATGGTCTCCACTCCGCCCTGCATGGTGGGGATGGCATAACTCTGGCCCTGCAGGCCGACGCCTTGGCCCCAGATGGCTCCAAAGCGCTGGCGCGCGATATGGGCGGCACCTCCGCCATGAGCACCTGCCAGGTTGCTGCCAAACACGAAAATTTCACCAGGATTCAATGCCGAAATTCGATTCGGGGTATAATCTCTATTGTACATGCTATCAGGATATTTGATGTTGTGAATAATGTGATGTTGTCGTATGGTGATATGCGTATGCAAATATAGCACCTTTTACCGTCATCAGCAAGCCTGATGCCTCAAATTCTGTTAAAGGAGTGGCAGCCTGGTGCTTTAATGGGGTGGATTGCGCGATGAATGGCTGTTGCCGCCGATTTTTTGTGGGCAGGTTTACTACTGGGTGCTGGTTGGCTCGAATAAATCGGTGCAACATGCCCGTGATTGAGGAAAAAGTGTTACCTTTGCACTATTGCAGGCGGCTGAACATAAGTGCTGGTGTCGTTTGTTTTGGCTGGCATCCTCTTGAATCCGTTATCCTGTGGCATACAACATTTTAATAGTCTTGATATAGATGAAATTCTTCAAAAATATCCCGCTCAAGTTTGACCGCTCGTTCTCACGTGGCTTTGCCATGCAGCTGCTGTGGCTGCTGGGCATCATGGTTCTCGTGTATCTTGTGCTGGTCGGCATCGGTTATTTCGGAAAAGGGCTTGCCCCCGTTGCCAGCGGCGACTCCAAGGGTCATGGCCTCTGGTATGATGTCCTGTTCCTGTTGATGGACCCGGGCAATATGGCAAATTGGATGTCCTCGCCATTTATCGCTCTGTGTGCCCTGGTGGGCCTGGTCGTGTTCTGCGGTATGGTCATCTCGCTGATCAGCAATGTGCTGGAGCGCCGAGTGAACCGTTTCTTGCATGGCGAGGCCAATTACAAGACTGCCGACCATGTGGTGATATTAGGCTATAACCAGAGCGTGCCGTCGTTGCTCCAAACGATTTATGAGAAGCACGGCTTGTGCGATATCGTCCTGATGAGTAACAAGGATGCTATCGGGTTGAGGTCCAGGATTCATGCCAGTGTACCGTCCTCGATCGAGAACCATCTCATCTTGCTGCGCGGCTCGCGGAATGCCAAGGAAGACTTGGAGCGCCTGAGCCTGGAGCATGGGGTGAGAGAGATTTATGTCCTGGGCGAACAGGACGAGGCCGTCCACGACACGATCAGCATCGAGTGTGTCAAGCGGCTTGCCGAAATGATGCCTGACCGAAAGCCTGTGGACTGTTATGTCCAGTTCGACTCCCACATCATGTTCTCGGTGCTGCAGTCGGTTGACTTCGGCGAGACGGAACTGGAGTCAGGCGGGCGGATCAGGGACCGTTTCAACTTCCGTCCCTTCAACTTCAACGAAATCTGGTCACAGAAGGCTTTGGCCACAATCCCGCAGCAGAGGATTATAGGCGGCCAGCCCACCCTGGAGTACTTCCCCCTTGATGGCGACGGCATCACGCTGGACAGCCCGCGCCGAGTCCATCTCTTTATCATGGGTATGAACGACATGTCCATCTCGCTAGCGGTGAATGCGGCCCATATCCTGCATTTCCCCAATTTCAGGGACGGAGACTTCTCGACGGCTTCGACCATCACGTTTATTGCTCCTAACGCTGACCTGATTGGCGGACAGATGCGCCGCCAGTACCGCCATCTGTTCGACCTGGCACGATGGCGGCAGATTGAGGGTAAAGACAGCATACTTCCCGATATGGGCTGGAATGACTCGATGAAGGACCCCAACGGCCCGTACCGCCACCTTGGCGACAAGAATTTCATGGACATCCAGTGGGAATTTATCATCGGCGGTATGTTGGACAATGAGGTCCACTCCTATCTGGAAAAGTGTACATTCGACGAAAACGAAATCACGACGATAGCGTTGTGTGACGAGGACTCGGAACTCAACACCAAGTTGTGCCTTGCTCTGTCGGACAGTGTTCACCGTGACGCCAATATGATTCTTGTCAGGCAGAAGGAGAATCCCATCACGGCCAACCTCGTGAGCCGCATGCCAGACCATGGCAACGTACGGCCCTTCGGCGGCATGTCGGAGTGCTATCGCGAGAACCTCACGGCTGGCAAGTACGGCAAAATCATCAACGCGTGCTACAATGACATCGACGTCAATGACCCCAAGATGACTCCTGCCATCGAGGAGGCCTGGAGCAAATGCACCCTGCTGAACAAGTGGTCGAGTGTGTACAGCGCCAACATGCTATTCGTGAAACTGCGCTCGATGGGCTTGACCGATGAGGCCGATATAACCTTCGAGAATATCGCTCGGCTGATGGCCCGTAACGATATCAAGTCGGGGCTGCAGCGTGCCGAGCACTACCGGTGGGTTACCGAGAAACTGCTGCTTGGCTTCGCTCCGCTGACAGAAGAGGAAAAAGCCCACTGGCTCCAGTCAAGGGAGAACCAAATGAAACTGCGGAGCCACAAGAAGCATCTGGACATCTGCTCCAACGATAAACTCATCGACATCGATATCCAAAAGGACGACAAGGTCAACTCTAACCTGTGGGCCATCTATCAACGGTTAAAAGACCTGCAATGATAAATATATAGAAACAAGGTCCCGGCACACAAAACAACCACTGAAACGATGATAGTAAGGATAAAAGACACCTTGTTGATTTTGTCACTCCTGCTGCTGATGGCAGCCGCAGGTTGTTGTGGGTGTGGCAGTGCTACGGCCCATGCTGGCGATACAGTGACCACCAGTGATGCGCCCGCTGCACCCGCGCCGGTGTCGCTTGCCGACCTGGGCTATCCTGAGACAAAGGATGGCATACTGCTGCAACGCAAGGCCTATGTCGCCTGCTATTCGCCCGATAACCTGATTCCTAACTGGGTGGCCTGGGAACTGACAGCCGAGCATGCCGACGGCGACTGTCCGCGCGACAGTCGCTACTACGAGGACACGTCGGTGCCCAAGCCCCGAGCCACCAACGACGACTACCGTGGCGTGGGCAAGGTGGGGCTGTCTCGCGGACACATGTGCCCCGCGGGCGACTGCAAGTGGGATGCCGACGCCATGTCCGAGACCAACCTGTTGACCAACATCTGCCCTCAGGAGAAAGGCCTCAACAGCGGCATGTGGAACCAGATAGAGCAGGCCTGCCGCCGCTGGGCTGTCAAGTATGACCGCATCTACATCGTTTGCGGCCCCTTGCTCTACAGGCAGGAGCACGCCACCATCGGCGAGCACAACATCATTGTGCCCGAGGCCTTTTTCAAGGTGATATTGCGCTTGGGCGACGACCCCGCCTGCATCGCCTATGTGATGAAAAACGGCGACAGGGGCAAGAAGCGGAATTACATCAACTCGCTGTCACAGGTGGAACGCATCACCGGTTACCGCTTCTTTCCCAATCTCCCTGACTCAATCAGAGCCAAAATTCAGGACGAGGCATCCGAGACCCAGTGGTAGTATGCTCGCGTTGCTCGCAGTTTAGAGTTTAAAGTTTAGAGTTTAGAGATGCCTCCGCGCTAATGCTCGCGTTGCTCGCAGTTTAGAGAGGCATCCGCGCTCAGTCTGCCAAACTTGCCTCATGCTAAGGCGCGAAGAAAACTTGGCCTATGCTCATATTATAAACTACGAATTACACGAATTGAACTATATATAATTAGGAGGAATTAGAATGGATAACGAGAAAGAATTAAAAGCAAAATTGGGCTTAGGGCCTGATGAGGAGTATCTGTCCTTCTCCCGCATGGGCGGCGTGGGGACTATCAAGTGTATGGAATGCGGTCACCAGGAGGAGGTTGTCTCCTTCGTTCATGGCATGACGTCGTGCGATATAGGCCGGCAATGTCCTCACTGCCATGCCTTTGTGGTCGAGCACAACGAGGGTGAGGAATATCATGTATTCGGCCAGGCGGCCGAGGACTTCGTCTGCCCCGAGTGCGGCACCGTCATCAGGAAAAAGGATGAGGATTTTCTGAAGGGTAACGACTCCCCGTTGTTCTGCCCCAAGTGTCACAGCCCCCGACTGCGCTATGAACTGAGTTTTTTGACATAATAATATGTAACTGAGTATGAAAACAAGTATTATTTCAAGATTGGCACGAGTAATGGTGGCTGTTGTCGCTGTCGCTGCCTGTGTGTTTGCTGTCTCGTGCGATAAAACGCATCGTTATTCTGGCAGCGTGAATCAAGAAGCGGTACAGCAAATCGGTTTTTACGAGACCTATGAGTTGGGTGATATAGCCGATCTGTTGATCGCTTTGAGTGGCGAAGCCGCCAAGCATAATGCCAAATCAGACACTGTGACACTTGTGGATATGTTGAATAAGCATAGCAATGGCAGTGTTCTGATGAATAATACTGCTCCTGTCGTGGGATGTGTTCTCCCTGCCGACACCGCTGCAGTGGATAGCATCATCACCCAGTATGGTAGTGGGATCCTGCCCCTTGACTTGAAACTTGCATGGTCTAAAAAATATTCACAT
>Ga0256407_10005881_pt1 | contig 19307 bp, 10 predicted proteins | sample RumenRJG_04DNA_FD_193489 | JGI IMG/M metagenome (GOLD analysis project Ga0256407, IMG submission 193489) | Bovine rumen microbial communities from Lethbridge, Alberta, Canada - RJG_04 | ecosystem: Host-associated > Mammals > Digestive system > Stomach > Rumen | place: Canada: Alberta... | reverse complement strand
CCCCAATCCCCAATCCCCAATCCCCATTTTAAATTATATATTTAAATAATATTTTTATATCATATTCCTAACGAAAAAAAATTAAATATTTGGTAAAATGTGTATTAATTAAGAGTTTTTAGATTTATTATATTTATTTAATATATATTACTATATAACAATAAAAAATATAATAATAAAAAAATTATAAAAAAATTTTTTAATACTTCCATTTTAATATTTTAATATAAAAAAGCAATAAAAAAAAGAATAAAAAAAAAAAAACAAAAAAAAAAATTTTAAATATTAATAGGCCAATAATAAGGATAAACTAAATCATTATCAAACTCAACATCAACTTCATTTAAATACATATCAATAAACTCATCTAAATTTTGAAAATCCTTTCCTTCAAAAATTTGTACTTCATTCATAGTAGGTAAATATTTAACATATTTAACTTCTTCATCAGTAATAGCTTTTTTTTCATTTTCAAAATCACTTTCATTCTTAATAATTCCTCTTAAAGTTTTACCATAATTACAAAAAAAATTATCATAAAGAGTCCAAGCTTTTTCAGGAATAATAACATCTTTAAAAATTTGACTTTCTTTCTCATAAACTTCACCTTCATATTTATACCAAATAGGGAAAGTTGGATAAGGACATTCTTCATTAAATGCAATAATATTTGCATTTTCTGTCATTTTTGATTCATATTTTAAAAATTTCATTAATTCCATTATATTTTCTGTTGTGTTTTCTACTCCTACAAAACAATAAATTGATCCTATGAATATTAACATTAAATTTGAAGGAGTTGAAAATGTATTTAATTTTGATTTTAAATCATTTATAAAGTTGGGAATTATTAATTTTGTTATTTCTTTTTCTTTTTCTTTATCTCTTTTTCCCTTTTTTGGCTCTTCGAATACTGGTTGAACTATTTTTGCCATGTATACTATTCGACATATTGGGTTTTTGTCTTTGTATAAACGGTTCATTGTTTGGTAAAGGGATGGTTCATCTATTATTTTTTGATCTGACATTTTTTTGTTTGGTTTTTTTTTTTTTTTTTGTTTTTTTTTTTTTTTTTTTTTTAAAAATTTTTTTTTTTTTTTTTTTTTTAATTTTTTTTTATTATATTATTTTTTGTTTTTCTTTTGAAAAGGAATTTGAGATTTGTTCTATTTTGTTTTCGGAGAAATAAAATGAATAATTAATTAATAATGGCATTTTATTTATTATTTCTTTTAATTTTTTTAAAATTTTATTTGTATAATCTTTTATATAATCCATTGATATTTTTTGTAAAGTTATTTCATTAGATATAAAAAACTTTAATATGTTATCATTTAAATCATAATTATGTAATGTAATATCTTCGAAAGTAGAATATAAAGGAAAATTTAATTTATATTTTTTAAAAGAATTATCTAAATCATTTAAACGAAAATAAATTTTTTTTAAATTTGGACAATTTTTAAAACAATTTAAAAAATCAAAATTAAAATTATGATAAATTTTTAAATATTCCAAAGTATTATTAATTAAATATTTATTAATCACATCAGTTTCCTCAATATTAAGATTTTTTTCAATTCCAAAATGTTTAATATTTCTTAAATTTGATATAACCAATATTAATTTTTTAAAATTATCTAATGAATAATCTTTATTAACTTCAAATAAGGAAATTTCAATATATTCTAATTCTTTATTTTGAGAAATTAATTCAGTCAAATAAATAATTGAAATAATATCTCTATCTATAAGAGAAGAATAAATAAATTTTTTTAAATTAGTTAAATAATAAGGAGGTTTAATTAAATCTTTTTTTGCAAATTGATATCCATAACTTTTAATTATCAATTTTTTAATGATTTTAAAATGATCATTATTCAAATATGATAATAAATGATTTGAAACAAATTCAGGACAAATAATTTTTAATTTATCAATTTCTTTTTTTTGAGATAAAATTTCTTTTATTTTATGAGTTTCTAATTCTGAAAAAGAACAAAATGTAATATTTGATATTTGATTATTTGATTTTAAAAATTGTTCAAAATAATTTGTATATTCAATATCTTTAAATTCTAAATGAATGTTTTTTAATAAAAATTTTCTATTTGCAAATTGCTTATTTAAGAAATGAGTTATTTTTTTAAAATTATTTTTTCCTAAAATCTTTAATTTAATTAAATTTGATATATCAATAATTGAAAATAAATCATTAATTAATGAAACTTTTGAAAAATTTACTTTTAAATATTTAATATTTTTTAATAAATGTTTTGGTTTTTTAGGAAAAGAAAAAGGAAACTCTTCAAAATATATACATAAATTTTGAGGAATTAATTTAAGTAAATTATTTTCTAAAATTTGGTCTGAGTATATTATTTTTATATCATGTTCTTTTGAGTATGAAATTAAATGATTTATATATAATTTTTCTATTTCTTTTTTATTATTTTTATTTGAAATTCTATTAATGAAAATAGAAGGTGGGTGAAATTGATGAATTGTTAATAATGATTTTTCAGTGAAATAATAATCATCAAAATTAATATTAAATTTTTTTTGAAATTTTTTTGAAAATTTTATTACTTCTTTTATTATTCTAAAAGGAATAAATGAAAAAAGTTCTTGTAAAATATATTTTGATCTTGTTAATTTTTGAAACATAATCTTTTTAAATAAATTTATTTTTATTATAATATAATATATGACAACATTTAAAATAAATTATTAATATTTTTTTTTTAGAAAATATTTTCGAAAAAATAAATAAATAAAATCATTAAGAAAAAATAAAATAATTAACAGAACATAATAATGTCAATAACAAATTCAAAGAATTTCTCAAAAGTAAATAATAATTTGAAAAAAAATTTATTAAATATTGATTTTAAAAACTGTGAAGAAAAATTAAATAGTCCAAGATCAAAAAAAGCTTTATTATTATTAGGAATAGAAGAAAAAGATTTATTTTATATTTCAAAAAATGATTTTTTTCATAATCATCCAGAATTAACAAAATTAAATGAAGATTTTAAATTAAAAAAATATGAAAATTATGAAAATATAAGAAAATCAAAAATTAAAAAAGCAATTGAATTAAGAGAGCAATTATTAAAAAAAACATTAAGTACATTTTCTCAAAGTTCAGATAAGAATTATTTTTCAAATACTAGTAAAAATTTTAAAAAAACTCAAAGTTTATTGGATTTATCTGTTTCTTATAAAGAAAAAGAAAAATTTGATTTAATGAAAAAACAAAATTTATTAGAAGTAAAAAATTTAATTGATTCTTTTATTAAAAGTAAAGAAAAAGAAGATGAAACTCAAAATAGATTAAAAGAAAAATTTGAAAAAGAAGAAAAATTAAATCAATTAAAAAGAGAATTAAAAAATAAACAAGAAAAAGAAGAAAGAAAAAGAGAAAAAGAATTTTATGAAAAAGAAAAAATTGAAAAGAAAAATCAAGAAAAAGAATATAATGAATATTTTAAAAAACAAATGGAAGAATATAAAAAAGAAGAAGAAAAAAAAAATCAATTACAAAAAGAATATCATATAAAACAATTAAATTGGCAAAGACAAGAAAAAGAATTTAAAAATAAAATGAAAAATCTTTATAAAAATAAACAAGAAATTGCAGAAAGAAAATTAAGAAGTTTAGATATAAAAAATGAACAAAGAATAAAAAGAATTTTAGAGAGTAGAAAAAAAATGAATGATAAGTTTAGATTAGAATCATTTAAAAGAGAAATTAAAGTAAAAAATGCATTTAAAAAATTTGAAAAAGAAAGAAAAGAAAAAAAAGAAAAATTTGATGAAAGACAAAAAATGATTCAACAATTTCAAGATGAACAAAAAATAAAAAAAGAACATGAAATACAAGAACAATTATTTAAAAGAGAAGAAAAAGAAAAAAGAAATGCAAATTTAAAAAAAAGAAATGAAGAAATTTTAGAAAAAAAAAGACAACAATTACTAAATCAATTTGAAAAAAATGAACAAACACTTCAAAATTTTAAAGATTATAATGAAAAAAAACATCAACAAAAAATATATGAAAATTTAATAAAAGAAGATAATATGAATAATATATTAAAAGAAAATCAAAATAAAATAAAATATCATAATATATTAAAATTAAAAGAATATGAAGATAAAAATAGAAAAGTTAAAGAATTAAAAATAAGACAAAGAAATGTTGCAAATCAAAAAATAAAATTAATGGATGAAATGAGAGATAAAAAAATAAAAATGTTAAAAAATGTTCAAAGATTAATTAATAAATCAAATAATATAAATAGATATACAATTTATCATAAAATTTTTTCTCCTGAAGATTTATCTTTTTTATCTGGAAAAACTAATTCTTTTTTTACTCCTTTATATAATAGTATTTCGCAAACAAATTTTTTCAAACATAAAAAATTGGAAAATTTAAGCAATAAAAATTCATTTCTTGATAAAACTAATATTAAAAGTGATAGGGTTTTAATGAAAAAAACATTTAATGATAATGATTAAAATATCATAAAATTGTAAAAATTGTTTTTTATTTATAAAATAAATAATATTATTCTTTTTTTATTTCCATTGTAAATTAAAAAAATAATATTCTAAGAATAAATAATTAATTATAATTTTCAATCAATATTTGTAAAGTATTTAATTTAATTAATTTTTAATTCTAAATTATATTCTCAAAATAAATTTAAGAATATAATTTTTACATTAATCATTTATCCAAATACAATTATTTATTTAATTTTTGAATTTAATTCATTATAATTTAAAAAAATCTAAAAAATTAATTTTTGATAATATAAATAAAAAAATATATAACTCTATAAATAATTTTAATAAAAATATCACTCTATTTATATAACAATTAAAATTAAAATAAAATACATGACCTACAAGTTGAAAAAATCTTTTTTTCAATTACAATAGGTTCATTATTTTCCATTTGACAAAATTCAACCAATTTTTGGGAAGATATTTGGTCAATAAAAGATACATGATGTGATTTACATTTTTTTGATATTATATTTCCAAATGCATCTAATCTATATTGTTTATTTGTTTCATTTTCAAATGAATTATTTTTATTATTATTCATTTTATTTCTATCTGTTGTTGATTCTATAGTAGAATTTTTAGATAAATAATTTTTTTTTTTTAAAATTACTACAGATAAATTATTTGAATTATCTTTTTTTGATTTCATTTTTTTAATATTTTATCAAAAATATTTGATTTATTTTAATATATTTGTAAAAAATATTAAACTTAAAGAAAAAAAATAATTTTAAAAATTTAAAAATAAAAAAATGTCACTTAAGACTCAAGAAAGTAATATAGAAGAACTTTTACAAAATGGATTTGAAACAATAGTTCAAGCCTTTGAATTAAAAAAAATATCAAGTGAAAATTTATTAAAAGAAAAAGAAGATATAATTAATGATTTATCAAATAAAATGAAAATATTAAATAAAGAAAATGAATTATTAAAGAAAGAAAATGATTTATTAACAATAGAAAATAATAAATTAAAACAAGAAAATTTAGTTTATAAATCATCAATTCATTCAAATTCAAAATCTGTATTTCAATTACAAAGAAGTATTATAATACCAAAAATAAAACAAATTTTTGATACAAATGAAAATGAAAATACAATAACAAATGATAAAAATATATTTTTTAATAAAGAACAATTAAATAAAAATATGAAAAATAGTTCTTTAACAGATAGAAAAGAAATAAATTTAGATAATAATAAAATTTATATAAATAAAAATGAAGATAACTTATCAACTAAATTTGATAGGAAAAAAAGTTCTTTTTCACCTGGAATAAATGAAATAAGAATTCCTTTAACAAATATAAATACAAATTCACCATTTAATAAAAAAAACAATGATAATAATTTAAAATATAATAAAATTGATACAAAAATAAATACTTTAAGAAGAAATTTATCAAGTAAATTATTTATGAGAAATTTAGAAAATCATAAAACTGATATTGATTATTCTCAACCTGATAGTTTTGATATGGTTACAAAAAGAAAAAATATGATTGAATTAAATAATAATAATGTTCATCAATTTCAAATTTTTGAAAAAAAAATAGAAAATATAAATAAAAATAAAAGTACAATTGATGAAAAAAATAATCAAAATTCAAAAAAATATTTTAATAATTTTATATATAATACTAAAATTCCTGATAATATTTTAAATAATGGAAGAAGAAATGAAAACATTACAAAATTTTTGAATCAATGTAAAGTTTATTTAACCCCTAGAAATTTTGAATGTATTGTAAATATTTTTCAAAAATTTAAAAACGGATATATAAATCAAGAAACAGTTATTTCAGAAACAAAAAATTTACTTCAAAACAATAGAAATTTAATTCAATTTTTTGAATCAATGTTTATAGTACAATAATATATTTTTACATTTAATTATTTTTTTTGAAAATTATTATTTATTATTTAAATTTATAAGATTAATATATTTAATATTAAATTAAATATTTTATTAATAAGTAAAATAATAAAAAAACTTTTTTAATTATAATTTTTTTTTCTATTTATTAATTCAATCATCATTTCATCATTTTTACATAAATCACTCCTTCCTATTTTTTTATAAATATCACATCTTAATTTATAATATTCAATTTTACTATTATTCATATCAATAGCTTCATTTATTCTTTTAAGAGCTTTTAAATTTTTATTTAATATAAAATAATTATTACTCAAAATAAAATATATATTACTATCATTAAAAAAATTTAAACTTTTCTTTAAAAAATAATTTGAATATTTATATTGTGAACATTCTTCATATAATAAACCTAAACTATAATAAACATAAGGAGAACAATTTTCAAAATTCATACATAAAATTAAATATTTTTCACTGTCTTCCATTATTTTTAATTTTCTACAAGTTTCACCATATAAATAAAATAAATCTGGATGGTTTAATCCTTTTTCTATTAAAGATTTTAATATATCATAACATTCTTCATATTTTCCTTTTGACAAAAAATATTTTCCTTCTAAAATCACATTATTTATTGATTTATTTATTTCTGTATTTTGTTTTAAATTTATATGATATAAATTATTTTTTTGAATTAATTTTCTTAATTCACATTCAAAACATTGACAATTATCATTTGATGATAATATAGGTTTTTGAAAATCATTTATTTTTAAATGAGGAGTATTTTTTAAAGTATTTGTATTTATTGATGATAATGATGTAGATAAAGTTATTTGATTTAAATTATTGGTTGATTTTAATTGTACTGAATCATTTATTTTATTTATCATTTCTGGACTTAAATTTAAACTATTTTTTTCTCTTAATATATATTTTAGAGAATTACTCTTATTATTATTATTATCTGAAATATTTTCTTTTTGATATTTTTGACTTAAATTCATATTATGATATGAATATTGATTATTTTGATATGAATTTTGATTATTATTTTGATAAAAATTATGATTATTTTGAATAGAATTTTGATTATTTTGATGATTTGAATATTTTTGATTTAAATTATGTAAATCTTGATTAATATTTATAATATTATGTATATTAGTATTTTGTTTATTATTTTGTATTACATCATTATTAAATTCATTGTTATTAATAGATATTGAATTAAATGGCTTTTCATAATAATTGAAATCATTAATCTTTTCATGAATACTTCCTTTAGGAGTATCAACTCTATTATATGTATTAAAATCATTACTTTGGTAATTATTATTCTCAAAATTTGATTCATTTTTCTCATTTTCAGGTTTATAATTTGTCATAATATAATTTTTTTCAGCTTGAATACAAATTTCCTTTATTCTTCTATCAATATTAGGATCATTCATATAATCAATATCATTATAATTTTTCATATTTTAATTTTTAATTTTATTTAAACAAAATTAAAAAAATGAATAAAAAAGAAAAAACCAAGTCATTCATAATTCAACAAAATTTACTGAATAAATATAGGAATTCAAAAGAAGAATTTAATAAGCAATATATATATTCATTACTTAATAATAAAAAATGTCATTTTACATCTATTTTTAAAGACTTTCTAATATTTGATTATTTAGATGAATTTTTAAAAAGGAATTATTCAATTGAAGAATCAAAACATAAATTACCAAAAATTTCAATCTATTATTTTCATTATTTAAGTTTTTTTTGTAGACCTTTCTTTAAAAGTTTTTATTATAATCATATAATTCAAAATTATTTTGATAACAAAGCAGAAATTTTTTATAAAGAAACATATGCAATTAAGAATAATAGTTATAAAAAGAGAAAGAAAGATGATAAAGAATTTATAATATTTGATCAAAAAACAAGAAAATTATTAGAAAGTACAATTATACAAAATACTCTTGATTTAAATTTAAATGAAATTAATATAATTAAAAATAATAATAAAGATGAAGAATTTTTTACAATAAAAACTCAAAATGATATATTAGTAGATATATTAAATAATTTATCTACTCATCATAATGAAAATAAATCAAAGAAAAAAGAAGATGATAAATCAAAGAAAAATACAAGAAATAATAGTAAAAAAAATTCATCAGAAAAAAAAAATAATTTACAAATAAATTTTATAAGAAATTCAAAAAATGGTTTATTTAACTTATATAAAAAATGTAAAGTAACATCAGAAAGAGATAGAATATTAAGCTCAGGAAATTCAAATTCTCCTAATTTTCAATCAAATTCAAATTTAATAAATTTTAAAAAATTTAAACCTCAAAATAAAAATAAAAATTCATTTATTCTTAATTCTAATATGACTAGTTATATAAAGAATAATAATAAAAATCAATCTCTAAAAATAAGTTATAGTAAAGGAAATATTAATCATTCAAAAATTAATTTAGAAAAAAAAAATTATAAAAAAATTCAAACTAAATCATTTTCTCATTATAATGGAAATAATATTGAACATAAAAATTCTAATTTAATTCTAAATTATTTAAATTGTATTCAATCTAATAATTCAAGAAGTAGATCAATTAAATATAGAGGTAAAAAAAATATGAAAGATTCATTAGAAATGAAAAGTACAAGTAATATATTTTCTGTAAGAAGTTATCAACAAATTAATAATGGTAATAAATCTGTAATTAATAATTATTTAAATAATATTTGTAAAAAAGAAAATAAATCAAAATCAAAATCAAAAAATAAAAAAATAAAAGTTAATAAAAGTTTAGATACTTTAATAAAAAATATTGATTGTATAAAAGAAAATATTTACAATCATAAAGAGAATAATTTAATTCATTTTCCAGAAAAAAAATCATTTAATTTAAATATTAATTTAAATTTAAATGATATTAATATTAATTTAGCAAATGCAAATTCAAATATTTCTTTTAATAAAATAAAAAATAATTCTATAAAAAAAAAAAATAATAAAAGTAATGAAAGAAACACAATAATAAATAAAGAAATGGAAAAATTAATAAAAAAAATTAAAGATTTAAATCCAAATAGAATAAATGAAATACTTTTTTCAAATAAAAATAAATTAAATAATGATATTTTATCACATTTTGAACATTTAGTTTCTTCTGGATTTAATACAAGTAATCAAAGAAATAAAAAAGAAATTATGTATAAACATATAACAAAAAAAAATATATCTAAAAAACAAATAAATAAAAAAAATGCAAGAAATGTTTTTTCAAGTAGAGAAGGTTCATCAAATAAATGTAAAAGTGTTTTCAAGTAAATAAAATTTTTTTTTATTATAAATATTAAAATTAAAAATTAAATATTAATCTAATAAATACAATAATTAAATCATTACGAAAAAAATATCATATCTTTTATTTAAAATAATAAATATATATAATTTTTTTTATAATTTTTATACTACAAAAACTCAGTTAATATGAAAAAATTAATACCAAATCAATATTATCAGAGATATTAATCTTTAATTTATATAATTAATTTCCAAAGCAGCAACAAGAAACTTTTTCTAAATCTTCATTTTTATTATTTCTGCTTTTTCTTTCATATTTTTTTTTATTTGAAAAAATAATACTTTTAGTTTCTTTTGTAGAAATATCATCAGGATTCTTCATTGAACTTAATTTATTAGAAATTTCCTTTATTCTTTTAGAATTATTTTTAATAATTGTATTATAAAGGAAATTATTTTGATTATTATTATATAAAATTTTATCATGAATTTGAGAATAATTTAAATCTTTTTGATAAAATAATTTTGAAATTTCTGATAAAGATTCTTCTTTTTTTTTATTTTCAATAATTTGTATCAAAATATTTTCTTCATCAATATTTACTGAATCTTTTCTTGGTGTAGTTTCTTTAGTTGAAAAATGACTATTATTAAGTTTAGATTTGTTTTGAAATAAATTATTATTATTTATATTTCTACTTAAACATCTATTATTTGATTTTAAATTTGATAAATCTTGACTATTACAAAATTTAATTTCTTTATTTATAGAATTTCGTGATTGAGACATTTAAGTATTAATTATATTTAAAAATATTTATAAAATAATATTATTTGAATTTATTTTTATTAATTCATTAAGATTTAAAAATGTCATTTTTTTTTGCAAAAATTGATTTTACTAAAAATTTATTAATTAGAGGAATTGGTTTTTTATTTTTAATATCATTTACAAATATTTATAATCAAATACATATTTTATGGGGAAATGATGGGATTTTACCTTCAGAAAGATTAATTGAAATATGTAATTTAAAAAAAATTAAAATTTTTCCATCAATTATTCCATTTCTTTTTTCATTTTTAAAAATTTCTGTTGAAGATATTTTATATATTATAACTTTAATTGGAATTATTTTTTCTTTTTTAATTATGTGGTTTAAAAAATTCCATAAATCAATTTTTATGTCTATTATTTGGTATTGTTATTTAAATATTTTTTTAGTTGGACAAAATTTTATGTCTTATGAATTTGATTATTTATTAATGGAAACTGGTTTTGTTTCAATATTTTTATGTGATTTTATTTTATTAGATTCTTTATATTTACAATATATTTCTTTTTATATTATTAAATTTATTTTATTTAAATTTTTATTTGGAAATGGTTTATCTATTATTTTTAGTGAAAATCAACATTTTCTTAATTTTAATGGATTTGATTTTTATCTTATTAATCAACCAATTCCAACTATGTTTTCATATCATTTAAATAAAATAAATTATGGAATTAAAAAATTATTTTCTACTTTTATTATGAGTAATCTTTTAATTTTACCTTTTGGAATGTTTATGTTTTTTAAAAGAATAAGTATCATTACAGGAGAAATTATTTTTGGATTTAATTTATTTTTTTTAATAATAGGACATAATGGTTTAATTAATTTAATTTGTTTAGTTTTAAATATTGCAAATTTTAATGATGAATTTTTTGAATTATTTTATGATTTGAATGAAAAAGAAGAAGAAAAAGAAAAAGAAAATGAAGAAAATAAAAATAAAAAAGGAGAAGATTATTTAAAAGATAAAAGACTTAGAAAAATATATGATGATGATGAATGGAATGGTACATTGGGTCAATTATTAGATATTCCAATAACAATTTGTTATATTATAATAATAATAACTTTTATTTTTCCTATTAAAGATATTATGGATAATTCTTTAACATTATCTCCTTCTAATAATTTAAATATTTTAAATAAATTTGGTGATATTAGAAATCTTCATATTTATATGACTTTCCTTATTATTTATATATTATCTTTTTCTTTAATTTATTATGTAAAATATGATAAAAGAAAAGTTAATTTTATAAATATAATTAAAATTATAGTTTTTTCTATTTTAAGTATTATTTATCTAATGCATAGTATGAATACTTTTTATTCTGGATTTAAATTTGCTATGACTACTAAAGCAAAAGGAAATTTATTTTATTCTATTACTGATATTTCATATAAATATCTCCATAAATTTAATTTGGTAAGTTCATATTCTATTAAACAAGAATTTTTTAAAAATGAATTAAGATTTGATAGAAAAGAATTATTAATTAAATATTCAATTCAAAAAAATTATACTGATGAAATATTTAATAAAACATTATATAATAATTTCACAAATAATAATAATACAAAATTAAATGAGATTAATTCATCATTAAATAATAATAATTCTATTAATTTTACTAAAACAAATAATACGAATAATACTAAATTAAAAGATGATATAAAAATAAAAACTAAAAAAGAATGGATAGAAATTAATTTTAGTAAAAAGCCAATTAGTAATGAAATAAGAGGAAATTTAAAATATTTTTCATCATTTTTTAATCAACCAAGAATTGATATTGCATTTCATAATTTAGCTTATGAAAAAAATATAAGAAATAATAGTTGGGTTATAAATTTAATGTCAAAAATTTTAAATAAGGATAAAAAATTATATAAATATTTAAAAACTAATATACCTGAATCAAATATTGAAGAAATAAAGATTGATTCTTTTGAAAGTTTTTATGATGAATCAAATAATAAAACATTTATGAATAGATTTAAAAGTAATTTTCTAAAAAAATTAAATAAAACAATAATTGATGATTTTAATAAAAAATTCAATAAGAAATATACAAAATCAATGGAAGATTTATTTTTAAAAATTCCAATTATTCCAATAATAATTACTTTAAATCTAATTGTATTAACAATTACAATGAAAGGTGGAAATAAAATAATTTAAATGTTATATAAAACATTTAGATTTAAATATAAAAAATATATTATATAAAATTATAATTTATTTATTATATTTTACAAAATAATCAAAAAACAATTTTGCTAATCAAACAAAAGAAAAAATTTTTTATTTTTTAATTTGTAAATTTAAAGCTTCCTCTGCCATTAGTAATTTAGATTCAATTTCTTCATAAAAATCTTTATTTATAATTTGTGCTTTATTATAAATTTCTTCATCAGTTTCTTCAGTTTTTTCTTTAAAAAAAAATAAAGATGCTTGTTCAGAAAAATTTTCGATATTATCTAATAAATTTATTTCTTTTTTTAATTGAGATATTTTTTCATCAAGTTCTTTTAACGCAGAAATATTTAATTCATTTTTCTCTTCTTCAAAAGAATATTTTTTAACATTTTTTGATTTTTTAATTTTTTTTATTTTATTTTTAGGTTTATTATTCTCTTTATTTAAATTTATTTCATATTTTGAATTTAATAAAGAAGAATTATTTTGATTTTTTTCATCTATTTTATTTTTATTTGAATAATTTAATTCTTTATCATTATGATCACTTGAATTTTCTTCAATTGAATTATCATTTTTTTTCATTTTTTCTTCCTCAAAATTTTTTAAATGAGATGTCATATCTTTTTTATTTTGTTCAATTAAAGGAAATGAAAAATAATTTTGGAATTGATTATTTTTTTGATCTATTGTTTGTTTTTTTGAATATGTTTTTATTAATTCTTCTATTTCTTCTTCTGTTAATTTTTCAAAATCTAATATTGAATTATTTATATTTTCTTTTTGATTGAAATTTATATTACTAAATGAAAATTTTAATTCATTATCCTGATTATATTGATTATTAATTCTTTCTCTATTTTTAATTTTTTTATTATTTAGTTCTTTATTTTTTATAACATTTTTATTTTGATTTTCATTTTTTATATTATTATTTAAAATTCTTTTTTTGATTGTTTCATTTTGAAGATTATTTGATATTTCATTTTTATTATCATTTTGTTTTTTATTATTGTCATCTTTTTTATTTATGATTATCTTTTTTTCATTATTTAAATTCTTATTTTGAGTATTATTTTTATTATCATTATTTTGAATTGTGTTTTTATTATCATTTATATTTATATTATCAATTTTTATTTCATTTTCATATAATAGTCTTATATTTTCTTTAAAAGTTCCATCAAATATATTTTCCTCATTATTATCAATTATATTATCACCTAATTCATTTTCAATTTCATTTTCAATATTTTTATCAGTTAATTCACTTTGATTATTTCTTTGAGAAATATTATTTTCATCAGATTTATTATAATCATTTTGAAATTCATTATTATTATTTTCAAAATAATTGATATTTTCTTCTGATTCATTTTCTTCTGATTCATTAATATTTTCATTTGATTCATTTTCTTCAAATTCATTAACATTTTCTTCTGATTCATTATAATTATATTCTGAATTATTATTTTCTTTATTATTTTCATTTTGAAATTTATTATTATTATTATTTTCTCCATTATTATTTTCAAATATATTATTATTAATTATTTCATTATTACTAATTTCAATTTCATTGTTTTTCTTTTCTGTTTGTGTTTTATGTTCGATTATTTTTTTCTTATCGTTAATATCATCTTTTGTTATAATTTCATTATTATTATCATTATTATTATTTTCAAATGTATTCTCATTATTGATATTATTAATATTTAATTTTGGAATTCTAATTTCATTTTTATTATTTCCATTTCTTTGATTTAAATTATCATTTGAAAAATAATTATCATTTTTATTTCCATTACTATTAATTTCATTTTGAATAACATTTTCATCATTTTTTTTAATCAAATTTTGCAAATTTTCAATCATATTTTTTAAATTTTTAACATTTTTTAAAGAATTTCCATCTTTAATATTATTATTAATTCCATTTTGAATATTATTATTATCTTCATTATAATTTGAAAAACTATCATTATCTTTTTTTTCAATATGAATATTATCATTATTTATTTTATTTCCATTAACTTTTTTTTCATCATTACTTTCTTTTTTAATAAATCTTTTTGAAGATGAATTAATATTTTCTTTTTCTTCTTCTTCATTTTCAAAAATATTATTTTCATTATTATTAAAATTACTAAAAGTTTCTAAATTATTAATGACATTATTATTATCTTCATTAGTATTTTGTTCATTTTTTTTAAAATTATCATTTTTTAAATTTGATGTTGAATTTTGATATGATAGTGTATATAATTTTGGTGTAATATTTAATTGTTCTATATTTTTATTTTCATTATTTTGATTTGAAGAATTTTCATCTTCATTTTGAATTGAATTTTGTTCTGAATTGATAAATTGATCAAATTTTTTTGAATTTTTTCTTTGTGGAAATTCAGTTAATTTGAATGGAACATTAATTTCTTTATTATTTAGATTATTATTGTTATTATTATTTAATTCAAGGTTTATATTTATATTATTATCATCTGGTTTTTTTATTTTTTTTACTTCTTTATTATTTTCTTTTATATTAGCATAATTTTTATTATTATCATTTATTTTATCATTGTTTTGTTCTTTATTTTGGATATTATTATTTTGATTTATATTTTTATTTGGAATTGGTATTTTATTATTATTATAGTTATTATTATTTCCTTTATTTAATTTTTTATGATATCTATTTGAATAAGAATTAACATTTTCAAAAGAAGATGAAGGGGAAAAATTTTTTCTAAATAATTTTTTACTATTACTATGAGATAATAAATTTAAATTAATTTTAATATTATTACTATTTGATTTTTTTATTGTATTTTTATTATTATTTTTATTACTTTTTCTAGAAGAGTCATAAATATTATTTTCTTTACTTGATAAATTGCATTCACTTTTTGAATGATTAATTTTCTTCCTTGAAGCACTACTATCATTTATTTCATTTTCTTCAGAAATATTATTTTGAATATTATTATTTATATTTAATGACTTTTTAATTTTATTTTCATTATTATTATTTTTAAATATCATATCTAATAAATTATTATTTTTATCATTTGATGGATTAGTTCTTATAGTTTTATTACTAAAAGTTTTATTTGAATTTAAACTATTTTGATTTGAATTTCTTGTAATTGTATTAATACTATTATTATTATTATTTGAAGTTTGTCTTCTACTTGAATTAGAATGATTAATTAATCTTCCATCATTTAATTCTTTTAATGGAATATTAAATTCTTTTCCTTTTTGTTTTTTTTTATTATCATTATTTTTATTATTATTTAATTTAATATTATTATCATTATTTAAAGATGTTTTTCTACTTATTTCATGAATTTCTAATCTTTTTGTTATTAACTTTTCAAAATTAATTTCTTCGAAATTATTTCTAAATTCTATACTACTTTTATTAAATTCTTCATTTGATTTTAAAAAAATTTCAAATTCTAAATTTAAATTTTTTAACATTTCAAGAACATTTTTAGAAACAGTTTTAGTAAATTCAGAAACTAAAACTCCATATCTTTTAACACTTTCACTATTAATAAATTTATAATTTTTACTTACTAAAAATAAAATAATTTGAAAATTAATCATTCTTTGTTCAATTATAATTTGAGTATTTTCTTGATTTAAAAATAACTTTTTATTCTTTTCTAAATATTCAAGATCATTAACATAATCTTTCCAAATTTTAGTAAATTGTAATAAATTACTTCTTAATTTTGGTAAAATTTTACTTAAAGCTTCTTTATTAAAATCAAAAACTAATTCATTTAATTTGTCAATTTTAGGTAATAATAATTTATTAAATTTAAGAGGATTATTTGGATCATCTGAATTTTTATTTGATATTATATCATAATTATCTACTATTATATCTGTTAACATATTTCTAACATTACTTAAAACTCTTTTTTCATTGAAAATTTTAGTTAATTTTACAAAAGCCTTAATTCCTTTTATTGCAAAAGTAAAATAATTAAATTTTGATTTTGCTACTTTATCACAGAAATATAATAAGAAAGATTCATAATTATATTTAAATAAAACCATACTTATATTTTTATCATTATCAAAAACATTACTTAATTTACCTTTTGAAAAAATAAATTTATTTTCATAATAAAAATCACTATTAGATATTCTAATTCTTTTAGCTAAAAATTTAAAAAAATTTAATTCATCTCTTGTATTAATATTTGATGGTATATTCAATATTTTTGCTTTTATTATATTATCTTTAATTTCTCTTACATTTAAAATATAATTATAATAATTTGAATAATAATAGTATAATATATTTATTTTAAAATCATCAAATATTGTTAAAATATGATATTTATTTAATTCAATAAGTAAATTAATAAATATTGGTTTATTTGATGAAGTTAAATTGTTAATTATTTTCATTGAATTATCAAAATTAAATTTACAAAAATTATTATTGTACATAATAGGTTTATATTCCATAAATTTATAAATTATTTGTTCTTTTTGTAAATTAGGAATAGTAGAGTTCTTATTATAATTTAAGATATTATTTAAATCATATAAAAAAGTTCCAAATGTATGTTTTACTTTAATATAACTTTGATATTGTTGAAATGATGTATCAAAAACTTCAACTAATTCAATTTTTCCTTTTTTATAAATATATTTATTAAAATTAGATTTAAAAGTTTGTACATTTATAAATTTAATAGAAGTTTCATTCATATACTTTAATAAACCAAAATTTGGATTTTCATATAAATTCATTATTTCATCAAAATTAAAATTTTCTAAATAAATTTGATTTAAATAATCTGCATTATATTTTATTTTTGGCCATTTTCTTCCATCTCCAAGATTACTTAAAGCATTATTTATATATATAAAATTTTTTTGTTCTTGTATATAATTTGAAAAAATATGTTCTTTTACATTATTTTTTATTAAAAATGAATTACTATCAATTATATTATTACTAATAGTAAAATATGGATTATCATTTAAAGTATTTATTATAAAAGTATTTTCAAATGATAAATTTGAGCGACAAATATAAATATGAATAATATTATTTGAAGAATTTGGTATTATTTTTTTTCTTTTATTATATTGAATAAATAAATTTTTTATTTTGTCAATAGAAATTAAATATATAATAGTAATAAATTGCATTGAATTTTTAAATATTTCATTTTCATTTTGTAAAATTTTTCCTTGTCCTTTATTCATTAAATCTGTCAATAATATATAAATTATTTTTTCTTCAGAAATATTTAAACAAAGTGAAATTTTTGAAAATATATTTAAACTTTTAATTCTTTCTTCATTTTGTTCTTTTGTTTGAATATAATAAAATCTTTCATCATTTAAAATATAATTTCTTATAAAAGAAAATAAATCAATTGAATTATTATAATTATTATTTTTAAAATTATCACTAATATCTTTAAATATATTTTCTTCTTCAAAATCAATTTCACATAATAAAATCATAGCAAAAAATAAACCAATTAAATTTTGTTCTTGAGATGAATTAATCATTAGATAATTTTTAATTTTACAATATTGTTCATAATAATTTTTATAAAATTGATATTCTTGTTTTATTAATTCTAAATTTTCATTTGTTTTAGAAAAATTAGAATATTGAATATCATTTTTAATTAATTGAAATTGATTAATTAAAACATATCTTTTCACATATTCTTCCATATTTTCTTCATTTTGGTGTGAAATTTCACTTTGATAAATTTGAAAAAAATTTTTAGTTTGATTACAATATAAATATTTATATAAATCTACATATGGTAAATTATATAATAACATATAAAAGAAATGAATATTATTTCTATCTAAAAAATTATTTGGAAAAAGATTTCTAATATGAGAAAGTAATATTTCATAGTTAAATTGAAAAAGTTTTATTTTATTATATTTTATTCCATTATCAATTGATATTGAAATTAAAAAATCTGTTATTGGAATTTCATCATTGAAATTATCTTTTATGCAAGTAAAAAATGAAAGAAAATTAAAAAAATTTAATAATTCATTTAATTCTGTTGAATCATTTAATGTATTATGTGATGTCAAATTATTAATATTTTTTAACATTCTTTTTAAAAATATTTTAGATTGTTTATTTGATGAACTATAAAATATTATTTTTTCTTCTTTTTTTTCTATGTCTGGATTTTTAAATTTTGAAAAGATTAATTGACATTCTGTATTTATTAATTTTTTATCTTCATCAGATTTTTTATATTTATTATTAATATCTGAAAAATGAATTAAATTTGGTCCTAAATAGATATTTGATATTTTTTGTCTTGGAATACAATTTTCAAAGCAATTTATTAATGATTGTAAATCCAAATAATTTATATCACAAAGATTAAATTGATTTATTTTATATTCCATTTATTTAATTTTTTTTTTCAAATCCCAAAATTAAAATTTAAAAATAAAAACTAAAAAAA
>Ga0256407_10005880_pt1 | contig 19307 bp, 9 predicted proteins | sample RumenRJG_04DNA_FD_193489 | JGI IMG/M metagenome (GOLD analysis project Ga0256407, IMG submission 193489) | Bovine rumen microbial communities from Lethbridge, Alberta, Canada - RJG_04 | ecosystem: Host-associated > Mammals > Digestive system > Stomach > Rumen | place: Canada: Alberta | collected... | reverse complement strand
TAATAATAATAATAATAATAATAATAATAATAATAATAATAATAATAATAATAATAATAATAATAATAATAATAATAATAATAATAATAATAATAATAATAATAATAATAAATTATCAAATTACAATTTTACAGAATCAAATAATATAAAAAATACAAAAAAACTTATAAATTATAGTGTAATAACAATAACAATAATATCAAATTGGGGAAATAAAGACAAAGTAGGAATAACAGAAATACAATTATTTGATTCAAAAGATAGAAAAATCCCAATATCAGAATGTCATGTATTTAATGGGAATGAAGAACATATTGGAAGAATACACAATAATAAATATCATACTTTAAATGATCGTGATATGTGGACTTGTGATTATAAAATTAAAAATAATAAATTTATTAAAATTGAAATGTATATTTTAAATAATAAATATATGTCAAATGATAATATTAAATCAATTATTATTTGGAATTATAATGGAAGAGAATTAAATAAAGGAATTAAAGAAATTGAAATATGTAAAAGAAATAATAAATGTTGGAAAGGGATTATTCCAAAAGGGGAATATAATATTAAAAGTGATTATTCTTTTAAAATTAATTTATATGAAAATGAAACTTTAAGTCTTACTTTAACAAATAATAAAAGAAATTTATATTTATCTTTATTAAAACAAAATCAAACTACTCATAATTCAAATTTAAGTAAAAGTGATAATAATAATATAGATAATAATATAGAAAATATTATTAATAATAATAATGATAATATTATTATTAATAATTATGATAATTATGATAATTATAAATCAAATTATTTAGAAATTAAAAATGAAAGAATGGATGAAAAATCATATATTAAATTTAAAAAAATTAAAATTAAATTTTTATCAAATTATGGTCATTTTTACTTTATAGGAATAACAGGATTAAATTTAATAGATAAAGATAATAAAATAATTGATATTGAAAAAGAAGCATTTTCAATCGGAGCTTTACCAAAAGATATAAGAACAATTTATAATAATAATGAAGATAATAGAGTTTTTGAAAATGCATTTAATAATATTAATAATACTATTGATGAAAATGAAATGTGGTTAACTATAAAAAATCCAAAACCTTTTTTAGAAATAATTTTTAAAAAAGAAATGACTTTAAATAAAATTAATTTTTGGAATTATAATGAACCTTTTTCTTTAGATAAAGGAGTTAAAGAAATTGAAATTACTATTAATGATGATAAAATATATAAAACTTATCTTTGGAAAGGTTTAGGTATTGATTTTTATGATTATTATCAAAGTGTTTCTTTAATTGATTTAGAAAAGAAAAATAATAAAAGAAATGTTATTGATTTTAATATTAAAAAATATCCTATTGGTTTTATTTTTAAAATTGTTTTAATTGATAATTTTGGAGATAAAAATTTTATTTGTTTAGAAAATATTGAATTATTTGATAAAAATAATATTAATTTAAGAGATGAAATTAAAAATACTGTTATAAGTCAAACTAATGATATTAATTTAATTTATTCTCATCAATTATATGATTATAGAAAAGATGAATTTTCTAGATGTTTTAATTTTTTTTTTATTTGCTTTGAAGAATTTATTCAAGTTAAATATATTAAAATTAATAATAAAAATAATTCTTTTTATCAAAATTCTAAAAATATACAAATTTATTGTGATGATGTATTATATTTTGAAGGGAAAATTAATCAAAGTGGAGAAAGTATTATTTCTTTTGAAGAAGATTATAATAAATTAAATAACAATATTAAAAAAAGTAATATTATTTGTTTAAATTCAATTAATTCAAAAGAACAAAATATGTATCAAGAAATTATAAATAATGATATTTATATGTTAGTTTTGGAGAAAGATGAATAATTTTTTTTTATATTTTTTAAATAAAAAATGAATTTATTGTTTATTTAAGATTGTAAGGAAAATATTATTAAAAGAAAATAAAATATTAATATCATTATAAATATATATTAACATATAATTATTTGAAAATTGACAAATTGATAATTTTTGTAAAAAAAACCTAAAAAAAAAAATGATAATAGATAAATATAAATAATTAAATTTTATTTAATTTGTTTAAAACTAAAATTTCAAAAATAAAAAAATTCTAATCAAACATATACTTACTTAAATAAAAAAAAATTATTTATATAAAACTTAATCCTTTTGTTTATTATTAATTTTCCTATAAATATCAGGTTTAAAAGTAATTCCATTTTCTAAATTAATTTTATTAACTAATTTCATTCTTTTAATTTCTCTTTGTTTATAATCATTATATAATTTTTCAATTTTCCCTTTATCAATTATTTTTTTTGAAGGAGAATGATTTGCAGATAAAGAACTTTCACTTTTAATTCTTTTAAAATAATCAGAAACTTTTCTATTATGTTCAATTTTTCTTTTATTATAATCATCATATAATTTTTGATATATATTATTATTTTTATTAAAATTAATTTTTGAATATGAATTTTTATCAAAAGATTTTTTTCTTATTTTTGGTGAAAAAGTACATAATAAATCATATTCATCTTCATTTTGTTGAATTAACATTTTTTTTTTTTTTATTTTATTTTTATTAAATTCATCTTGTCTATTTATAAAATCATTGAGAATACTTTTTGAAGAATTATGACTTTTTATTGTTTTTGAAAAGAAATTATTTTTATTTAAAAAATTATCATTTCTATTATAAAAATTTCTTATATATCTTTTATTTTGTAATGTTTTTTCATTTGAATAATAATTTTTTATTATTGATTCTTCGAAATCATTTTCTGAATTTTTTTCATTTATTTTTGATTTTTTTAACCAAAAAAAAAAGGAATTTTTTAATTTTTGAGGTTTGTTTATTTCATATATTTGAATTAGTTTTTCTATTATTTTTAAATTTGCTTTTATTTTGTTTTGAAAAAAATTTTTTACTATATTTGTACTTATTTTTTTTTGTTTTTTATCTGATAATGATTTTAAATAAATATAAAATGAATTCATTAACAATTCTTTAAATTTTTTTGATGAATTGATATTGGAATTTAAATAATTTAAAAATATTTGAAAAGAATCATTTGTTACTAATCCAATATAAAATAAATAATCTAAAAATTCTTTTACTGTATTATCCATAAAAAAAATATTTTAAAAAAATAAAAAAATTATAATTGAATTTATAAATATTTATTAATTGAATTATTTATGAAATTAAATAATATATAGAAAGAAATTATTTATAAAATTTTGTAAAATAATTTTTTAAATTTTTTAAAAAATTATAATAAGTATTTTCTTTATAACAATTACAAAAACTTTTTTTCAAATCAAATAAATTTTCGAACATAAAATAACATAAACAATTAAAATGATTGAAAATCCCATCAAAACTACAAATATTAATATTATTATTTAAATCAATAAAATTATTATTATTTTTTGATATATTTGTTTTATTTAAAAGTAAATCAATATCATCATCATTATTTCCAAATGAAATATTAAAAGTAGAATTATTAGAATCATTAAATGAATCAATATTAATAATTTCTGCTTCATTATTTTTATTTTTTTTTATTTTAATATTTCCTTTTTTTTCATGTTTTAAATTATTTTCATATTCATAATACATCATTAATAAATTAAAATTTTTAATTTTCATTTTATTTAAACAAATCAAATCTTTTTTAATTATATCATAAAATTCATTATAATTTTTTAATATTATTTTATTATTATTATTATCTTTTTTATTTTCAATTTCATAACTTCTTTCAAAAATTGGATCATTTTTAACAATATAAGATTTATTTATACTTTGTGATGAAGTTAAACTTGAAACATCATTTTTATTAAAACGTATAAGTTGCCAATATGAAAAAGTATCATTTTGTTTATTTTCAACTAAAGAATTTTTTGAAATTATAAAAAATAAAGGATTAAAATTATTTATTTTTATTAAAAAAACTCCAAGTAATATTGGTAAAAATGTATTTGTTGTATTTGATATATATATAAAATATCTTTCTAATAAAATATCTAAGTCATATGATATATTATTCATATTTAAAATATCAATTTGATATTCTTTATCAAATGTTTTTAATGATAAATTTTTTAATGAATTAAAATAATCTTCTTTTATATTTGAACAAATTAAACTTTTAAAAAGAGAAAAATTTTTAAATTTATTTCTTATATTTAAATGTTCAATAAGTGAATTTGATAATAAATCAGTATTTAAATTTCTAAAATTTAAAACTTCAATTATATTTGGAATATGAAAAGCAGAAATTTTAACATTTAAATAAGAATAAATGTCTAAATTATCATTATCAAGATATAAAAAATCATTAAAATCTTTAAAATCATCTCTATTATAATATTTAATAAAATTAAAATTATCACTTTTAATTTTATTTGAAAAATTTTCTTCATTAGATTTACTTTTTGAATTAGATAAAGTATTACTTATATTAAAAGCTTTTCTTATTTTTCTATTCTGAGCTCTTTTACTAAATTTATTACTTTTATAAATCCCAAAAATAGAAATTAAAGAAATATTTAATATTTGGTCATAATAATCAATAAAATAATCTTCAATAATAAAATTATTATTAAAACATTCAATTAAATCTTCATCACCTTCATTTGGTTCTATTAATTTTACTGAATTTGATAAAGAATTTTCAATATAATTGAAATTATTAGAAAAAGAATTTAAATCTAAAAGATTATTTACATTTATTTTATTATTATTATCATTAATTAATATTTTTCTTATTTGATATATTAAAGTTGATTTAAGTTTATATTGAGTAAATTTTGATAATGCTAAAAAATATAATTCTAATAAGTAATCTATTAATATTAATAATAATGAAAAATATGATGATATATTATTGTTTTTATTTATTTTAAATAATATTGAAGATGAAATTATTAATCCATGATATATTGAATATATTAAATAAATAAGAGATAAAAAGATATTTTTTTTTAAGAGTTTTATAAGTTTAATTTTTGATTTAAAATTTATTTTTCTTATTAAGTTCAAAGTTATTAAATATAATGTTAGAGAAATAAATGAAGAAATTAAAAATAAAATCCATTTATAATTATCAAATATAAAAAAAGGAATATCATTAATATTATAATCTTTTTCTAAAAAGAAATAAAAAATAATACATACAATTATTAAAATAAACTCATACCATAAATTTAATTTATAATTATAAATAATCGAATTAAAAAGATGATTAGGTATTTTATATAATAAATAAAATTCAAAAGAAATAAATAATCTAAAACAAAAAAAGGTAATAATATAAATATTGAAAATATCTAATTGAATTTTATTTAATTTTTTTTCTAAATTATTATTTTCTTCATCATTTAAAATTTTATAAAAATAAAAAACAAAATAAAATATAAAACATAAACAAGTACAAAAATTTTTTTCAATAATTAAATAATCTTCTTTAATTTTCTTTTTCTTATAAGTGAAACTATTCAACAACATTATTGAAAGTATAAAAATAAACAAAGATAAAATAAAAGTAAATATTAAATGAATAATTTCAAATTCCATATTTTTTTACAATAAAATATTTTATTAAATTCTAATAAACAAATTATTAAAAATAAAATATATTTTAAAAAAAAAAAATAATTAAAAACACAAAAAAAAAAAAAAAAAAAAAAAAAAAAAAAAAAAAAAAAAAAAAAAAAAAAAACCTTAAAAAAACCTAAAAAAAAAAAAAAAACTATTCCACAACTTCTAATTGTTGTTCACTAAACCTAACTTCAGGCACAGCTTTTTGTGCGAAAATCAAATCAACATTATTATTTCCAATTTCAACAAACATTTTTTCTTTAATTTTTTTTTTTTTCTTTTTAAAAAACGGATTTCTCAAACTTTGTCTTTTTGGTTTACTTCCGACAGAAATACACAAAAAAACAATAAAAATAAATCCAATAAAAAAATAAGATAAACAAATTTTCCAAGCTAATTTTAAATCTTTATTTTTAAATTTATCATTTAAAAAACCATAAATAATAGGACCAGGTAATTTTCCTAATAAAGTAGTTAATAACATATCAAAAGAACTTCCAATTCCTTTATTTTCTCTTTTAACTGAAGAAATAATATAACCTGAAATTATTGGTAAAAATGCACTTGATGAAAAAAAAAATGAAAATAAACTTATACTTAAAAAATTTAATTTTGTTATTTTTATTAAGAAAAAAATAGAAAAATTTGCAAAAATTCCAAAAATTAAAGGAATAAAAATTGAATTTTTTGATTCATAACCTCCTATTTTATTACAAATTAAACCACCAATTAAACTTCCTAATGCTGGAGCAAAAATTGAAGATAATGAATAATGATATAATATTTCTTTTTCTTTATTTATTTTTAAACCATTTATTATGTAATCTTTAAAGAAATTGTGTATTATTTGAAATGTAAAAAATATTATTGAACGTGATATACTTGAGAATATAAATATTTTATTTTTTATTAAATTTAATATTGTTTTTATAAGTTTAGTTGAAAATATTTTATTGTTTTTTATTTTTTGCTCATCAAATATAAAAATTGTTGTTCTTGTTATTTTTTCAGTAACAACTAATTTTTCTTTATTTTCATATCCTATAAACATATATTTTGTTGAAAAATATTTTGAAGGAATTAAAATAAAAATTAAACTTATAAATAATAAAATTAAACCAATAAAATAAAAACCATTTTTCCATTTTTCAGGAAAAATAATAGTTCCAATATAAAAACCAATAACTTGTCCATAAGGACTAATCATAAAAGATAAAGTAAAAAGTAAAGTTTTATATTTTCTAATTCCAAATTGATCAATCCAAACTGGAATATAAATACTAGAATAAACTTTCATAATTGAAGTTAAAATTCTTATTATTATTAAAATATAAAAATTTGAAGTTAGATAATAAGAAAAAAAAAATAAACTTTGAAATAAAATTGTTATTATAATAAATAATTTTCTATGATTTAAAGATATTAATCCCATAAAAATTAAAAGACCTATAATTCTTCCTGTAAAAGGAATTGAAACAAATAAACCAAATTGACTATTTTTTATATTTAAATCTTCTTTTATTTTTTGAGACGATGATGCGATTATTCCATTATCAATATCTACTATTACTGATAATATTATAAATAATAAAAATATTGTAATTCTTATTTTTCTTGAAAGGAATAATTGTTTTTTTGGTATTATTTTTGTGTGTTTTAATAAATATTCTTCTTTTGTTTGTTTTATTGAAAATGCTTTTGATGATTCAAATACATCTGTTGATGATGTTGAATTAACACTCATTTTTTTTTTTTTTGTTTTTTTATAAATATACTTTTTCTCCAAATTTTTTTTATTTTTTATTTTTTGAAAATTATTTTTATTTTTTTAATAATTTTTTTTAATAATATAAATCTTATTTATTTTTAATATGAAATTTTCTTTTTTAAAAAAAATTTGATTTTATTTCAATTTTTTAAATTATTTTTAATTTTTTCAATAATGGAAACTCAAATAAATGATAACACAGATGAATATGATAGAGAATTTATAAACTTAATAATAGGTAAAATAAATAAAAAATCATATAACAATTTTATTAAATCAAAAAACTAAAAAAACAAATAAAAAAAAATTAAAAAAGACATTGAAAAAAAAACTCCTTCCTTAAATAAACATGATCAACTTAGAATAAAAAATTGGTGTAAAAAATTATGTCAAATAACAAATAATATAGAATGGAAAAAAAATAGAAATTTACATGCAATTTGTTTATTAGATAGTATATTAAATAATAAATTTGAAGAACCTTATAATAAATTTCCTAAAGATGGGCCAATTCCAATAATAAATAAAACTTTAGTTAAAAGTAAATTAAGTCCAAAATTTTTTAAAGAATCTTTAGAAATTCAAAATCAAAATATTGAAAATAATGATAAAGTTATTGAAGAAACTGAATTAGAAAATAGATTAAATAGTAATGAAAATAATAGTGATGATGATATTAATAATAATAATAATATTGATAAGGATTTAGAAAAAAATGAAATTAAAGAATTAAAAGAATTAATTGAAAGATTAAAACAAGAAGTTGTTCAAAGAGATGAAATTTTAAATAAGTTAAATGTTAAAAAAGGAAAAGTTGAAAAAAATATTTTTGAATTAGAAAATATGCTTTCTGAATATTTACATACTGGATAAGGATATTATGTAAATAAAAAAAAAAGGATTTTTTTAAATTTTTTTTTATTATTTAAATAAAATACAATTTTTAATTTTATTATTTGAATATTTTAATTATTCTAAAATTTTTTTTTTAAAATGAATATAAAAGAAAAAAACATTTTATTTTTTCTTCCATCAAATCAATCATATAAAATAAATCAAACATTAAAAATAAATGATTTAAAAATATTAATAGAAAAAATTGAAAATTTAAATGAAACATTAAATGAAAAAATAACAATAACATTTATAACAAATAAAGGTGAAAAGCCTTTTTTAAATTATGAAAAAAGTGAATCAATAAATGATTGGATAAAAAATAATGAATTAAAAATAAATTCATGTGAAAATTTAGAAGAAATAAAAGATATTAATTTATATGATGCAATATTAATTCCAAGTTTTATAAATATTTTACAATATATTAAAACAGAAATATCAAAAAATTTAATAAATTTAATAAAAAAATTCCAAGATAAAAAAAAAATTATAGTAACATATGAACATTCAGTTCTTTTTTTATGTAAAGTTAATAATGAAAATAATTTTTGGCCTTTTTTAAATTATAATTTAACAGGAAGTTCAATTTCAAATTTTTTAATTGATGAATTATATGAAATTGGAGAAAATTGTGAAGAAGAAATTTCACTTAAAGGAGGAAATTATATTTCAAAAGATAATTTTGATACTTTTGATAATAATAATTTTAATAATTCTCTTGTTATTAGTGATAAAAATATTATAACTGGATATGATTCTTCAAAAGAAACTTTAAATACAATTATTATATGTTTAATTGAAAAAATAAAATTTTTAAATTTTAAATAATAAACAATAAAATTTATATTTTTTTTTAAAAACAACTCAATTTTTAATATTTTTTTAAATGGAAAATAACTTATTAAATAAAGATGAAGAAATATTATATATTTCATTTAATCATGATAATAGTTGTTTTGTAATTGGAACAGAAATAGGTTTTAAAATATTTAATTCATTTCCTCTAGGATTAAAAAAAGAAAGAAGTAAAAATATAAAATAATAAAAAAAAAATTTTTTTTTAATTTTTTATAGTTTTTAATGGTGGAATTTCTATTATTGAAATGTTATATCAAACTAATATTTTTGCAATTGTAGGAGGAGGAAAAAATCCAAAATTTTCTCCTATAAAAGTTATTTTATGGGATGATAATGAAGGAAAAATTTTAAATGAATTTAGATTAAAATCAAATATTATTAATGTAAAAATTAAAAAAGATAAAATTTTTATTATTTGTGAACAAGAAATTAATATTTATAATATGGATAAATATAATTTAATTGAAACTATTGAAACTTGTATTAATATTAAAGGAGTTTTTGGTATTAATTCAAATGTTTTTAATTCTATTATTGCATATCCAATTAATCCAATTGGTTATATTAGAATAAAAAATTATAAAAATTCAAAAATAAATACAATTAATTCATTTGATGAAATTATATCATTTATTTCAATTAATTCAAATGGAAATTTAATTTCAATTTCTTCAATTGAAGGAAAATTAATTAGAATTTTTTTAATTGAAAATGGAGAATTTATAGAAGAATTTAAAAGAGGAAAAGAAAAAGCTGATATTAATTATATTACTTTTGATCCTTTAAGTAATTATATCGCAGTATCAAGTAATAGGAAAACTATTCATATTTGGTCTTTGAAAAATACTAGAAAAATTATTAAAGAGAAAAAGTTTTATATTGAAGATAATGAAAAAATATTACCTGAAAATAATAGTAATAGATTATTTTATTTTGGTTTATTTAATAAAGATAATATTAAAAGTTTTGCTCAAATTAGATTAAATGATGAAAAAAGTATTTTTTCTTTTGGACCTGAAAATATTATTATTTGTATTAGTTATAATGGGAAATATTATCAAACAAAATTTGATGAAATAAAAGGAGGAGAATGTGATATAATACATGAAGAATCTTTATATAAAATAAAAGATTAATTTTTAATATTTTTTTTTTTTATAAATTATAAATCAAAAAATTAAATAAAAAAAAATAATAAAAACATAAAAAAAAAATTAAATAACAAATTTAAATAAATATTCAATATAATAATAATAAAAAATTTCTATTAATTTATCTTATTTAATATAAAGGTCCTGTAGCTAAATGAGTAAAAGAATACCCATCTTGATTTAATTTAACATTAGTAATTTTCATTTTTGAATACATATAAATAAAAACTCCAGCAACAATTAATAAAATAATAGCAATAACTAAAAATAAAATCCATATTCTAGATCTTCTAAAAAATAATCTAGGAATAGTAATTTGAGGCCAATAAAAAACTGGTTTTAATTGTCTAAATTTTTCATTTGGTCTTCCTGTAATTGTAATAACATATTCAATATTTCTATCAAGAGTAACATTAAAATTAACAGTCCAATTTTTTGTTATAATTGAATAATAATTTTTTTTAAATAAATTAGAAGAACAAATATTTTTTATTTGATCTTTATCATTATCTTTTGGTATTATATAAATACGATAACTCATTTCAGGAGCTCCGATTAATTTTTCTATTTTTTTATTAAATGGTGAAGGCCATTCTAAAGTAATTAATTGAGAATTATTTTTTAATATTCTAGAAGAAATATTATATTTAAGATAGAAATTTTCTATTATTTTAAAATTATCAATTTCTTCTTTATCAGCATAAGTATAATAAAAAATTACTCCTTCAAAATTATCTTTTTGATAAGCTTTTTCAATTGAAATATTATATTGCATTTGTGTATCAGGATAAACTAATAAATTATAAGGTTTTTCTAAAAATTCTCTTTTTAAATCAGTTTCATTAAATTTAATATAAAAATCAACTTCACGATTACCACATTTATTTATAATAATAACTAAATATTCATTGAAAATATCTCTATTTTGTAAAATTGATAAAGTTGTCTCTTCTAAAACTGGTCGATTTCTATTTATTCTAAAATATTTAATATCAGTTGATTTTTTTTTCCCTTCAAATTTTATATTACTTGATTTTAAACTATGAATATAAAAATAAAAATAAGTTAAATTATCATATTGTCTTATTATTGAATGTCTAAATGGATTATAAAATTGAATTGAATCTTTTAATAAAGTATCAGGATGGAAATATTGATTATCTTTTCCATAACCAAAATGATATAAAATTGGATTATTTTCAGTTTTTAAAATAAAATAATCAATATCTTCCATATTTTTAATTTTAAATATTAATTTATTTCCTTCATTTAAAAAACTTCCTTTATAATTTTCAATTATTTTCTCTTTTATTTTCTCATTTACTCTAACAATAACTAAAACTGGTTCTGAGTCAGTTCTTAATAAAAATTCACCATTTTCATTTGGTTCATAATAAAAACATCCATCATTAATATTTAAAGTACCAATTAAATTCTCTTTAAATAAAATTTCTAAATTTTTTGGTACAGAAGTACAAATTGTTAAAGCATAATTATTTGGTTTTTCAACTGAAAAAGAAAATCTTCTTTCATTTGATTTTGTAACTTCAAAATAATTTGTTCTAGAAATATTAAAATCAATATTGAAAATTTTATCAGAAACAAAATGAATATTAAAAGTACAAAGTTTTTTACATTTTATAGAAAAAATATCCATATCAGTATATGATAAAATATAATAATCTGTTATTTTATAACCATAATATTCAGAAGGTAAAAATTCATTTCTTGAATCATCAATTCTATTTATATAATATATATCTAAATCTCCTAAAACTTTTTCAAAATAAATTAAATTTACAGTTGATTCTAAATCTTGATTAATGAAATAATAAAATTCAAATGGATTTATATTTTCTATTGAATATGTTGCTAAATTTGGTTTATCATCATTATCTATAAATTTAACTAAATTATCAATATTTTTTATAGAAAATTTAATATTTGATTCTTTATATGAATCTGTTATAAATCTTAAAGTTATAATTTTTTCTTCTTTTTCATTTTTATTTAAAGTAACAACTGAAATTTTTCTTTGATAAATTTTATTATTTAAATCATTAGAAGATGTTAATAAATCACCATCAAAAATATTCATATAAGAAGAAGAAGTTACAAAAATATAATTTAATCCCCAATCATTTTGTTTTGTAATAATATATTTTCTAAAAATTGGATAAAATGGTCTAATTGGAAATTGATTATTTGATACTTTTGAATATTTCAATTCAATTGGGATTACATTTGTAAAAGTTACATTTAAAAAAGGATTATCAATATCTTCTTTTAATTTAATTGATACTGAAAAATAATCATTATTTGTTTTTTTTTTTAATACTAAATGATAAAAATTTTCATAATTAATTGGATAGATTTTATAATCACATATATTTAATTCTTCTGAATTTGATATTCTTGTTTTTGAAAATGAACAACCTAAATCTATTTTTTTATTTAAATAATTTGAATTTAATGTTATTACTACTTCTTGTTCATCTTTTATATCTAATAAATTTAATTGAAATGAAAATGGTTTATTTTTTACTATTGGAGAAAAATTTTGATAATCATTGTTTAATTGAAGCAAATTTGAAACTTCTTCATCTTGTTTTGAAAATGATATTAGGATAAAATATAAAATAAAAAGAATAAGTATTTTTTTCATTTTTTTTTTTTTAAATGATATATTATATAATTAATTTAATAATTTAAATAATGTTTAAAAAGTATAAAATAATAATAATTAATTAAATATATATATAATTTTTGTTATTATTTATTTTATAATTTTAAATGTATTTTTCACTCCAATAATAATTGAATTTATTTTTTTTAATTTTCCAAAAAGTTGATAATATAAAAAGATAAAAATAATAAATTCACTTGAGATAGTAATTCCTAAATTACAAAATAAAATAGTTTTTTCTAAATTTATACTTCTTTTAATTGCATCATTATAAACAATATTATTAAACCAACTTCTAAAAGGTCTATAAATTAAAAATTGTAAATCACACATATAAAATAAATTTCCATTTATTAAATAATTAACATAATCAACATAATTTCTTTGATTTAAACTAAAAACAAATTTATTAATTTCATAAAAAATTGGTTTATAAAATAATAAATCATTTTTATATTCTAAAATATGAAAAGTTTTACAAAAACTAGGATATTTTTTTCTAAAACCTTGTTCAGGATAATCTGAATCAATTTGTTCAAATCTAACATCATTAATATTATTATAAAAAGAATTACAATTTAAATCAATAAAATCATAAGTTGTTTTAATTAAATTTTTAACACTTTTTCTTTTTTTTTCTAAATTTATAATTGTAAAAAGACTTCTTGTACTTTCATAAATTAAATAATTATTTTGTTTAAAATGCATATTAATTGAAATATCATTTTGAGTTTGATTTGAAAGTAACATAATTTGACATAAAGCAAACATATTATAACCTGAACACGCGGCAACAGTATTATCAGTTATTATTTCAAATACATTTAATATCTTATTTTTATTAATATACCAAATTGTTAAAAAAATTATAAAAATTAATAAATGATAAATTAATATTATTATTATTAATATATAAAATTTCCCTGTTATAATTCTATATTCACTTATTGGAAAATATTGTTTTTCTAAATCATTTTTTTTATCATTTTGATTTCTTTCTTCATAATTTCTTTTCTGAGGATCTTTAATATTTGTTGTTCTATTATATTCGGAATAAATATTTTGAATTTCGTGAATTATTGAAACTGGATTTTCTTCAAAGAATTTTATTAAAATTTTTAAAATTTGATATTTTTGAATAAAAAATTTTTGAAATTTTTCATCTTTAAATTTATTCATTAATTTATTCACACTCATAATATATAAATTTTCAAAAGAAAAAATAAAATAAAATAAAAGTAAAAATAAAAAAATATGAAAAACACAAAAAACACATAAAAAAACAATTACAATTTTACTTAAATTTTTTAATCTATTATTTGTATTATTGCCAACACTTAATTGAATATTAACCCAAGTTTCTAAATATTTTTGATAATTAATAATTAAATTATAATATTCCTTTTGCCATTCTTCAATTTTTTCTTGTTCAAAAATATTGATAAAATCAAAATTTGACATTGAAAAAATATAAACTGGATTATTATAATATTTATTACTTTTAATAATAACTAAAAGACCATTAAAAAACATTTCTAAAGCATTAACAAAAGTAGAAGTTGTATTTTCAATTGAAATATTTTTTCCTTTTAATGATATATAAGTATAAATAAATTTTTCATTAAAAATTGAATTAACTTCCTTATCATTTAATTCAAATATTTTCTTTTTTAATTTTTCTAATCCAATTCCATAATCATTTACTTTATAAGGATTTTCAAAAAGAGAATAATTAAAAGAAGGATAATTAATATTATTTTTAATATTATTTTTTTCAGAATATAATTTATAATAATTAGTACAATTTTTTTCTCCTGGATTTGCAATACAATTAACTGCTAAAATACTAGTAACTAAATTATAAAATAATCTATTTAAAGATCTTAATTCAGTATAAACATTATAACTATATAATAAATTATTATTTTGATTTAATTCAACAAATAAAGAAATAATACAAAAAGTAATTGAAATTAAAGAAAAAATGAAAGTTATTTGAGTAATTGAAACAAAACGAGATTGATATTGTTTATATTTTTTTTCTACTTTTATATTTAATAATTGTCTTCCATTATCATTTCTACTTGAAATACTACTTTGACTATTAAAACTATTTGCTAATGAAACAGTATCTGGTAATTTTATATTTATTTTTGAATTATCTTCATCAAATTCACTATTTACATTTATTATTGATAAATTATTTTTTGTTCCTTTTTTTGGAATTTTTTGAGAACTGTATATTATAAATTCACAATTACGTTTATTTATTGTAAAAATTTTTTCAAATTTTATATTTTCATATAACATTGTTAATCCATTTTTTTTTATAAAAAATTCATTCATTTTTTTTAATGAATCACGTTTTCCTTTTTTTAAATTTTTTGTATAATTTATCCAAGAATGAGAATTTATTTTTGATAAATTTTGATATGTTTTAATTACTTTTTTATTATTAAAATAAACTGCAAAAATATATTCTTGAAAATCATTAATTGAATTATTAAAAATTTTTGTTATTACTAAATCATCAAAAGCAAAATAATATTCTCCATTAATATAAAAATCATCATTTTCTAAATTATCAAAATATAATTTATAACTCATATAAAATCTTTTATATTTACCATCAAAAGTATTTTCATTTAACTCATTATCATCATCAATAATATCATTTTTTTTTTCTGAATAATTAATTAAAAAATCAAATATTTTTAAAGTATGTTTTGATCTAAGTGATTTTTTTAATTTTTTTATACCATCATTTCTAAATTCTTTTGGAAATAAAGAAGTTATATCTTTTCCAATAAATTTAATTATATCTCTTCCAGTTTTTTCTATAATATAACTATTTAATTTTGAATTACAACTTATTACAATATTATTTGTTCTTAAATAATATAAATTTAATATTTCTTCATTTAAAAGTAAATTTTCTTTAACAAAACCTTTATCTTTATTAATTGGAATATTTGTAATTTCTTCTAAAATATATGATATAATATCAATACAATAATCATTTGTTTTTAAAAAACTTTTTAAAAATTCTATATTTTTCTTATTTCTTAATTCTTTTAATTCAATTCCTAATTTTAAAAAATTAATTGGTGATTTAATTTCATTATGAAAATAATTACTTATTCTATCTAATATATGTGTTATTTTTTTAACAAATAAAATATAAACTTGTATATTATTTATTATATTAATTGAATTTTCATCTTTTGAATCAAATAATTCTTGATAAATATAAATTAAATTTAAAATTATATTTTGATTTGTATCTTTATATTTATAAATTAAATCACAAACATCACATTTTAATTTATATGAAACTTTTCTTGATTCAAAACAATATTGATAAATAGTAAATAAATCATAAAAAATTTCAATTAAATTGTTTTTATTATTCATTTGAAATAAACTTTTACCAAACATTTCAAGATAAGTTGAAAAGAAAATAAATAAATCATTATCATATGTACTTATAGTATATTTTATTTTATTATAATATTTTATATGTTTTGTTGTTGTTTTAACTCTTGCAAATTTTGGAATTAATTTTTCTTTTATTTTTAAATAAGTTTTACAAAAATTACATTCATTACAAGTTAAATAATGAAAATTTAATTTTTCAATAAAGAGTTTTTTATATAAATCATCAGATTGATTTCTAATTGTAATAATATAAAATAAATTATTAATAAAATTCATCATATCTTTTGTTGTAATTTGATAATATATTTTTGAACTAAAAAATATCATAAATAAAAGTAAAGAAACTATAAAATTAAAAATACAAAAATAATAAATTTTTATATATTTATGTATTTTACATAAAGCAATTAAAGTCCAAAATAAACATAATAAAATAAAACAAAATCTAAATTTATGAAAAGTAAAATTTTGAAAATACAAAGCAGGATATTGAAAATAAAATACACAATATAAAAAAAACATTAAAATGACTAATAATATTGAAATAAAAGTACAAATATTTATTTTTGAAATTGAGACTTTAAAAAGAACTAAATTTTTAATTATAATTAAATCTACTTTTAATAACATTGAATAATTATTAAAAAAATTTGTAATTATATCATAAGGATAATAACTTTTTTCTTTTATTTTAAAAATTGTATAATTAGAAAAAATTAGAAAACTTGAATGAATCATTAAAATAAAAGTTATAAATGTTAAAAGAAAAATTAAAGTTTCAAAAATCCCATTAAAATCTCTAATATAGAATATAATATAATTAATACTTGTATCAAAAAAAATTATAGAAAAAGTTCTAAAATAAATTAATTCATAAAAATTTATAATTATTTTATATAATAAATCACAATTATCTAATTCAATTTTATAAAAAATATTAAAAAAAAATTGAAGTATAGAATTTATAATTATGAAATAAATTGGATATGTATTATTTTTATTATAAATATTATTTATTAATCTAAAAATTGATATTTTACTTAAAAAAAATTTTCCTATAAATTCATTATTAAATGAATATTGAAAATAAGTAATAATTCTTGAATATTCGATAAAAAGTAAATAATATTCTATTATGATTAATAATCCTAAAATTGATTTATTATCAATATGTTGATTAAACCTGTGTTTACAATAATTTAATTTATTATTCATTTATAAAAGAATTTTTATAATTTAAATTTTTGCCAATAATTTTTTATAGATTACATTATATAATTTAATATTTAAACAGAAATAAATATATCATAAAAAGAATTAATTTTTTATTTTTATATTTCTTAATTGTAATTAAAAAAAATAATTCGAAATAAAAATAATAATATAAAAAACATTTTATTCATTTAAAATCAATTTAAAAATAAAATAACATGGAGAATTTATATCAAAAAACAAAAAATTATAAATTTCAAAATCAATTTCCAAATAATAATCAAAATTCTCAACTAACTCCATTAAATAGAATAAAAAGTCTATATACAACAATAATAAAATCATCTAAATCAAATAATAATAATAAAAATAAATATTTAAATAATGAAATAAATTATATAGAAAAATCAACTTCAAGAGCAAAAAGAGATAATGAATTAAATAATAATAAAGAATATATTTTTTCTTTTGAAGAAGATGAAAAAAAAATTTCTTTTAATAAGACTACTTTTATTAAAACAGAAGAAAATGAAAAATCACCAATTCATGTTAAATATATTTATACTGTTTCTAATAATGAAACACCAAAGTCTAATAATAAAATTTTAAATGTTAAAGTTCAAGAAATAAAAAATTCTAATTTAAGAAGTAATAATAATTTAAAATATTCTATAAGTGTAAATAATCAAAAAAATAAAAAAATAAATATAATTAATTCTTCTGATAAAATTAGAAGTAAAAGTAAAAATAAAAGTCTAAGTAAAAATAAGAATTTAAGTAAAAGTATTATTAAAAAAACAAAAGATTCTTCTTTAAAAAATATTTTTAATTCTTGTATTAATTTTGATAATAGAAGTAAAATAAATGAAAAATTAACAACTAAAAAAAGTTTATCTAAAAGTAAACAAAAAATAATAAAAAAATTACCAAATTATAAAAAAAGACATTCTGATGTAAAATCATTTAGTTTAAGTCAAAAAATTCAAAATAAAAATAAATATGAATTAAATTCTTCAAGTAAAAAAAATCTAAATAAAATTAGTTCAAATAATACAAGTAATACAAGTGGAAATAATTTAATAATTAATAATAATAATTCAAATATTAAAAATCTAAATTTAAAAAAAGTTGATTTTAATAAAACAATTTCATCAAATTTACATCATTATAATTATTCAACTTTAAGTACAAGAATTAAAAGTTCGATTTCAACTTTATCTTCAACAAATTCATCAAATTCTTTAAATAAATATTATAAATGTCCAATTGTTCCTTTTTCAATAATAAAACAAAAAATAATTAACAATATTCCATCAAATAAAAATAATAATAATAACATTAATGAGAATAATAACATTAATATTATTATTAATAATAATATCAAATCTCATAATAATAATATTGATAATAATAATGATATTAATAAAAATAATAGTAATTCAAATATTAAAAAAAACAATATAAATAATATTAATAACAATAACATAAATATTAATAATAATAATAATAATAAATTAACAAATTACAATTTTACAGAATCAAATAATATGAAAAATACAAAAAAACTTATAAATTATAGTGTAATAACAATAACAATAATATCAAATTGGGGAAATAAAGACAAAGTAGGAATAACAGAAATACAATTA
>Ga0256407_10005877_pt1 | contig 19318 bp, 16 predicted proteins | sample RumenRJG_04DNA_FD_193489 | JGI IMG/M metagenome (GOLD analysis project Ga0256407, IMG submission 193489) | Bovine rumen microbial communities from Lethbridge, Alberta, Canada - RJG_04 | ecosystem: Host-associated > Mammals > Digestive system > Stomach > Rumen | place: Canada: Alberta... | reverse complement strand
CAGAACGCACCTCTGATACCAGTGAAGCCCTGAGACTTCTTTGCAGCTGCTGGAGCTGCCACCTTTTGTGATGTTGCCATAATTTTGAATAATTTTTTGGTTTATAGTAAATTTAAGTTGTTATTTTTCTATTCTTCGTCTTACAAAAGACCACGCTTACGCGTCCAAAACCACCTTATCGGCGGAATCCACACGCAAAGATAGCAATTTATGCTTGACTAAGAGAGTAATTCTTCTTGTTTAACAAATTTTTATTTCAAACGGGCCGTTACCTCTTTAATTCTGCGCATAGCCTCCTTGATATTGTCGTCGCTTGTGGCGTAGCTCATGCGGAAGCAGTCGGGATCACCGAACGCATCTCCTCCAACCGTCGCAACATGACCTTCCTGAAGGAGATACATTGCGAAATCAGTAGAGTTGTTGATAACGGTCTTGCCGTCGCTCTTGCCAAAGAAGCTGGAGCACTTGGGGAAGAGATAGAAGGCACCCTCAGGAACGTTGACTTTCAGTCCGGGTATCTCACGGGCAAGGCTCACGATGAGATCACGACGCTTCTCAAAGGCCTTGCGCATCTCCTCGACACAATCCTGGCTGCTCTCGTAAGCGGCGAGGGCTGCCATCTGGCTGACATCGCAAGTACCGCTGGTGTACTGACCCTGCAACTTGTTGATGCCTTTGACGATCCATTCGGGAGCTGCTACCCATCCCAAACGCCAGCCGGTCATAGCGTATGCTTTGCTGACGCCATTGCAGATGATGGTACGCTCTTTCATGCCCGGATAAGAGGAGATGCTGGCGCTCTTGCCTATATAATTAATGTGTTCGTAGATCTCGTCAGAGAGGACGAACAGATCTTCATGAGCAAGAACAACCTTTGCCAGTTCGTTGAGCTCTTCTTGAGAGTAGACGCTACCGGTCGGGTTACTGGGCGAGCAGAGGATCAGCATCTTGGTCTTAGGAGTAATGGCCTCCTCCAACTGCTTGGCTGTGATGCGGAAATTCTGCTCAAAGCTGGCACGGATGACGACCGGAGTGCCTCCGGCCAACTTCACCATCTGAGGATAGCTGACCCAGTAAGGTGCGGGGATGATAACCTCGTCGCCGGGATTGACCAAGGCTAAGATCGTATTGCAGACACCTTGCTTGCCTCCCGTACCGACAATGATCTCCTTATTGCTGTATTGGAGATGATTCTCTTTGTCGAGTTTCTCCGAAATGGCGTTTCTCAGTGCCAGATAACCCGGCACGGGAGAATATTTGGAGTAATTGTCATCGATAGCCTTCTTTCCGGCTGCCTTGATATGCTCCGGAGTGTTGAAGTCCGGCTCACCCACGCTCATGTTGATAACGTCGATGCCCTGGGCTTTCATCTCGTTGCTTTTCTGAGACATAGCCAACGTGGCAGAAGGTGCCAATCGATTCAGACGGTCTGATAATTGTGCCATAGTGATTCCTTTAATATGATTTCATTTGCAAAAGTAAGCATTTTATTCGTTATAACGAAAGAAACATGCTTTTTATTTTCAAATTGAAATAATAATGTTACAATCGTATTACCTACACATCATTTAATATGCAGCTGATGCCCCATACGATCCCGCTTGGTTCTCAGATACTTAATGTCGTAACGGTTGGGCGTCACCTCGATGGGTACATTTTCTACGATCTCCAAGCCGTATGCTTCCAGACCGACACGCTTAGTAGGATTGTTGGTCATCAGCCGCATCTTATGGACATGGAGATGACGAAGCATCTGCGCGCCACAACCATAATCGCGCTCGTCGGGCTTGAAGCCAAGGTGGACATTGGCATCTACGGTGTCCATACCCTGCTCTTGAAGCTTATAGGCAGCAATCTTGTTCATCAGGCCGATACCCCTACCCTCTTGCTGCATATAAATGACGACGCCCTTGCCTTCCTTCTCGATCATCTGCATGGACTTGTGGAGCTGCTCGCCACAGTCGCAACGCATGCTGCCCAAGATATCACCGGTTGCACAGGAAGAGTGGACACGCACGAGGATGGGCTCATCATCCTTCCATTCTCCCTTGATGAGCGCCATATGCTCCAAACCGTTGCTGGTCTGGCGGAACGGGATCAGACGGAAATGACCATAGGCGGTTGGGAGATCAACCTCCTCACCGACTTCTATGCTGGATTCTTTGCGGAGACGATAGGCGATAAGGTCCTTGATCGTGATGATACGAAGTCCCCATTCCTTGGCCTTCTCCTGCAACTGAGGCATACGGGCCATGGAGCCGTCGTCGTTCATGATCTCCATCAGCGCACCGGCTGGATACAAACCGGCCAACTTACAAAGATCCACTGCTGCTTCGGTATGACCGGAACGACGCAGCACGCCGTTGTCCTGAGCATACAGAGGATTGATATGACCCGGACGACCGAAAGTCTGAGGTGTGGAGGCGGGATCTGCAAGCGCAAAGATGGTCGCGGCGCGGTCGTGTGCGGATACGCCTGTCGTACAACCTTCCAACTTATCTACCGTGATCGTGAAAGGTGTGCCTAACATTGAGGTATTTTCCTCTACCTGATGAGGCAAGTCCAACTCGTCAGCACGTGACAACGTAATGGGCGCACAGAGTACGCCGCGCGCATTTTTGAGCATGAAGTTCACCTTCTCAGGGGTAATCTTTTCTGCTGCAACAATCAGATCGCCCTCATTCTCACGATCCTCATCATCTACGACAATGACGAATTTACCTTCCTTAAAGTCTTTCACTGCATCTTCGATGCTGCTAAGTTTGAAGTCTGCCATGTTATGATTCCTTTATTTGTTACTTATTCATCCACAGAAACTTGGGGCTCGGCCACTGACCGATGAGCCAGCTCGGCAGTCAGTCTCTGCTTTCTCTCTATATGATTGATAATGTTTGTGTCTGTAAAACGTATCTGCTTCAAATCCCGTAAGAGGCGGAGACGGAAACGCCACATGCGGAAATAGAAGAACATGCCCAACGGCACGATAAGCGCAGAAAGGATGTTCAGCCACTTACGCTCAAACGGACGTGTATGCGCTTTCAACGTCAATATGGGATATTGGTTGATCTGCTGCAGGACATAAGGATCGCGGGTATTGGCGAGGTCCTTGATGACAACTTCGAGTTCATCATTCACTCGCTCTATCTCATGATCGGGATGATACTTGAAGAACACCTTGATGACATTTGGTGGTGCCACGAGTTTATGGGCCTTAGAGTAAGCAACCACATTCTTATTAATAATAAGGAGCTTGTCATGGTCTTCGGCATAGTTCGGCTCATTGATGATCACTTCCTTACCCTGAATGCTGCGTTTCGTTCTCAAGCCCAACAAGCGGCGGAACATGTCTCGCCAAGCATCGGCATTGAACACCATAGAATCGTTGCAGGCCTTGTATGTAATGAAGGCAGCAAGTGGCGTCATCACAACAGGAGCCAACGTTCGGCCCATCCATACGGCCCACATGCCTTTGCGCGCCATCTGGTAACTGGAGTTGTCGATGATATAGAACACGATAAAGACTAATACGGACACGATGACCGGCACACCCAAACCTCCCTTGCGGATGATAGCGCCCAAAGGAGCGCCGATGAAGAAGAACAGCAGACACTGTAAGGCCAACATGAACTTATTCTGAGCCTCGATCTGGTGCTCACGTACCATTCGCTCATTGTCCTTAGTCATCATGCTTCTGAAATCCAAGTCATTGACAGCCGTTTGGGCCTTGCTCAACGCTGCCGACACCGCCATCCGCTTTTGCTCAGCAGGTGACTTCTCGAAGACTTTGTCAATATCAAATGACTTTGACATACCACGTTTTACGGCCATCAAAGAGTCTTTCTTGGAAAGACGAACGTTGGCAAAATAGAAGGTACGTGCTTGATTATAAGACACGCGTCCTATGCTGTCATAGGTCTCATTAAGAGAGTCGATGGAGTTGACGATCTCTTTCAGACTCTTTCCACGGGCATTGCCGGATAGCGACGAGGCATCGGTCAGACTGAAATCTGCATCAAAATCCAAATAGATACGCTTGGAGATAAAACTCTCACGGCGGTAAGGCACAGAGGCACTTCCAGCCAACTCCTGTGACTGCATATTCTCAAACCACTCACCACTCCACAAACTGAGCAGCAAGTGCTTCTTCTCTGCCGTAGATTGAATCATACCGGAGTCGGCAAGGATAATGGCTGCGTCCTCATAGCTCGCCGTCATACGATAGACCATGATGCCATAGAGCTTTCCCGTCTTCAAATTCTTCTTCTGTACATAGATGTTGCTGTTCGGGATGCCATCATAGAAAACACCTTCTGGTATCTCCAGTTCAGGACTCTTCTGCTTCATCGACAGGAAAAGCTGGGCCAACTTCATATTTGCTGTAGGACCTATATTGTTCTGGAACACGAAAGAGGTGACACAAATCAAAGAAGTGATGACTATCAACGACCGGAAACTTTGCATCAAAGAGATGCCCGCCGCCTTGATAGCCGTCAGCTCAGAACTTTCACCCAAATTACCAAACGTAATCAGCGAACTCAGCAAAATAGCCAAAGGCAGAGCTTGGGGCACCATCATCAGTGCCATGTACCAGAAGAACTGGGCCATGATATCCAACGAGATGCCCTTGCCTATCAAGTCATCGATATAACGCCACAGAAACTGCATCATCAGCACAAACTGGCAGATGAAAAACGTTCCGGCGAAGAGCAGCCCAAACTGACGGGCTATGAATATGTCGAGTTTCTTTATCCGAAAATTCATTTTGTCTTTTTCTCACCAGGGAGACACACCTTATTGTTATATATAAGCACTCCCACTAAACTCACATCCAACTTTGAAGGTCCTCAGGGAGATACTCCTATCATTATATTAACGTCCCTACCAAACTCACGTTCCACTCTGAATGTTGGCAAGGAGCTACTTCTTAGGCAGTCCTGCTAAACCTATGTCCTACATTGAAAGTTCTCAGGGAGATACTCCTATTATTATATAGGTACCCCAGCTATCGACTGCAAAGTTAATGCAAAAAAGTCAGAAAAGCGAATGTTGCAACAAAAAGTAGCCAAAATATTTGGAGGTTCAAAAACAAATGTGTACCTTTGCACTCGCAATTCAGAAATCACCCATCCGCGTGTGTTTTTCTCTTTTGCTGAAAATGATGGCGGGATAGCTCAGCTGGTTAGAGCGTCGGATTCATAATCCGGAGGTCGTGGGATCGTGGCCCACCCCCGCTACACTGAAAATCAAGGAGTTACGACAAAGTAACTCCTTTTTTTATGCCCTCCGTGAAATTCACGTGAAATTCAGATTTTAAACCTCTTTTTCCTCTATCGAATTGAATTTCACGCTATTACGTGAAATTGCATGAAACACATCAAAAATGTGGCAGTAACAAATCTGTTTGCATTATTTAACGGTAAGCGTCTCCACATTTGCGTAGACTTATTCACAAAAACGCCCCATGACATCTTTTGCCATGGGGCGTTTTCATTCTAATCTTGCTTTTTCCACTTGTCGGGCAGTAGTTCGCGGTATTGTTCAACTGGACTTTTGGACTTCATCCTTGCAACTCTGTCTATGACATCCGTAAAATACTCGAAGGAGTCGATGCCATTAAGCATGCAGGACAATGTCAGCGAGTAGAACATTGTCCCTCTCTTGGCACCATCGTCCGTTATGAAGAACAGTGAGTTGCGCCTTGACTTGGAGACATACCGGTTCTGCATCTCGCAGAGGTTGTTGTCCAGCGAGGTGTCGCCGCGAGTGAAGATGCCTTTCACAGCATTCCACTCGCTGTCCATATAATGTACTGCCGTATAAAGGTCGCTCTTCGGTGGCAGGTCTTTGTCCGGCAGCGCGAGAAGCGTGTCAAGTTTTCCCCTTATGTCCTTGAGTATTGGAGGGGCGTATTCCTGTCTCCACTTGAGGTTGTCTCCTGCAGTCCAGTTCTTGTCGTCCTTATGACTGTGCTCTTTCCTGTAGAGTTTGTTGATCATCCTGACATCTTTCTTGCCTCTGTATTATTTTCCCCGCAGTCAAGGAACTTCCTCTTTATGTGCTGCAGGCAGGATATTCGTTGTATGTTTTTGTAATCATCTGTTTCCAGCTTCTTGTAAGCAGAGTAGCCGTCAGACTGAACGCAGCCGTGGAATCCGGTAAGCTCGTCGAGTATGACCTTCTGCGACCTTGATCCGCAATCGTATATAAAGTAGGAGAGTTTCAACTGTCTGCTTGCAACGAGCCACATGTAGCCTTTTCTTGATCCCCGTGCGGCAGGCATGCCTGCAAGGGAAGAACCGTTGTTGTCCACCGTGTCCTTTCCTGTGCTGCATCCGGTGCCGGAAGCACTGCCGTTTTCTGCTGTTTCAGGCTTCTTCTCAGACAGTATCCTGTAGTATGTCTCGTCTATATTAAGATAATCTGCCTTTAGGACTGTGTCACGTAGTGCCAGATAAAGGCTTTCCAATATGCCGGACGTCTTTCTCAGCAGTCCGTCAGCCGTCCTGCTTATACAGAGGCGCACGGTAGAGTATCGTCTCCATACAACCCTTTTGATAGCGGTACCTCCTGCTTTACAGATATGCGGTGGGGTTACCCTCCGTATCAGTGCCGCCGATAAGCGTGGCGGTGGACAAATTGAAACCGGGAGTGTCGGGTGTAACGTAAACGACTCTCGTATGTGCAGAGTTCTCCGGATGGGTGCTTCGCTTTGCGCCGTTATTTCCACGGGCCTTGACAGCCTCCGCACGCTTTGTCTCCAGTTCCTTCCTCTCTTTGGCGGATGGTTCCGGAGTTGCCTGCTTTTCAGTCTTATTGGATATTATCTTGGACAGCCACTTGTTTATGTTCTCAGCCTTCGCGATGTCATTGTTGCGGGCATCTATGGCTTCATGAAGGGAGGCTATCTCCTTTCTCAAGTCTGCGATAACGGACAGCAGCGCATTAATCTGGCGCTTGTCCTGCTCACGCTCAAGGCGGTACACCTCGTTCTGAGACTTGAGCGAGGCGATTACTTCCTTTAGACTTTCTATGATCTGGGCGTTTGTCATTACATCTACAAAGGTAATAAAATTTTACGTAATAACAAAACTTTCAGACTGATATTTTACAAATATTTTATTGGTAATCAATAGGTTATATCAACCTCTAAACATCAATATACATTCTCTTGCGGTATTTTACAGAATTGGTAGAGATTCCCTGCATTATGAGAGAAAATGTCTTCCATGGCATCTCTGCGCGTCCTGTCGACCCATTTATAGAGGGTGCCTCGAACGTACCTCGTTCAAGGCGTTTATGATACAGGATGAAACCGTCACTATCCCATCTGAGCAGCTTGACACTTTGCCTGTTCTTTGAAAAGAAGACAAATATACCGCCGCCCAGAGGAGCAAGACCCATCTCGTCGCGGACTATCCTTGAGAGTCCGTTGATGCCGTTGCGCATATCCACACACCTGGTGCATAGATAATAATGCATATTTTCATTCAGTCCGAACATATTCCTCCCTCCTTGACGAGCTTAAGGTCAAACTCTGCCAGCGACCCTGCATCGGCTGTATCTATACTTAGGGTGACGCCTTTGCCGATGGCAAGAGTGACTTGGCTGAGCAAATGAGAAGGATGACCTTCTTCCATGTTTCCCGTTGCCTCTGATATCTCTACAAAAGACGGCAAGGACCCGGAAGACTCTGCTGACTTGGATTCGGCGGTAATACCTTTGCGTATATCTGCTATTGTACGGCCTGTCTGATAAAGCCATTTCAGCATGCCACGATAATAGACTTTATTGTCGCGACATACCTCTGATAATTTTGTCGGACGACCACGGCGTAGTGATGCCTCGAAAATGGTCAGTGCCTTCTGGTAACGCTCTTTAGCTGTTTCACACATATCTTTCATCTTTATATTTCAGATGCAAAGATACGCACTTCTTATTTTGACTACAATACGCAATCGTGGAGACGCTTACTGTTTTTAATGGTCTTGACCTTTTTTTGATGGTATTTGTTCACGCTTGTTCGACTTTTCTTCGACTTTCTTCTATCTTGAAAAAATGAAGAATGCAGTGTATATCGGTAGCAGAGAGACCTTGAGCAAGAACGAACACTGATTACATGGAAAGTTGACTACCTCGTGAAAAAATAAAAATTAATTCTATCTGCGAACATAGAGTTCGAAAATAATATGTAACTTTGCCAACAAACAACTAAAAGCATATTTAAGGGCAATGAATAACTTCACTTTTCAAGATTTAGAAAGCCTGCTCAATAATGAGCCTGCAATGAGACAACTTGACAATGCTTCAGATCTCATATCTAAGTACGGTGATAACCTTATGTTCCTTAGAACGGCTAATAAACAATTGGAAGAAAGCAGATTGCTTACACCCATTGCCGTAAGAGAACATTTCACTCAACCGTACAAGATGGGGCTTATCAACGATGATTTGGAGATAGTTATCGAGCCTAAATATGACACAATCGTTGATGACATAACACAAAAAAATCAACTTATAAGAGTTGGGCTAACAACACCTGTCATATATGGGGATGGCGCGGATGGTATTTCAACAGTACATCTTAAACTGAGATTCGGGGTCGTTGATACAATGGGCAATACAATCCTTGAGCCGAAATACGATGGTATTTCATTTGATGACAACTATAGTCTTATAGTTATAACCAATGGACCAACTTCAATAGTGCAAGGAGCAGGCTTGTTCAATCGGAAAGGAAAAGAAATTGTACCTATTGGAAAATACCGCAAGATTTTTGGCTTCTCAAAAGGACTTGCAAGAGTGGTAAGTTCTTATAACAACAATAAATGGGGAATCATAGACAAGAATGGAAATGAGATTCTGCCTGCAGAATATGACCAGATATGGAATTTCGAAGGAAAAGATGTAGACTCAGTTAGAACTGTGAAAAACGGTGTCACAAAAGACTATGGCTTTGAAGAGCTGCTTTTAGGGAATAGTGCAGAAGAATATAACGCAGACGATTTACCATTTTAATTATGCCAACAAACAAGAATGCAATGACAAGGTATAAGATACTCGATGAATTGTTGAGTAATCGATACCATAACTACTCGTTAGATGATCTGACAGAAGAGATGAACCGTCGTCTTAACGATTTGGACATTGATTCTGTAACAAGAAGATGTGTAGAGAAAGATATTCATTATCTGGAGTATGATGGTCCGTTTCTTGTTGACATAGAAAGATATTCTGCTCCAGGCTATAACAAAGAGAAACAGAAATCAATCGTAAAAAAGTGCCTACGCTATAGTAATCCATCTTTCTCTATATTCAAAAAGGAACTTACCGCCGATGAAGAGTATCTTTTGTCAGAGGCATTGAGCTTGTTAGGACAATTTGAAGGATTACCGAATTTGGACGGACTTGAAGGTCTGTGTCTTGGACTCGGTGTCAAGCAAGACAGGAAAATTATCTCCTTAACTAAAAATCCTTTAGAGAATTCGTCCCTTATAGGTCAACTGTTTACAACTATCTCTCAGCGTCAGGTTATAGAACTTACATACCACACATTCAATGATGAAAAGAATGAAAAAGAAGTTGCAGTTCATCCGTATCTACTAAAAGAGTATAATCGTAGATGGTTCTTATTTGCTGCTGCTGACTCTGATGACAAACTTCTCTGCTTTAGTCTAGACAGAATAGGCAATGTTAAGCCATTACCGGCATTAAAGTATAGAGATTATAAGGGGGATCTAAACGCTTATTTTGATGACATCATTGGCGTGACCCTGCATATTGGCCAGCCTGTTGAACATATCGTCTTTTGGGTTAGCGACGTATCGAAACATTACGTAGATACCAAACCTCTACATGACTCTCAAATTCATTACAAGGGTGTACAAGAAAACTCGTACAGAGAAGAATATCCTATGTTTGAAGGTGGCTCTTTCTTCTCAATTGATTGTGTAGAGAACTATGAACTAATAAGAGAATTATGCTCTTTTGGTGCTGAATTAGTTGTCTTATCACCGAAAGAAATAAGCCAAGAGATTACTTCAAGAGTTAAAAAAATGTACGATAGATACAAAAAACTAAGTTAAAGTCATCCTCTACAAACATACAGTTCGTGATAACAGCGTAACTTTGCAAAAGATAAGACAATGGAAAAGGACAGCAAAATAACAATAAACAAAAACACAAAAATCATTGTGCCAGGAACTTCCTATGATTTCAAATCAGACCATAGACTACTTATTCCATTTACTCAAGAAGACAAAATAGGCTTTATAAACCAAGGCGGGGATGTTGTTGTGGAAGCAAAATACAATATGTATTATGGCGAATGCTATAAGCCCAGCGACTTAATCCGTGTTACTGTACCTTATTCATACGGCCTTCAGCGTAGCGGTGACAAGGTTGCAATCTATACTAAGAATTTGCAAGGCTTGGTTAATTATAAAGGTGAAGTCCTAAAGCCTGAGTATGATGTTATACTGACTTCCATAGGCTCCAGACCTCTTTTTACCGTACAGAAAGAATACAGTTATGGTGTCTTAAATTTTGATGGTTCCAATCTCATTCCATATGGGAAATACGACTGGATAGATGGTTTTGACAACGGCCTTGCAAGAGTCCTCATAAGAAATCAAGGAAGTGTAGGAAAGGCACTATGGGGCATTATCAACGATAAAGGAGAAGAAGTAATGCATGTTGAATATGATAAAATATGGAACTTCTATGGAAAGAATCTGGAAAAGGTTACTATAGAAAAGGGTAATAGAAGCTATAGGATAAATCTGAACTATTTGAATGGCAAACTTCGGAAGAATAATGAAATAAAAAGGAGTGAGACGACAAGTGAGAGATATGGTTCCCATTATGGTGAGTTTGCTGGCTCCTATGCTCAGGACGTAGAAGGCTACAGCGACGATGTAATCAATGATGCTTTCGAGGGCGACCCTGATGCATATTGGAACATAGATTAAAAGCACAATTTATTAGGAAAAACATCGTTTTATCATTATTACGAACAAAGAGTTCGAATGCATTTCGTAACTTTGCATCGAAAAAGAAATAAAGAGCGTTCTTTGACAGCGTAAGCGTACTGGAAATAAATTTGATTCCGTCCTGCGTGGCGCAAGCCCTGTCTTTTAGGAGGTAGATTCGCAAGATGTCTCTTTGACACTTCGGTACCATAGAGATAACAATGTTACTTCGTTAACGTGACTTGTCATACATAGTATGTTATTATATATTATGATATATTATTTTATAGTATATTATAGTAGTATTACATAAAGAAACGATGTTCCAGCAGTCTTAGCTGTCATTGAACTGCTTTTATACAACAAGTGACATGGAAAAGAAAACAATCGCTAAACTGGCTCGCCAGATGACTTCAAGAGAAGACCTTCTTGCCTTGCTTAACAGAATTAAGCAGGACGAGATGTACGAGAATGGCATGAGCGATAAGTTTCATCCGTTCACTATGAAGCTACTCCTCTATTATTGCAATCCAAATAATGTCTTTCACAGATACAGCCAATTCAAGATAAAGAAGAAATCTGGTGGGTTCCGTACAATTTCAGCACCACGTAACAGGAGCTTTACACTAATGCTCAGATACGTGAATGAAATATTTAAAGCTGTTTATACGCCATCAGAATTTGCTATGGGGTTCACAGAGGGACGTTCTGTTGTTACAAACGCATCAAAGCATAAAGGGATGAACTATGTCTTTAATACTGACATCAAGGATTTCTTTCCTAGTATTGAACAACCAAGAGTATGGAAACGCTTGCAACTAAAGCCTATTAACTTCTCTCAACCAATAGCAAACGTTTTAGCTGGACTATGCTCAATGAGAGGAGAGAAACAATCAGACGGAAAATATAATTACATTCTTCCCCAAGGCGCTCCAACTTCTCCAATCATCACTAATATGATATGCGACACTCTTGACAGACGTCTTGCCGGACTTGCAAAGCGTTTTGGAGTGAACTATTCCCGTTACGCAGATGATATAACATTCAGTTCAATGCATAATGTTTACCAAGCTAAAGGAGAATTCCTCACAGAACTAAAGAGAATAATAGATGGACAAGGTTTCACGATGAATGAGAGAAAGACAAGGCTGCAGAAACTGGGCTCCAGACAAGAAGTAACTGGCGTAATAATAAGTAAAAAACTCAACGTTACTCAGAAATATGTCCGGGACATCAGGAACGTCTTATATATATGGTCAAGATATGGATATAGTATAGCTTTCTCCAAATTTTTCCCTAAATATAAGCTGGACAAAGGCCATGTAAAGAAAGGTACACCAGACATGGTTAATGTCTTAGATGGAAAGCTTATGTATCTGAAAATGGTAAAGGGAGAAGAAGATACGGTTTATAAAAGACTCCATGATAAGTTTGAAAAACTAGCATCAACTTTATCAGAGCCGAATAAGACAACAGATCATGATGTCACATATGTGGACACAATGCCATTAACAGAGTTCGAGAGAAAGAACAAAACCGAGGTGGTAATTACTATGTCTAAACCTAAAGAAGATTCATCAACAGATGGCAAGGGAAATAAGCCTCATAGGTATGCTTATTTTAAAATTGGGGGTAGAAAAATATACGCTTCTGTAAATAAATCCGTTAGTGTAAAAGAAGAAAACCAAAAAAAGAAGTTGTCTATATCCAGTTGTAGGGATGCAAAAAACAAACCTTTCTGGCTAATACATCTTACTTCTAAAGTTACAGTTCATGTACCTGATGTCGTAGACCTTGACGAGCTTAACGAAGACCTCGACCAATTATTAGCAAAAGATGGACAATAAGAAAATAGAAACCATAAATAAAATATATCGTCTAACACAGCAAGACGCTGAGTTCAATGACGCTTTAAGGAAGAAACTTGGAGTTAAAGACCAAGATTCTAATACAATAGTCATAAACGGTAACCGTATTGATGACATCTATGAATACTGCATAGAGAAGGTCATAAAAAAACAATCACAGGAATTTTACGAAGATTTTCCTCTGAAAAGCATCGAGGGAACTCTTGTTGAAGATTTCTGTCGCATGGAGTCTTTCCGCCGTAAAGACAATTTTGGAGATTTCTGTTTATCTTTATATCAGCAAATAGAAAATATGACAAACAGACTCTGCACTAACTCTTCCCTATGTGAAATAGCAGAAAAGATGTGGGCATACCCTGCATATATAAAAACAGGCAAGGACATTCAGCCTTCTATACAAAATCGGCTTAATAGTGATTATACAGTAGCTGCTTTAGTTTTCCCTGGCGTGAACAAGAAATCCGGCTTGCCCAATTCTATAGAAAAATCCAAAACAACTCTGCAATCTTTGTACGCACTGGATAAAATAAGGACTGTTGTTTATTTCCTTGGATTTAAGGCAGAAATGAAAGCCAGCGACTATGACTATTATGTAGAAATAACAAACTTACTTTCTGACATATACCAATGCAGGAATATGAATCACCGAGGTAACATACTCACGCCATGGGAAAAAGAAGCTATTAATCGAATAACAAAAACAAAGTCTTTTTCATACTTTAAATTTATAGGAGCCTTGACCCAATATGTAGAGTTCATCAAATCAGGTTGGGAAGAACTTCCAAGGATGCTGCAATATGCCCAGTCTTTACCAACAAAACATATAGCAACAACAGGGCCGACGATATTGGGAAAAATTGATCCTAAAGAATTAAGCAGACGGACACGCAGATAATAAATCATACAACTTTCTATAATATTTCAGATGGCTTGGAAGAAGAAACTATTAACTTTAACAGACGGTACTCAGGTATCAGCTCAGGCTCCCGAGATAGTGTCGGCGAGCAGGAGTACGGATATTCCTGCCTTTTATGCAGACTGGTTCTTTGAAAGATTAAAGATAGGATATTCTGCATGGGCAAATCCATTTAATGGGGTGAAGAGCTATATTTCCTACAAAGACACTAGATTTATAGTTTTTTGGTCTAAGAATCCCCATCCTCTGATTAAGCATTTAGAAGAATTGAAAGATCTGAATATAAAATGCTATATTCAATATTCGCTTAATGACTACGAAAAAGAAGGTCTGGAAAAAGGTGTGCCTCCTATATCATTCCGTATTGATACTTTTAGAAAATTGGTAGATATACTGGGGTTAGGTGGTGTTGTATGGCGTTTTGACCCTCTTGTTCTAACTGATAAAATAACAATTGACGATTTACTATACAAAGTTGAAAAAGTTGGGAATGCTCTAAAAGGGTATACACAAAAGTTAGTTTTCAGTTTCGCAGATATTGCTATTTACAAGAAAGTCAGAAGAAATCTCATGAATGAACATATCAATTATTGCGAATGGACAGAAGATCAAATGCGATATTTTGCGACAGAATTAGTAAAATTGAATTCAAGTTGGAAATATCAGTTAGGAACATGTGCAGAAAAATTAGATCTGCCTGGAGTAAAACACAATAAATGCATTGATGACGAGTTAATCATAAAGAGAGCCTGGAAAGACAAAAAGCTGATGGACTTGCTAAACGTAGAGATCAAAAATCGGCAAAACGATCTTTTTGGTTCAACGGAAGAAGTCCCTGAAAGTGCAGTTACTATAGACCATTCACATTACGCTATACGTAAGAAAAACAACAAAGACAAAGGTCAGCGCCAATTTTGCGGTTGCATTATAAGTAAAGACATCGGCCAATACAACACTTGTCCACATTTATGCGAATACTGCTATGCTAACACTAGCAAGGACGCTGCTCTAAGGAATTATAAGTCTCATAAAGATAACCCGAACAAAGAAACCATTATATGATTGACGTTGCATCTTTTGTCGATGAATGTTACTCGAAGTTGCCTTTTAAGCTTCAAAGGCGGCCTTGGGAGGCAACTAATCATGGTCGAGATGTTCTAAAAACAGGAGATCAACTTAATGCATACCTTGCTGCGTATGGCGAGATTCATATAATAAAATGTCGCGCAGCACTTCAGAATTTTCCTTTTGAGGACTTAAAAAATTATGCATTCGAAATTTTCGATTGGGGATGCGGTCAAGGAATTGCAACATTGACATTATTAGAGATGTTGCGTGAAAGACATTTATTGTCTTTGCTCAAGAAAATTACATTAATTGAGCCATCAAAAATAGCGTTGGATAGAGCTACTTCCTGGGTTAAACAATCAGTAGGACCTGGAATTAGTGTTATAAGCGTGAATGATTTTATTCCAGATTCTGATGAAGGTAATATAGAGAACGTAACATGTTCTTCTGATAAGAGTATAAATTTATTCTCGAATATACTTGATATAAGAACTTTGAGCCTGTCTTGGCTAGCCCATAAAGTTTCCTCATTGGCACGACAAAACTATATAATTTGTGTTGGACCCAAATATTCAGGGAATACACGAATCGACGATTTCTGCGGTTACTTTGCTCCTAAAGAGTTTTTCTCACATATTGACACATATCCCTATGCTTATACAACAAAAACGCACCATGCTTTTGGATGCGAGACAAGATGCTTCGTACATGAGAAAAGTTTGTCACTAAATGAGAAATACAGAGAGAAGGCCAATACTTCCTATACTTATGCAGATGATTATGATTATGCCGCAGAATGTATGCGCGGTATCATAGATGACCAAACAATAGACCTTTTTAATAAACTAAGAAGGGAATGTGGACTATCTTTCGATGTTTTCCTTAGACCTTCAATCAATACAGACGTTCCAGATATCGTTTTAGCCAGCTCAAATAAAGGAATTTACGTTATAAATATTTGTAATGAAATTTCTCAGCTTAGAGAAGCAAATAATAAAGTAGATGCTATAAAGAAAAATATATATGACTTGCACCTAAAATCAATTAAGATTGATTCTGTTACAAGTCACAGATTATTCTATGTTATAAAGACTTGCTTGTTTTTCCCTAACAATAATAAGGAAGAATATGAAGAAGAATTAAACTCACTGATAAAAGATAACGAAGAAAGCGAAGAAAATAATCAAAATTCATATGACATTAAGAAAGAGTTTAATTCATTGATTCCTTTATTTCCATCTGATGACATTGCAAACATAATTGAGAAAAATACATCAAAATCCTTCAAGTATGAATACTATGACGAACTCATAAAAATAATTATTGGACATTGGCACTCATATTCTGAAGGAGATTTGAATATTCATCTTAGCGATAGACAAAAAGCAATCGTAAATAGCGATAATAAGCGAATCCGTATAAAGGGTGTGGCAGGTTGTGGCAAAACACAAGTTGTTGCTAATCGCGCTGTTGAGCAACAGTTGAAAACTGGGGAAAAAGTTTTAATAATTACTTTCAACATTTCTTTGATACAATATATAAAGATGCGTATCAATCAAGTGCCTGCGGATTTCTGTACAAATAAATTTGAGATAACCAATTATCATCAATTTTTTAAATCAATGGCTAAGATGTATATCCCTAGTGCTCAGAGACGTATTCCTATAACAGCCTATGACAGCACAAATTACTTTGAAGGATACAAGAAAATAATAACAAAATACAAAAGTATTATCATTGATGAAGTACAGGATTTTAAGACAGAATGGTTGACAACATTAATAAAATACTTTCTTGATGATGATGGATATATGACAGTTTTCGGCGACGGGGAACAGAATATATATGATAGAATAATAGAAAAGGATACAAAAATGCCGTCTATACCGACATTTCAAGGAAGATGGAATGAGATGAGTGAGAGAATATCAATGCGGATTTTAAATCAGGATATAGCAAATCTTTCTACTAAATTCGCAAAGTGCTTTCTGTCTGAAGAAGCGAATCCAATATTAATACAGAACGAATTCCAATTTGAAAAGTTTTTTATAAGATATTGGAATGTAGGTGCTAATGTTTCATCCAAGACGTTGGCGAGTAATATTTTATGGATAATTCAGAACTTTAGGATTGAATGTAAAGACACTGCCGTTATTGGACTTTCAATTAGACTCTTGCGGGATGTAGAATATGAATATAGACAAATGGTCAAGAGAAAGTCTATGATCAACTTTGAAAGTTCAGAGGAGTTTATAGCGGTAATGCGACAAAACGTAGATGACAAGAATAAGAGAAGAGATCTGGAAGATATTCGAAGAGCAGCGAAAACTCATTTTACTACAGATAGCCCTGAACTAAAGTTTTCAACTATTCATAGTTTTAAGGGATGGGAATCGAAAAGTATAATCTTGGTTTTACAAGATGAACAGAATAAGCAAAATGAACAAGAACTTTATTCTGTCAAAGAACATACAAATAATGCGGCACTTATTTATACTGCTTTAACAAGGGCTAAATGTAATATATTCATTTTAAACCTTGGTAATAAGAAATATGATGAATTTTTTAAGAAAAACATCAATATGAATAAAAATTAATTTATTGCGAACATAGAGTTCACATCTAAGATGTATCTTTGCAATCGTAATCATAAAAACGAAGGAATATGGCACTTTATTACGACAGAGTAAACGAGAGATATTCTACGAGCGACCTTGCTTCATCTGAATTAATATTGGATAAGATTCAGACATTTAGCAATCATAGTTTCCATAACCAGGAAGTAAAAATAGACGGAGCTCCTGTTAAGTATATTAAGTTTAATACGAAGAATGGATGGAAGATCGATGGAACATATCAGTATGATGATATTCTGTATATAGAAGTATTCATCTTACACAAAACAGGCACGTACTTGTCACCAATATCTCGTCTAAAAACATATTTAGAGGATGAGGAATCTATTCTTAATTCAAGCATCCCACTAAGATCCCTTAGTTTCGAATTAAATGAGAAGATACCAAACTGGGAAAGTCAGTTCGTAAAAGTGTATCATGATGTTTGTTGGATCTGTAATACTCGAGAGATATGGCTTTACAAAGATATGATCAAATTCTTAGGAGAGTTTGACCAATATGCAGCAGCCAAAAGTGAAAGCCCATATTTTATCCATGTTCTGGCAGAAGTATTACGCTACATTCTAGAATATGGTCGTAAACTTAACGAAGAATTTCTCCTTACAGGTAAAGAACATCTTCTGTCATATGCATTTGACTCTTTGGAAAATGGGACAAAGAGAATAAACGAACTTATGAAAGAAGGCGAAGATGACAAAAAACTATATGATTCAGTAAGTAAAATAAAGGAATTTATTGATGAGTGTAGAGCCTTATAGGTCGCTAAGGTTGTTATATTGATAAAATCGCTCGCATGGTACCGCTGTATCACTCGGATGGTACCGTGCGCATCGCTTTGTTGGTACCGCCCATATCACTGTCATGGTACCACTACCAAGAAGGTGGCATGAGCGGTGTTAAGAGATGCGCCTGAGCGCATATTGCTCGTTACAGTTTTGTCTTACGTTTTCGCATAGAGTCTCCAGTCAGATGGACTTGGTGTGATGTTCCGATGATCCGGTCCATTATCGCGTCAGCAAGTGTAGGGTCACGGAGGTAGTCATACCACTTATCTATCTTCAGTTGTGATACTATGATCATAGACTTCTTCTCGTACCGTTCTTCGAGCAGCGTAAGCAGGCCAAGCCTTGTCTCCTGGTCTATCGGCTGCAGGGTAAGCGTATCGGTATTCACGTATTGCCACAAAAAAAAACTGAACAAGGGAGGAGGCTTGCTCAGTTTCGTTAGTCTTCTTTGGATGGTTGCCAACAGTCAGGTAATAGATTTCTGTATTTCTCCAATGGCGTATTAGGTTGCCATGTGGCAGTCCTGTCAAGGATGTCGGCGAGATAGTCAAAGAGGTTGAGATGGTTCATCTTGGCAGACAATGCGAGCGTATAGAGCACAGCTGCCCTTTCGGCTCCCTTATGAGAACCGAAGAAGAGTGAGCTCCTTCTGGAGATGGTGTTGTTGGCCTTCCTGAGAGTCTTCTCCTTTGCGCCTTTCTCCTCCTGCAGGGCTTTGATGATGGCGGTAAGTTCGGCAACCTTGGCCAACAGCTCGTTTACCCGCCCTGTAAGAGCAGTCACCTGGTTGTTGGTATCCTTCAGCTGGTCCAGCAAAGATGCTATGATTTCGTCCTTTGTCATAGTGCAAAGGTACTAAATTTATCTGACAATCAAGCATGCCTGGTGAAATCGGAGCAAGCCCACCCACTTGGAGACGGTAAAAAACCGTTCACCGAAGGCCAAAAATGACCGAAATAGGGCTGAAAAAACGGAGTATATCCGTTCAACAGTGGCAAAAACCTCCTAAAAAACGGAGCAAGCCCACCCAGTCCAGAAGTCATGTGGCCCATACGGGTAAAAATCGGCCTTAAAACGG
>Ga0256407_10005875_pt1 | contig 19323 bp, 18 predicted proteins | sample RumenRJG_04DNA_FD_193489 | JGI IMG/M metagenome (GOLD analysis project Ga0256407, IMG submission 193489) | Bovine rumen microbial communities from Lethbridge, Alberta, Canada - RJG_04 | ecosystem: Host-associated > Mammals > Digestive system > Stomach > Rumen | place: Canada: Alberta... | reverse complement strand
ATGGATGTGATCGACACGCAGTTTGCCTACAGCGACCACAATCCCGTAAAGCTGACATTCCGCCTGAAATGATCAGAACCGCTGTAAACGGTTTCGGCGTTGTTGTTATTCTTCATAAAAGCTATAAAAAGAATGAGTGGTGATACAATGGCTTTCGATTATAAAAAAGAGTACAAGGAATTCTATATGCCGAAGAACAAACCCACTATTGTGGGTGTTCCAAAGATGAATTATATTGCTGTTCGTGGAAATGGCGACCCTAACGCTGAGGATGGCGAATATAAGCAGGCTATCGGTCTGCTGTATGGCATTGCTTATACGATCAAAATGAGCAAAAAGACAGATCATCAGATCGACGGCTTTTTTGATTATGTTGTACCTCCGCTTGAAGGATTCTGGTGGCAGGAAGGCATAAACGGCATAGACTATTCTCACAAAGAAGATTTTTGCTGGATAGCCCTGATCCGCCTGCCGGATTTTGTAACAAAAGCAGATTTTGACTGGGCTGTTGAAGAAGCGATAAGAAAAAAGAAAACAGACTTTTCCAAGGTGGAGTTTATGACTTATCACGAGGGCTTGTGCGTACAGTGTATACACATCGGTTCTTACGATAACGAACCTGCAACTGTTGAGCTGATGGATAGTTATGCACAGGAAAACGGCTATGTAACCGACATATCCGATACCCGTTATCATCACGAGATTTATCTCAGTGACGCAAGGAAGGTCGCTCCCGAAAAGCTGAAAACAGTTATCAGACATCCGATCAGAAAAGCAGATGATTAACGCTGCAAATATCATAACGGGTTTCCGTATTGTTTTAAGTGCAGCCTTATTGTTTTGCCCTGTTTTTTCACCTGTTTTCTATATTCTGTATTCGGCGGCAGGAATTACAGATATGATAGACGGGACAGTTGCCAGAAAAACCAATAAAGTCAGCAAATTCGGAGAAAGGCTTGATACTATAGCAGATCTTATATTTGTCGCAGTGTGCTTTATCAAGCTGATACCTGTACTTGACATTCCGTTATGGCTTTATATATGGATCGCGGTCATTGTGCTTATCAGGATCGTCAATATCATTTCAGGCTTCGTGATTCAAAAAAGATTCATCATTCTTCATACGACAACGAATAAGCTGACAGGTGCGCTGCTGTTTATACTGCCGCTTACCCTGCAATTTGTCGATCTGCCATACAGTGCAGTTATTGTCTGTTGTTTTGCGACCTTTGCAGCAGTTCAGGAAGGACATTACATCAGAACAGGGAAAATCAATAAAAAATGAAGAAGCCGTGTTTCCAGAAAACAAAGCGGGAAACACGGCTTGAATTATTTTTGTAGCTTATTGATTATTTGCGATAAAAAGCGTATAATAATATCAAATCACGATTTACTAAATCACGATTAGACATAGAGGTGATAAAATGTTTATCGGAAGAAAGCAAGAATTACAATTCTTAGAGGATAAATATAACAGCAAGGGCGGACAACTCATTGTGCTTTATGGTCGCAGGCGTGTGGGCAAAACAGAAACGCTGCGCGAATTCTGCAAGGGCAAGAAGCATATTTTCTACTCCTGCCGTGAGGTTTCAGACAGGTTGCAGCTCCGCAGTTTTTCGGAAAAGCTGCTGAAAGAGAACATCCCTGCGGCAAGCTATATCAAAGAGTTTTCGGATTGGGAAACAGCCCTGAAAAGTGTTCTTGACCTGCCCTACGGTAATGAAAAGAAGCTGCTTATCATAGATGAGTTCCCCTATATGTGTCGCGGAAACGAGAGTATCCCGTCTGTTCTGCAAAACCTGTGGGACGAGCTGTTCAAGGAAGAAAATGTAATGATCGTGCTTTGCGGCAGTGCTATGAGCTTTATTGAAAAGGAGCTGCTTGCGGAGAAAAATCCGCTTTACGGCAGAGCGACAGGCATATACAAGATGAAAGCTATGGGCTTTTATGATGCGGTGCAGTTCTTTCCGGACTATCCCGACAGAGATAAGATCATTGCCTATTCGATACTCGGCGGTATTCCTCATTATCTGCGGCAGTTTGACGCAGACCTGACTCTGGAGGATAATATCAAGCGTAATATTCTGACAAAGGGCTGTGTGCTGTACAGCGAGGTTGAGTTTCTGCTTCGTCAGGAGCTTCGGGAAACACCGCTTTACAATTCTATCATTGAGGCAGTGGCACTCGGCAACACAAAGCTGAATGACATCAGCGTGAAATCTCTTGTGGAGGATACCTCAAAAACGAGCGTATATATGAAAAAACTGATCGAGCTTGAGATCATAAAGCGAGAGTTTTCCGTTGATGACGGCATAAAGGAGCGGGCAAATACCAATCGTGGGCTTTACCGCCTGACAGACAACTTTTTCCGCTTCTGGTATGCCTTTGTATTCACGAATTATTCCGAGCTTGAAAGCGGCGATGCAGACGGTGTATTCGAGTATGCTATAAAGCCAAACCTGCACGAGTTTGCAGCCTTTGCGTTTGAAGATGTATGCCGTGAGTATGTCCGCAAAATGCAGAGAGCCGGAAAGCTGCCGTTCCGCTATCAGAGAATGGGGCGTTGGTGGGGAAAAACGACTGTCCGCCGGAAAGACAAAACAGAAGTGCAGGAAACCGAGATCGACCTGCTTGCTGTATCTCAGAAAGCGGATCAATACCTTGTGGGCGAGTGCAAATTCAAGGGCAGACCTTTTAGCTTTGCAGAGTACCTTGATACATCTGCAAAGCTTTCCCAGCAGAAAGAAAAAGCTGAGTTTTTCTATTATCTGTTTTCCGAATCAGGCTTTGATGATAACCTGATTGCAGAAGCCGAGAAAGACGATCATCTGACGCTTGTAGGGCTTGAAGATGTCGTGAACGGTATTTGATGGTTATTCTTCCTATTGGACGATCTGAGGAAACAACAAAAAAAGGTACAGTCAAGCTTTTCAAAGGCTCAGACTGTACCGTTAATTATTTCTGTCAACACCAAATAAAAAGCAAGAAGTTACAAGGGTACTAACATTACGGGTGTTATACCCTTGTACCCTTGTACCCTTGAACTCTTGAACCGAGAACCGGCAGAAAAAGAAGAAGTTTTCAAGCTCAAGAAGTTATAAGGGTGCCAACCTTACGGGCGTTATACCCTTGTACTCTTGAACTCTTGAACCGAAAACCGGCAGAAAAAGAAGAAGTCTTCAAGCTCAAGAAGTTATAAGGGTACCAACCTTACGGGCGTTGTACTGTTGTACCCTTGAACTCTTGAAAACAATTCATCCATTTTATTTGTTGAAAAACTTTTTAACCGGAAAACCAAGCTTGAATTTTGGAAATAATTATAGAACAGTAAGACAATTTTACAACTATCCTCTATAAAAAATTTATAAATATTTGTATAAAATATATAAATTATAAGAATAAGATAATAGATAATAAAGCTAATTATACAATTATTTCTGCGACAGGATTTGAAGTAACGGCTGATAAGTCAACACTTTTTCAATTCAGATATAAGTGTGAGATCGCTGCTTTCATCAGAAGAAACGCTCCTTCTTTTTCTGTTGGTAAATTACTATCCGATAGGCAAGAGTTCAAGGGTACAAGGGTACAACGCCCGCAGAGAGTAAACTATTGATAAACTGTTGAATCATCCTCAACGCAAGATCCCTCTGTATTTTTCAAAGAATGTTGTTAGCTTATTCTGCATTTTTCAGTGCCGTATATATTTCCTCTGTGAATATACCAAGCACCTCGCGCTTGATATCATCATCATTCAGCAGTAAAGAAAAGAAATCCTGATTTTGTTCAAGTCCTTCTATAAGCGCATCGTCTATATCGTCAAAATAAGAAAACTCAAAATCCTTAACGGTATTGTTTTTAGCGCTTAGTTTCAGCTTATCGGACTTCATAAGAAGATCTCTGATCTGGAGCATGGCTTTGACCGCCACATCATTATCATAGCTTTTTCCGAGCTTTGAATTGATCTCTCTGATTATTTCCGACAAGCGTTCTTCCTTAGCCTTTGTAAGACCGAATGATTCGGCTGTCGGCAGCTTCTTTACAGGTTTTGATGCAACATCAGATTCTGTATGTTCGTCTTGCTTTTTCTGTACAAACTGAGTAGCCCTGATCTTTCCGTCAAGATTGAATCCGGGACCCGGTTGTTTAATATTTATATGAGCCAACAGAAGAATGATATAATTATACTTCTTATGCAGTTCAATATCCTCAAAGCAGGAAACCTGTATCAGAAATTCATAAAAGCGGACAAAATGTCTGAATTCCATCATTATTTCATGCTGCTTTAAAACACTGTATTGCTCGATTCGATTCTGCGAATTTTTAAGGCGGCAGTTGATATTTTTCTTATCGGCAGCAGTAACTTTTTCCTTGTATAGTATCTCGTTTACTATTTGAATATCATCGGGAAAAATGACCGCATAAGCGTCTATCTGTGCTTCTATATCGTAAATTGCAGAGGGTGTTATGGAATTTGACAGCAGTGTTGTCGTATAAAAGGGAGCAAATGCATTAGTGATATCTTCATAGCTATTCACGAAATCAAGAATAAAGGTCTTTTTCTCAAAGGGAGGACAAATTCTGTTCAGGCGTGAAAGCGTCTGGACAGCATTCACGCCACTGAGCTTTTTCATTACATACATTGCGCAAAGCTTTGGCTGATCAAATCCTGTCTGATACTTATTCGCAACCAAAAGAACCTGATAATCCTCCTTGTCAAATTCCCTCGTAAGACGGTCTTCGGGAATACCGTTAATTCCTGCTTCCGTGTATTCTTTATCATCGTCCGACAGCTTTACCTTGCCCGAAAAAGCTACCAATGCACGAATACCGTTATAACCTTTCTTTTTGCAGTAATCCTCAAATGCCTTACAGTATTTGACTGCCGCTTGTCGTGATGAGGTAATGACCATTGCCTTTGCCTGTCCGCCAAGCTCCGGCATAACAGTGGTGCGGAAATGCTCAACGATAACTTCTATACGCTGCGCAATGTTTGTTTCGTGCAGCTCAACAAAGCGGGCGATCTGCCGTTTTGCGCTGGCCGTCTGCATAGTGGGATCTTCTTCTATTTTTTTGTTGATCTGATAGAAGGTTTTATAGGTGGTATAGTTTTTCAGAACATCAAGAATAAAGCCTTCCTCGATCGCTTGTTTCATAGAATAGATGTGGAAAGCCTCTCTTTGACCTTTGGCATTCAATCGTCCGAAAAACTGAAGTGTAGTAGGCTTAGGAGTGGCAGTAAAGGCAAACATAGATACATTTGCCTGTTTGCCGTGTTTGCGTATTTCAGCAGATATACGTTCTTCTGCATCGAAATAATCTTCCTGATCCTCCGAACCGAGAGACATTGTTACGGATGACATATCCTTGCCCGCCGTCGAAGAATGTGCTTCGTCGATAATAACGGCAAAGCGCTTATTCTTCAAGCCTTTTACGCTGTCAACAATGTAGGGGAACTTCTGGATCGTAGTGGCAATGATCTTTGTGTTTCCGCTGAGAGCCATTGCAAGATCGGCTGAATTGCAGTTTTCGTCCATCACACGGATAAGTCCTGATTTATGCTCCATACCCATAATAGCTTTTTGAAGCTGTCTGTCAACAACAACTCTGTCGGTCATTATGATAACATTATCGAAAATGATCTTATTATCCGCATCATGAAGCGATGCCAGACGATAGGCAAGCCATGCGATAGTATTTGTCTTTCCTGAACCTGCACTGTGCTGTATCAGATAATTAAGAGATGTCTTATTCTCGCTGACGTCATCAAGCAGCTTTCTTACCGCATCAAGCTGATGATAACGGGGAAAGATAACGCTTTCCTTTATCTCTTTTTTGCCGGTTTTTTCGTTTTCCTTTTCTTCTGTTCTGATAAAGATAAACTTTGAGATCAGGTCAAGTATCGTATCCTTTGTGAGAATATCATCCCACATATAATGAACGGGATAATCTGTTTCACAGGGCGGATTTCCGGCGCCTGCGTCAACACCGTTTCCGCAGCCCTGATTGAAGGGCAGAAAAACTGTCTTTACCCCGTCGAGCATTGTTGTCATATAGACCTCATTCAGATCCATTGCAAAGTTGACAAGCGCACCTGATTTAGCCAGAAAAAGTCTTGATTTCGGGTCACGCTCCGTCCGATACTGAACTATCGCATCCTGTACGTTTTGTCCGGAAAAATTGCATTTCAGCTCCATTGTAATGATAGCAAAGCCATTCAGGAAAATAACAACGTCAATTCTCTCCTTGTCATTTGCCCAGACCTCCTCCATGACGGTAAAGCGGTTTTTCTCATACTTTAGGGTCAATGCTTTATTGAAGGTCGTTGCAGGCTTTGTGTACATAAGCTCCAACTTTTGCCCCGATATCTCCACACCATGGCGCAGCACCTCAAGCAGACTGCCTCTTTTTTTGGTGCATTCGGCATTGATAAAAGAAACGATGGTTTCTTCTGCGCGCTCCTTATGCAGCTTTCTCAGCTTTTCCATTGTTTCGGGTTGTGTATCGTTCAGAAAGTCGAACAGCATTTCACGGTCAACGGCAAACGCTCTGTCAAAGTCCTTTGCTTTGCGTATAGTATAGCCGTTTTGGTCACGGAGGATCGCAAGCAGCTCGGCTTGGTAGTCTTTTTCGGTTAGTATCGTGTTCATTATATCCTCCTATATAGATTTAACAACTTTGTTTTCTCGTCCTTGCTTGTGGTAAACTGATGTTTCAATGTATAAATCCATATCTTCAATAAACTTGTCCCAGTTAACCACAAAAGCATAATCATTATCTATATTTCCTTTAATAATTCTAAAATGAGTCATGTAGTCTTTATAGAAGTAATAGCCGTTTTGGTCTGGCAGCACAACAAAGAGAAGGGCGTTAGGGTGGCTTGTTATCCCGTTTCTGGTTTTTTCTCTTACTGAATATGACACTTCCCAAGGAATCCATTGGTCACATTCTTGCTTGTAAGTTTCTCTCATACTCTTTGAAATCAACACAATAGTGACTGAACTATCATATATTTTATCTTTTAACTTACTTCTTATTGTATCGTCTTTAAATTTTGATAGGTCATTACCGTCTTGTTCACCTTTATAAATAAATGTTCTTTCTTCACCTAACACTTTGATTATCTCATCAACATAAGAGCGTGCAGTAGTAGAAAAAACATCACCATTTAAAGCTCTAACATTTCTATCTGCATATTTATACGAAACAAACACTTTTCTTGACACCATTATTCAACTCCTTATATATAACTTAATAAAATTAATCCGAAAACCACTACGCAATAAAACAAACCTGTAGAGTACGAGAAAAAAGCATTAATGGCTTTTTTGAATCCACGGCTTTCTTTTGGCAGTGACAAATCATAGTCTTTTACAGTCTTATCTTCAATAAGATTAGCAGCAATATTATACAAATCTCTGTATCCTCTTTCTAAATACAAATAATAAGTATCCAGAAAGCAAAATAAACAAGTAACAACAATTGCTACACCAATGCATAGAATTTTCATACTATTGTCTGATCCTTCTTTGTTAAACATAAAGACAAGTAATCCAGAAACAATTGTTATTCCCCACGTTTTAGCTTGAAATGAATTTTGTCCCATTCTTGTAATGGTTGCTTGAATTATATCAAGATATTTTTCGTTAACTTGAATTTGTTTATCATTGTCTTTCATTCGTCTCAACCTCTTTCTTCCCCGTCACATACTCAAATATCAGCGACTTCTTGTATTCCTCTATTGTTTCGATCTGCTGTTTCTTTTCGGCAATAGCCAAGTCGATCTCGTTACACTTCTCTTTGAGGTATTCCACAATAGCGTTTTGCTCCTCGATAGTAGGCTCAAAGACCATAAGTCTTGAAAACTCCGAAAAATTCAACCCTTGACGAACGCCGTTGCCCATATTGTAAAACACTTTCATCACATCATAGGCATGAAGCAGATAGTGGAAATACTCAGGGTTTACAGACTTGATCGCTTTCATAGCAATATAAGCAGAAGTGATGATACCATGTTCTCTTGCGATACCTGTTCTCAGGCTTCGCTTATCATTCTGCAAATCAGTAGGACGGATAATAATATCGTCTTTTTCGATGATGTTATATGTGTTAAAGCTCTCAGGGAGCAGTCCGCCGTTAGAGTTAATGTCTTTTCTAATGATCTTACCGTAACTCAGCGAGAGCAGATTTGTTTCCAGTCCCAAAGCGTTCTTGTTTTTGCGTTCGCCAAAATAGAAGTATAGTGGGTGTGTTATCCAATGTGCTGGAATATCGCCAACCCACGCAATGCCGCTATCCCTCATCTCCACATCAGGATCAAGCCCCTTTGTGACCGCTTCGGTAATGACGGAGTGCTTGTATTCTTCAAGATCATCAATCTGAGTTTGCAAGTCAGACATTATCAAGTCAATTTCTGAACAAACAGAATCAAGGTAGTCAGAGACAGTTTTTTGATATGAGACAGGTGCAACAGGAATAAATACATTGCCGAATTTATCCATTGGAATACGCATTCTTATGGTATTTAGTTTGCCGTTCCCTGATTCTTTGATCAAAATACCATTTCCCAATCCAAATAAGCTCTTTTGGAATACAGTCGTCTGAAACACATAGTTGTAGTATCTAACATCATGATTCTTTTCACGAGGGCGGAGCATATAATATACAGGACTTACACAGCCGAAATATTTTGATAAGCCAACTGATCCAGAAAGAATATTCATACTGTTCATTACAATATCGCCTGGATAGGCTAATCTATAATCCGACAAATCTTCTTTTGGCTTATTACCGCCACCTTCTTTTTCGCTGTGAGGAACAACGCCCTGTTTTGCAGTTAATGACAGTATTTCCGAAGTTTTAATCGGGCTATTCTTTTCAATCCTTTCTTGCAAGGTGAATTTGATTTTTTTAACTTCCCAATCTACTGGAATAACTCCGATCCACTCAATGCCACTATCCTTCATTTCTCTCATAGATAATCACCCAATATCAAAAGGTCCAATAAAAAAACCACCTTTGTTCATGTCCAAAACCAAAGGATAATCTGTTAATTGTTTAAGTTCTACAATAATAGAAATGTCTTTTAAGTCTTGCATTTTGAAACTTGATGATTTTTCCTTTGTATGTTCATTATACTCTTCACCATTATTCATTATGGCAAATCTAAACTCTTGCTGTGGTTTATATTTTATTCTTTTTAAAAAAGCCGGGTTAGTCATTTTTTCAGGAATGATACCGCAAACAATAGTATTCTTTAATTCTTCTTCATATTTAAGGTATTCTTCATCATTTACATAAGAAACATCTGAAAAGAAATAATTATAATTGTTCTCTTCACAAGCAGAGATAAATCTTTTTATCAGTTCTGTTGTATCATAAATCAAAAGCGCATATAATTCTCCAAAGCTTTTTAGTTCTTTAATTGAATCGGCAGCAATGGTAAAGTTAGTTTGAGAAGAAGAAATGGTTTGTCTGTCATTCAATCCATAATGGAAAAAGCATTTAATATACATAGGGCTGAACATTAATCGAGGATTAATTGTATTTTTCTTGATATGTTCAGGAATATCAAATCCATCAAAACCACATTTGATGGCACTGTCATACTTATCTCCTCTTTGAGTATCTTCGCTTTCCAAATATTGATATTTTAGCGAATTACACATATACATATTGCCTTCTTGAAATGATTCAAGAAATTCTTTCTTCGCTACAAGAATAAGTGGGTATTCAAATTCCATACTATAGCTCCTTTCTTTTTTATCCAAACAGCCGTGCGATACGCTCACTCACAGACTTTTCAAGCTCCAAGAACCGCTGTTCAAGCTCCTCGCTGGGCTTCGGCTGCTGGTATTTGTAAAAATATCTTGTAAACGGGATCTCCGCACCCGTCTTGACAACGGGATTTTTCTTGCCTAAATCTTCCTCAAAGAACCACTGCGCATCGGGAACATGGGGGAGAACCTCTCTTGCCATATAGTCCTCGATACTCTCGTCAAACTTAACGATCTCCGTGTCCTTTGTCTCCTTATCGTAGATGATGTTGCCCTTCTTGTCACGCTGAATCTCGGCAGATTTGTCCATAACTGACAGACCGTCAGCGATCTTATCAAGGAGCTTCTTGTCCGTTGTTGCGGTGCTGAGTATCTTAGTCAGTACGGGCATGAATTCTGACGGTGACAGCCACACCCTGTTTGAAACTGCACTTTTCAGATCGGCTATTATCGCATCATATACAGGCTTGCCGACAAAGAATTTATCAAGCTGCTTTTGCTCCTTGCCGCTGCGTTCCTCCATCAGTTCAAGATTGCTGAATTTGATCTCGTTGTACAGCGAATCTAATGCACCCTTGGATAGCATCTGCTGTATTCTTTCCTCGGTGATCGAATAGCTTCTCTGCAACGGCTGCATGACGGTATATTCACGATAGATAAACTCCGTATTCGGATAGATCTTGCAGTATTCGTTTTCGGTAAAGTTTGCATACAGCTCTGTTATGGCACTGCGGTCTTCGGGGGTGATCTCATTTTTCTTGTTGCCGAGAGCCTTGCGGAGCTTATGGAAGATCGAGCCTGCATCAATGAGCTGAATCTTGCCACGGCGCTCCTCACGCTTGTTCTTCGACAGCACCCAGATGTATGTAGCGATACCTGTGTTGTAAAACAGGTCAACAGGGAGTGCGATAATTGCTTCGATCAGGTCATTTTCAAGCAGCCAGCGCCTTATCTGACTTTCGCCTGATGACGTTCCTCCCGAAAACAGCGGCGAACCGTTTTCAATGATAGCAGCCCTGCCGACAATATCGTCCATCTTATTGACAGCCGACTGCACAAACAATAGCTGCATATCGCCTGAACCGGGCAGACCGGCACCAAAACGACCGTCAAGGCCTTTTTGATTCTCTTCCTTGACAGCCTGCTCCACGCCCTCTGCCGCATCCTTTCCGCCCCACGGCGTACCGAACGGCGGATTTTCGATTACAAAACGCATCTTTCTGTCAGGGAAACAGTCCGCCTTCATCGTGTCCTGCATACGGATGTTTTCGGCATTCTGTCCCTTGATAAGCATTTCAGCCACGCACATAGCATAGGATTCAGGGTTGATCTCCTGACCGAAAAGACGGACATTAGCAGTTGGGTTATAGCGGTGGATAAAATTATAAGAAGTGGAAAGCATACCGCCCGTTCCTGCCGCCTGATCAAGTACGGTTATTTCCTTGTGGACATCGAAAATACCCTCGCATCCTTCGGCAAGCAGAATGTTGACCATGAGCTTGATAATATCTCTGCCGGTGTAGTGATCGCCGGCTTCGGCATTTTCTGAAAATCTGCGGATCAGATCCTCAAAGATATATCCCATTTTCACATTGTCGATCGTCTTGGGATCGAGGTCAAGCTCCGAAAAAGCCTTGACCACCGACAGCAGACGGTTGTTGTTATCCATCTTGTCGATCTGTTTGTCGAAATCAAGACTTGCAATTATGTCCTGAACATTAGGCGAAAAGCCTTCTATGTAGCTTCTGAAATTCGCCGCAAGGTGATCCGGATCATTAACAAGCTCTGCAAGAGTATATTCGCTCGTATTATAGAATTGATACCCCGACACACGGCACATAGCCTTTGCAGGATAGTTCGGGTTCTTCTTGTACTGCTCCACAACAGCCTGCTTATTACCCTCCAAAGCGCACTCAAAGCGGCGAATGATAACCATAGGAATAATAACATCCTTGTACTTGTCGCTCTGGTATGTACCTCTTAATTTGTTTGCGATCGACCATATAAAATTGACTTCCGTGGAAACATCGACCGGACTGTCGTCCCACATAGCATCTATTATCATTTTTTCTGACATACGGCTCAGCCTTTCTAAGTTTTGTCATTCAGGTTTATATACACAGTCATTTTATCACATTATACATAGTTTTACAAGCTATGAAATTTTATTTATGTCAAACTTGTACAATAAATTGAACTATCTTTCAATTCAATGCATCAATGATCCTTAATCCCTTTTTTCAGCCTTCTCCATGAACTTCGCAGCTCCTCATACTACCAATTCAACAAAACCGAACAGGAAAAGAATAGCAATAGCATCAGCCTTTGTAATCAAGGTCTGATACTCCTGCTTTCTTATGTTTATTATCAGTTTTTGAAAACCAAAATAAATCAGGGCTCCCATTACAGAAGCCCTGAATTTGTTTGCTTGTTCTCTTTATTTGGTCGCAATCTGGTCGCAAATTCTATGCATGATAGCCTGAAACCCGCATAAACACTGGATTTATTTGTCTAAACTCTTCATTGTCGGGAAATTAGCAACCCATTTTCCGATACTTTTCAAAAACTGTTAAACCCTGATTTAAAGCCACTTTCAGATTTTATAACCTATTATTATCTTTCAGTGCCGAACCGGTTTTGGTGTAAAAATGGTGTAAATTTGGTGTAGGATGGTGTAAGTGATTATCGGCTTAAAATCAAAGTTTTTTCGATATTCTGACCTTGTAATCATTATATACCAATGACCTAAAACATTGAGCAAATAGAATTTCCTTTATATTTGATGTTGGATTATCAGGCTATTATAAAATCCGATACCGCCACACGCCTGCTCAATGTTTTTACATTCGAGTATAATTCGGATGTTGGTTTATGTCAAGACGAAATATCACAGATTGTCCGACTTCATATTTTGGGCAATTCTGAGGAAAATTTCTATAGATAATATTTTGTCCTGCGTTATTTCCAGAAAGATAATTGGGAAACATTGCTGATATTACCCTTGTTGCAAACACTGTTTGATTTTTTAAATTTTCGATTCAAGCCAATTAATAAGTATTCCAACATATTGTGGCTTATTGGGCTTATCCTCTTTATATTTATCAAGTAATTTTTCAAAATATTCTTTTCTTGCAGTTCGATCAGGATTATCCTTCGCTACTTTTGTCTGCAAAACTCTTAATGCATTTGCTCTGCAATCAGGAAGCAACTGTGCTTTACAGTTCAAATTCAATTTATCATTCAAATCAGAATTAATATCCGGATCATTAGAAAATATTATTCCATTATTCTTATACCTTATTTTTCTCAATGTATTTGGATTCAAGGGATTAACCGTCATAGTTTGTTTATGTGGTGCCAAACTTCCCCTGAAAGCATCGCATGACTTATCATTGTTATCGGTTGAATTTCTGTTTCCCGGACATACTGCAAGCATATTTTGATAGTTCAGTTTTTCTTTATCAGAAATTGCATTTTGAGGCTGTAAATGCTCAATTGTTACCTTTGGGTGTCCATCTTTGAATGGTATCCTTCTCATGCAATATGCACATAAATGGCCTTGTTCTTCCATTAGACTACTGATCACTATTTCCTTAATATCATGAGGCATATCACCATATGAAGAATATTCCTGAAGTCGATATGTCAGCAATTCTTTGGGTTCTTTTGATTTTTTTATCTCAATCATCATATTATCCTCACATCTCAGCTAAATCAAGCTCCATTTCACAAGTTACTATATCAGGATCATTATCTCCGATTTTCTTTTTAAGATCATCCAAAATTTCAATGGCTAAACGATAATTCTTATCCGACAGTGCATCATAAAATTCTTTGAATTTTTCTTTAACAGGAGCAGGTCTTTCATCTGCCTCCATAATCGCTTTCAATACACTATTAGCGTCTTTTCCATATGTCTCTATCGGAGCAGCCTTAACATCTTTGTTTTTTAGAATACGAATACTTTCTCTTTCAACAGTATTAATCACAGCAGGTGCGTGTGTGCTGACGATAAACTGTATTTTCGGGAAAATAGCCATTAAATCTCCAAGAACACGCTGCTGCCATGCAGGATGAAGATGAAGGTCAACTTCATCAATCAATACAACTCCATCCGTATTTTTACATATGTTTCCTAAAAATTGCGGATTCAATACAGCCATGCGATACGCAATATCAGCAACAAGACTGATCATAGATTTGTATCCGTCACTCAACTGATTAATCGGTATACGCATTGCATAACCACTTTCATTAATATAAGCAACTTCCAACTCTTTAGTAATCATACTGTATTGCATTTTTATATTTTTGTAACCAGTTATACGGCTATAGCATTCTTCCATTGCCGAATAAACAGCCTCAAGTTCAGGAATATTTCCAAGTCCCATTTCCTGATTTTGATATTTCTGAATAGTCATTTTCATAAACCAGTTCATCATCAATTTAACATTGGCAGTTCCATCTACACAATCAATATATCCATTCAATCGATTGCTTTTTTCGAACACATCTGTCTGTTTGTTTCTATGATAGTCCCAAAGACGACCGGTGCCATAATATGCAATAATTGGAAGACTAATCTGTGTATTACCCTCTCGCAAAGCCTTCTGATAATCAACTCCCAATGATATAATTCTATTTGCATCTCCATATTTTGTCTGACCTGAAGAAGAATCAATACTTCGTGACCACTCTATTTCTTTATTATTCGATTGTGTCAGAACAGACGCTGCTGCTTTTACAATTACCGGATATTGTTCTTGAACATCTTTGGTGCTTCCTACTTCATAAGCTTTCAAACGAGCCTGAGATTTGTCTATTTTTCGGCTTGATAAACCATCCATCTTTACAAACATGGAACTTAAAGCAATTGCGATTCCTTCCATTATGGATGACTTACCGGAGCCATTTTCACCAATAATAACTGTCAAATTCTTATGAAAGTCAATTTTTACGTCCTCAAAACATCTAAAATTATGAAGCTCTAATGATTTCAGATACATACAGACACCTCGTATTTTTATTATTCTGCCTACCCCGTTAATGAATAATATTATAAGCCAATTTTACCACAAATATACTTTCAAAGCAATACTGAAATGGTATCTGAACGAAGGTCTTAATGGGTAAGCAAATTGTGAGCAAATTGTGAGCTGCTTTTATTTGTTGAATCGCACTGGATTCAGTTTTTCTTGTAAATAAACTTGTATTGCACTGACTTATATTTCGTGTTAAAATTACTATAACAAGAAATTACGAGGTAAATACCATGATAAGAGAAATAAAGGAAACCGAGCTTAACGCACTGCTTGATTTGTATACGCACCTGCACGAATCGGGTATTCCCGAAAGCTCAGACCATTTACAAAAGACATGGAAAACGATATTCAATGACGAAAACCATCATATAATTGTCTGTGAACTTGACGGCAGAATTGTTTCTTCCTGCGTGTGCGTGATAATACCGAATCTGACACGGAATATTCGTCCCTATGCTTTTGTCGAAAATGTTGTGACAGATTCAGAGTACAGAGGAAAGGGATATGCCACTGCTTGTCTGAATTATGCAAAGGAGCTTGCACTTGCTGCCGGGTGCTACAAGATCATGCTGCTTACCGGTTCAAAAAGCGAAAGCACGTTAAACTTCTATAAAAAAGCAGGCTATAACTGTACTGATAAAACAGCATTTATCATGTGGCTGTGAGGAGTTGCTATGAGAATTATAAAATACGAAAAGAAATATCGTGATGATCTGATCTTTATGGTTTTAGAGGCTAAAAATGCACTGGGCAGAGTGCCTGGTCTTAATGAAGATCTGCTCGATATAGAGGGTTTCTATTTCAATAAGGGCGATATGTTCTGGATTGCGCTTGATGATAATGACAGGGTTATCGGCTCGGTGGGCTGTAATCTGCTTCCTGATGATGAAGCTGTACTTCATCGGCTGTATATCAAATATAACCTTAAAAGACAAGGACTTGGAACAGAGATGTTAGACGTGGCAGAAAACTTTGCGGGAAAGAATGGCAGAAAGGTCATGAAGGTTCATCTCGGTGATAAGGTCACTTATTTTGAATCAAGGAGTTTTTACCCAAAACACGGTTATGAATTTATAGACGCTGATCACATGAAAAAGTACCTGTAATTTATCGTCGGAGGTATATAATGTTTTTTCCCGATACATATTTTATAAACGGAACGGCTTATGCCGGAAAATCCACTATGGTAAAACTCCTTGCAGAAAAATATAATGGCATTTTCTGCGGAGAAAACTATCACGACTGCCGGCTTGCCGAACTTGACAAAGAGGATTTTCCATGTCTGACCTACACGAGGGATATGCAGGACTGGCGTGATTTTGTAAGACGCAGCCCTGATGAATACGAAAAATGGATCGACGGAGTTTCAACGGAATGTGAAATACTGGAACTGCAAATTCTAAAGGATCTTTCCGGGCAAGGAAAGAAGATTTTTGTAGATACGAATATCAGCTTAGAAACACTGAAAAAGATCACATATGATACCATGTTATTATCATGCTGGCTGAACCTGATATTTCTGTAAAGAGATTTTTTGAAAGACCTGACAGGGAAAAACAGTTTATTTATCAGCTTCTTATGGATGAATAAGACTCCGAAAAGGCGATGGAAAATTTCAGGCATTGTCTGGAGAAAATCAATTCACCAGAGCGGTATAATGCATTTTTAAATTCCGGCTTCAATGTCATACTCAGGGATGAGAAAAGAAGTATAGATGAAACACTCTGCATGGTCGAAAAAGCCTTTGGGCTGTCTATGTAAATAATGTTATAAGCTGAATCTGAAAGGACAATTAAATGAACATCACAATCAAAAATATGACAAAGGAAAATATCGCCGATTATGCAAAGCTTTATATGTCCGTATTCAATTCACCGCCCTGGAACGATTCATGGTCAGAAGAAACTGCGGTTCGCCGTATCTCGGAAATAATGTCCTCGGACACCTTTATCGGTAAAGCGGCATATATTGACGATGAGCTCATGGGAATTATTATGGGACAATGTGAACAGGGTGATATCAGCGTACAGTTTCATCTGCTGGAGTTTTTTGTTAAAGTTTCGGCACAAAACAATGGTATAGGTACATCTCTTATGAACGAACTGAAAACCGAACTAAAATCGCAGGGAATAACACACATCTATCTCATCACTTCTCACGGAGAAAAAACTGAGGGCTTCTATTCACGCAGAGGATTCAGAACTGTGAGCGAGATCGTGATGGTAAATGATATTGATTAACGATAATACCGCACTGCACCCGTCAAGTGTTGTACTGGAAAATATGCTTTTTTATGCAAAACACATTCTAAAAATATGCATTTTTTGATTGAATATGCCTCCGTTTTATGCTACAATGTTAATAAACGGAGGCTGATTTTATGCTCAAACGAAAATTCTATGATAAACTGCTGAATTGGAAAAACAGAAATGATCATACCTGCCTGCTTGTCAAGGGGGCAAGGCAGATCGGAAAAACCTTTATCATTGACCTGTTCGGCAGAGAAAACTATAAAAGCTATATCTATATCAATTTTATTGAAATGCCGCAGACAAAGGATATTTTCATCGGGGAGCTTTCTGCCGATGAAATTTATAAACGACTGACGCTTGTTATGCCCGATGTGGTCTATATCAAACACGATACCCTGATATTTTTAGACGAGATACAGGAATGTCCCAACGCAAGGACGGCACTGAAATTTTTGGCACTGGACGGCAGATTTGATGTTATTGCATCCGGTTCACTGCTCGGTATCAGCTACAAAGAGGTTTCATCAATTCCGGTAGGCTATGAGGAACAGGTCGAAATGCACTCCCTCGACTTTGAAGAGTTTCTGTGGGCTAACGGCTACGATGCAGATAAAATTTCTGTTCTCAGGGAGTACTTTGATAAAAAAGAAAAGGTTCCCGATGCTGTACATGAAAAAATGATGTCGCTGCTTCGTGAATATATCACGGTCGGCGGTATGCCGGCAGTAGTCAACAGGTTTGTGGAGACGCAGCATTTCGGCGAGGTGCACACTATCCAGCAGATGATACTTGACAGTTATTTTGACGATATTTCAAAGTATGCCACAGGTCCGGAAAAGCCAAAGGTTAAAAACGCTTATCTGTCCATACCCAAACAGCTTGCCAAAGAGAATAAAAAATTCCAGTTTTCGGTGGTGGAAAAGAAAGCGACCGCCAGAAAATATGAAAACAGCATTGAGTGGCTGAGGGACGCAAGTCTTGTATGGATGTGCTGCAATGTTTCAGCACCTGATTTTCCGCTGACGGCTTATGAAAAGGAAAATCAGTACAAGCTCTATACATCGGATATCGGCTTGCTCACAGCGATGTACGGCTTTGATATGAAAAAAGCCGTCATTGACAACACGCTGAAAGGCAATGTTCAAGGCGGCATTTACGAGAACCTCATTCTTGATATGATGAGCAAGAGAGGCTATAAGCTGAATTACTACCGCACCGACAACGGCTCGATAGAAGTTGAGTTTCTTATGACAAAGGATGCACAGGTAATACCGATAGAAGTTAAAGCCGGAAACGGCTCAACGATTTCTCTCAACACGCTTCTTGCAAAGGATGATATTCCCTACGGCTACAAGCTGATTTCCGGCAATGTCGGAGTTAATGACAAAAAAATCGTTTTGCCGCTTTATATGGCGATGTTTATATAAAAACCATCTCCCTTCGGTAAGCGTATAATATTCCCCGTCTACCCATCCTCAAAGTAAAAAGTGTATGATAAAGTATAATGAACTCCATAGAGCAGATAAGGTATATAAACAAGCTCTAAAAGGTCTGATAGAGTGAAGCGGAGTTGATGAAATCAAATCATACGGAGGCAGAAAAGTGGGTAAAGTAAGCAGAGAAATAAGGACAGTAAAAAGGCAGTTCATGCATGAGGAATGGGAAAAGCAGGTAATAGACTGCCGTTCAAGCGGTCTGACGGTACAGGAATGGTGCAGGCAGAACGGAGTGAATGACAAAACATATTACTATCGTTTAAGGCAGGTACGTGAAAAATGTCTGGAAGCAAGAGCTGAAAAGGCGGAAAAAACATCTGAAAAAGAGAATATTCAGGCAGTAGTTCCCCTTCCGATGAAATCAGCATACGGAGAGATAAAGATCGAAAAAAACGGACTTCACATATCGCTGCCGTCAGATATTGCGGCAGATACGTTGTTGGCACTGGTGGGGAAATTATGCTGAAAGACCGTAAGCGTCAAATCCGCCTCGTCTTTGTCCCCGAATTCTGAAAGAGTATAATAAACTCCAAGTAAACATTCAGACTAAACGAGAAAACCCAAAAAGGTCTGAATAAGTCCAATGGAGTAAATCAGAGTAATTCAGACGGAGGTAAGACAAGTGGAAAAGACAGCAAGCGAAATAGCGACGGTAAAGAGGAATGTCCGACTGCAGGAATGGAACAGACAAATCGAAGAACAGAAATCAAGCGGTCAAAGTATTCAGGAGTGGTGTAAACAAAAAGGGATAAATCCC
>Ga0256407_10005874_pt1 | contig 19323 bp, 17 predicted proteins | sample RumenRJG_04DNA_FD_193489 | JGI IMG/M metagenome (GOLD analysis project Ga0256407, IMG submission 193489) | Bovine rumen microbial communities from Lethbridge, Alberta, Canada - RJG_04 | ecosystem: Host-associated > Mammals > Digestive system > Stomach > Rumen | place: Canada: Alberta... | reverse complement strand
AGGTGTCGAAGGTCATGAAGTCGGGGTAAACTACTGTTGCCTTCTCACCCTGCACCTTGCTGGAGAGTTGGAAGTTGATTGTAATCGTATCGGGCTTCACTTGTCCCTGTCCCGCCGTTGCAACGAGGGCGAGCAGGATGGTGATGATGGTTTTCTTCATAAAGAGTGCTTAATTTGTTCTTTTCAGTCTTGCTGTCGTAACCGTTGTAGACAAATCTGCCAATATAACTGAGACTGGTTCTGTCGCATGATTGACTTTCAAAATTTAATTCACTTTACAGCTTGCCAACGGCCAGATACGACTTCAACGCCTCTACGTATGCCTCAAACGCCTGCCGTCCTTGGTCGGTGATGCGGCAGATGGTGCAGGGGCGTTTGCCTTTGAAGGTCTTCTCTACCTCAATATAGCCCGCCCCCGAGAGTTTATCCACTTGTACGCTCAGATTGCCAGCCGTTGCTCCCGTCTGCTCCTTGATGTAGGGGAACTCGGCTTCTTCGACACTGATAAGCAGCGACATTACGGCCAGTCGCAGCTCAGCGTGCAGTAGTGGATCTAATGGCTGGAATGGCATAGGCTACTTCTGTTTTCTGAGCATCCAGCCTGGGAGCGTCAGGCCGACGAAAGAGAATACTAAAACCATAATACATGGTGGAATGTGAGAATAGCTGTTGAAACTAGCCACGTCGAAGAAACGGCCCAGAAAGAAATTCGAAACGGCAAACGATTCCCAGATGAACCCGCCGATGCCGCCTATGATGCCGCACCATATCAACCAACGGCTTTTAAGTATATAGCCTGTAATGGTTATAGCCATGCCCATCATCAGTAGAATGATGCGGAAGGGATGGATTGCAATACGAACGTATACCTCAGGACTTTCCGTTCGTCCCATCAAAAAGTCGAATAGGATGGCAAACACACAAAAGGAAAGGGTAAAGATGCCGAACGTCTGCCAGGTCTTATCCACCATCGAACCAACAAGGCTAACGGGAGCCTTTGGCTTGTCTCTTTTGACATAACGATCAATGCCTATTACTAAAACTGGTATCAAGCCATATAACACGTAAAATAACGTGTTGCCAGTGAGTAGGACACAGGTGGTAATAAGAATTGCCATACCCATGATGCAGAGTCCTGAAATATAAAGAGACTGACCCACTTCCTGTGACACGGCTTTACGACTCTGTTTTATCTGCTCTGTGATAATCTCGAGACTGCGCTCGGCAGTCAAGTTAATGTTTTCTTCCATTGCTGATTTTGTTTTGAGGGTTCTTGATTATTTTTTTGTTCACTCTCGCCCCGTCGTCCCTTCTGCAGCAAGGTCGGACAGCGCGTCGCATTACCGGTTTGCGCTGCAAAGATAAACAACTTTATGTTATAAACCAAATTACAAACCAAATTTTTTCGATATAGTGTGTTTTTTAACATTTCGAAACAGGAAATAGGCGTTTTTCGTGTGTTTTCGTGGTCAGATGCACTCGAATCCTCTACATTATGTATACGATGTTTTCGCGGGAAATACAAATTCCCTATTATATGTTATTATAACAGGCTCGTTTCCGATTATTTTTGGGAGCCAAAGCAAAGATTTTAATCAAAATCTTGTAGTAATTCAAATGGAAATTGTATCTTTGCACACTGATAATAAGTTTGTCGAACCCGCCAACGAATCGCCTCTGACCTCCTTAGGCCGTGCGGTTAATTTGGCTAAAAATAGTTAAGAATGATGCAAGTAATTGAAAATCAATATAGAATCGTCGGAAACCAAGTTTTCAACGAGGATGAATACTAGTTGGTGGTTTTTAAACATAACTAACTGATAATCAACGAGGTGTGAAAATGGTAATTACTTTCACACCTTGTTTTTATGCCATTTTTTGTGCCAAATTAGTAGATTACAACAAAGAATGGGCAAACAGAGTACGTCATTTATATCTATTATTATTGGCAGGGCCGACAGCTGCCCCTGCTGCCCCTGCCATCATATTAGAGCGCCTTTTTTACCCTAACAGCTTGGTCAACAACCTGCCCTTATCGCGCAAGAACCCACCCTTATTGGCAAATTACCCGGCCTTATTGCCACGTCAGGCTTGTCTCCATGACTATTTTATCTCACAGAAGGACAGGCACCGTGTGATGGGTATCTCTAGATGGGTATTTCGAGATAGGGCACAAAATGTCGTTTAGTATCATACTAGAGCACCTCTAGTATTAGGGTAGAGCACCTTTAGTGTTAGGGTAGAGTCTCGATGCTCCTTATGCTGTGACTTTTCTGATAATCCTAATCACGTCCAAAATTCCCTTTCTCCAGTATCTTCCATTTCTCCCTGACACTTCGGACAGGTTTTCATATCCCAAATTCTGATATTATCACTGCCACACTGCAAGCACAGACGGCCCACTTCGCTTCTATAGGAAGGGGCTACGTCTGCTATGATACCACCCACGACAATATTCTGGATGGTCTTACAGTCTGGGCAGGACATGGCTGTTATCTGCTGACGGAACAAACCTCTTCCATCATACACCTCAGCTTCATATCCACAAGCCTTACAGCGATATTTCAGTTTCCAAGCCATATCAATTCGGCTACAAAAGTACTCAATTTTTATTAGAAAACAGCCAAAAAAATACAAGTTCCTTTTCTGTTAACTTCTTTCTACAATAAAAAGACATCTTATGCGTTATAAATAAGGTGAAACGATTATTATTTCTATTCGTATTCATCCTTTGTGCTGTTATTGTAGATGCGCAGCAGGATGCGGCCTTTGCCCATTACTGGGTGATGGAACCATCGTTTAACCCTGCTTCTGTAGGAAAAGAGAAGAAACTAAATGCCGTTGCTGCCTATGCCATGCAAATGGCAGGCTTCGAACGTAATCCAAAGACTATGTATGCGGCTGCTGATATGCCATTATATGCCCTCGGCTCATATCATGGTGTAGGAGTGCAACTGATGAATGACGATATCGGACTCTTCTCCCACAAACGCATTGGACTGCAATATGCTCTGAAGAAGGATCTCTTTGGCGGCACGTTAAGTGCAGGAATACAAGCTTCATTACTCAGTGAATCGTTTAGCGGTTCGAAGGCTGAGACTATCGACCCTGGCGATCCCGCTATACCTTCGTCAGACGTAACTGGTACAGGTATTGACTTAGGTGCCGGACTGTATTACCAGCACCGCAACTGGTATGTGGGAGCTTCGGCTCTGCATATTAATTCTCCACGTGTAGAGTTGGGTGAAAAGAACGAATTGAACATCTCTGCGACGTATTATTTGACTGGCGGATACAATATTCAGCTTAGAAATCCGTTTTTATCAATACATACCTCTGCATTGGGGCGTACTGACGGTGTGGCTTGGAGAGCAGATGTCACGGGCCGGTTGAAGTACACCCACGAGAAAAGAGTGATGTATGCAGGATTGTCGTATAGTCCTGATAAATCAGTAACAATACTGATAGGCGGTAACTTCCACGGCATCCACTTGGGATACAGCTACGAGGTTTATACCTCGGCTATCAGTCCCGGCAATGGCAGCCACGAGCTGTTTGTAGGTTATCAGACCGATCTGAACTTTGGTAAGAAGGGTCGCAACCTTCATAAGAGTGTAAGAATACTGTAAACAAGAGAATAATGAAAAGTAAATTTTATCTTTTGGCATTCTCCCTGTTGCTGACAAGTTGTTTTGGCAGCAAGCTGGCCTCTTCTGGCGGTGGAGAGGTGACAGGAACCGGTGGTAAGGCTTTCACTGAGCCCACTCCTTATGGAATGACATTAGTGAAGCGTGGTCATCTGAAGATGGGTATAGAGAAACAGGATACCCTTTGGGGAAAACAGACCCCGGTGAGGGATATCTCTGTAGATGGGTTCTGGATGGATGAGACAGAGGTGACAAACTCGAAATACCGTCAGTTTGTCAACTATGTCAGAGATTCTATCCTCCGTGAACGTCTGGCAGAGGTTGATGAGACCTATCGTGTGGTAAAGACTGACAAAGACGGTGAGGAGATCGGCAGCCAGATAAACTGGAAGAAACCCCTTCCGCGTCGTCCGAGTGAGGATGAGCAGGAGATAATCGACGGCCTCTATGTCACCAATCCCGTTACTGGCGATAAGATGCTCGATTATACCCAGATGAACTACCGTTACGAGGTGTACGACTACACGGCAGCTGCCCTGCGTCGTAACCGTCTTAACCCTGCCGAGAGGAATCTGAATACAGACATCGCCGTAAATCCAGACGAAGAGGTGTGGATATCAAAAGATACGGCTTATGTGAATGATGAGGGAAAGATAATCCGTGAGACAATCAACAGACAGTTGACCGGCCCATGGGATTTCCTTAATACCTATATAGTAAATATATATCCCGATACCACCTGCTGGGTGAATGATTTCCCCAATGCCGACAACGAGACATATATGCGCTATTACTTCTCTAACCCTGCGTATAATGACTATCCGGTGGTCGGTGTGACCTGGGAACAGGCGAATGCTTTCTGTGCATGGCGTACGGAGTATCTGCTCAAGGGTTTGGGGCCGGCTGCAAGGTATGTTCAACGTTATCGTCTGCCTACAGAGGCAGAGTGGGAGTATGCTGCACGTGGCAAGGATCAGAATGAGTTCCCATGGGATAATGAGGATGTGGCCAGCGGTAAGGGCTGCTTCTTTGCCAATTTCAAACCCGACAACGGTAACTACACCAAGGACGGTAATCTGATTACCAGTCGTGTTGGTATCTATTCTGCCAACAGCAATGGTCTCTTCGATATGGCGGGAAATGTGGCAGAGTGGACATCCACCATCTATACCGAGGCTGGAGTGGAGGCAATGAATGATATCAACCCACAGCTGAAGTATAATGCTGCGATAGAAGATCCGTATCGTCTTAAGAAGAAGAGCGTGCGCGGTGGCTCATGGAAAGATCCTGAGTCGTATATCCGTTCGGCATGGCGCAGCTCTGAGTATCAGAACCAACCCCGTTCGTATATCGGATTCCGATGCGTGCGCAGTCTGGCAAATACTATAAGCGAGAAAGCAAAGTTTGACAAAAAGCGCAAATAGATATGACTAGATACAGTAAATACAATATTATCTACCGTCTACAGAAGTGGATGGACAGTGTGCCGGGACAGACATTCCTGAACTATGCATACAGCTGGGGTGCCTCAATCGTTATTCTTGGTACTCTATTCAAACTTACCCATATGGACGGAGCGGATTTCTTCCTGTTCCTCGGTATGGGAACAGAGGTTATTGTGTTCTTCCTGTCTGCCTTCGACCGTCCGTTTGACAAGACTGCCGATGGTATGGATCTCGACACTCATGTGAGGACTGGTGAGGATGTCGTGCAGCCAGCAAGTGTTCCTGGAGTCTCTGGAGGTAATGGTGGAGGCGGAAATGCTACTGTCATCGGTGGCAATGGAGGCACAATAATTATCGGTGGCGGTACTGAGAGTGGTAGAAATACTGGTGCTGTTGGTCAGACAAAGGTTGACAGCGAAGCTATTGCTGCCGTATCTTCATCGGTTAACACAATGGCTGGGGGGGCACAGGTAACTACAGTCTTCCCACCGGTTAATCCTGAGCTTGAGGAGGCAACGACCAACTATGTCGATGAGCTGAAACGCCTGACAGAGATGCTCTCGAAGGTATCTGCGCAGAGCGAGCGTCTGGCCCATGACTCTGAAGAGATGGAGAATCTGAATCGTACCCTCACCGGTATCTGTAAGGTCTACGAGATGCAGTTGAAGAGTGCCAGCTCACAGATTGGTACCATCGACGACATCAACGAACAGACAAAGAAGATGGCTGGTCAGATAGCTGAACTCAACAGTATCTATGCGCGTATGATAGAGGCAATGTCTGCCAGGGTTGCGCCGGTAGGACAGTAAATAGTGTAATAGTATAATTGTCAAATAGTCTAATATAATCGTGGCAATAAAGAAAAGACCCGTCTCTCCGCGCCAGAAGATGATCAATCTGATGTATGTCGTCTTGATGGCTATGTTGGCACTGAATGTTTCCAATGAGGTGCTCAATGGATTCTCTATTGTGGAGGAAAGTCTGAATCGTACTACCAGCAATTCCTCTATGGAGAACCTGGCTATCTACGACACCTTTGACCAGCAGATGAAGAACAATCCTCAGAAAACCAAGGCTTGGTATGACAAGGCTATGCAGGTGCGACAGATGAGTGACTCGCTGTATAACTTCGCCGCAAGTCTGAAGCAGGCTATCGTTGTTGAGGCAGATGGTGAAGACGGTGATGTGACGGATATCCGCAACAAGGAAGACCAGGAGCCCGCCAGTTATGTGATGCTCTCACCAACTCATGGCCAGGGAAAGATGCTCTATGATGCTATCAACTCATTCCGAGAGCGGATGTTGAAGATGGTGACAGATGAGAAACAAAAACAGATTATCGCCAGCAATCTTACCACCGAGGTACCCAAGCGTGCCATGGGTAAGAACTGGCAGGAGTATATGTTTGAGTCGATGCCTGCAGCCGCTGCTGTGACATTGCTCTCAAAACTGCAGAGCGATGTGCGTTATGCGGAGGGAGAGGTGCTTCACACTCTTGTACAGAATATCGATGTGAAGGATATCCGTGTGAATGCTCTCGAGGCCTTTGTGATTCCTAACTCTCAGACCATCGTCAGGGGAGATAAGTTCTCTGCACATATCGTTATGGCTGCTGTGGATACCACTCAGGTACCTGACATCTATATTGGAGGTCAGAAGGTGACGCTTCATGATAATCTATATGAGCGTATCTGCGGTTCTACTGGCGACTTTACACTCGCAGGATATTTGGAGACGTTCAATGGCAATGGTGATAAGATTCGTCGTGACTTCTCACAGAAATATACTGTTGTAGATCCCAGCGCCACTGTTAGTGCCGACCTTATGAATGTGCTCTATGCCGGATATAACAACCCCATAAGTATCAGTGTACCTGGAGTGCCTCTGAATAAGGTGACAGCCTCGATGACAAATGGTACATTGCAGTCTGTAGGCCCAGGACGTTATATTGCTCGTCCGTCGAAGGTGGGACAGGATGTCGTATTTACCGTTTCATCCACAAATACTGGGCGCACCCAGCAGATGGGGCAGTTTAAGTTCCGTGTGCGTAAGTTGCCCGATCCTACTCCGTATATCACCATGAACGACGAGCATGGCAATCCTACACGATATAAGGGAGGAGGCCTGGCTAAGGGTCAGTTGGTTGGTGCTAATGCCATCGGAGCTGCTATCGACGATGGAATACTTGACATCGCTTTCAAGGTTCAGAGCTTTGAGACCGTGTTCTTCGACAATATGGGAAATGCCGTACCAATGGCATCTGAGGGTGCATCGTTCTCTGCCCGTCAGAAGGATACATTCAGGAAGCTTACGCGTAATCGTAGATTCTATATCTCAAGGGTGACGGTAGTAGGTCCTGACGGACTGACAAGAACGCTGCAGAACCCGATGGAGGTGATTGTGAAATAGTGAATAGTGAAGAATTAACATTAATGATATGAAGAAGAGAGGAATATTAAATAGGTTCTGTGTACAATGTTGGATGAAAGTATTATTGGTACTATTAACTATTCATTGTCCGCTATTCACTGCTGTGGCGCAGCCAAAGGCCCGTCGTGTTCAGCAGCAGGCTGAGCAGCAGAAGAAAAAGAGTCCTTCGTCGGCAATGACGAAACGTGCACAGATATCGTTCCCTACGGCTCTCGAAGTGCCTGAGGATGTGGTGTGGCGTCGTGATATCTATCGTGAGATAAACCTCGAGCAGGATTCCAATGCCGGACTGTACTATCCTGTAGAGCCTAAGGGCAAACAGGTGAACCTGTTTACCTATATCTTCAAGTTAGCCCAGAATGGATATGTCCCCATCTACGAATATCCCACCGATGGTAGTGATGTCTTTGAGGAAGCATCAAAGACCACGATGAAGACCATTCTCGACAACTATCATATCTTCTACGAGGAACAAGAAGGAAAACTAAAGGTTGACAACAGCGATATTCCTTCTGCTGAAGTGAAGAAATACTATCTTAAGGAGAGTGCCTATTACGATCAGGCTAATTCCTCCTTCCATATCAAGGTGCTCGCCTTATGTCCTATCATGATGCGTGACGATGATTTCGGAGGTGAGGCCACGCAGTATCCTCTCTTCTGGGTGAAATACAGCGACCTGGAGCCTTTCCTTAACCGGCAGACGGTGATGACATCAAGTCTTAATAATGCCGCAACGATGTCGATGGACGACTATTTCACTCTGAATATGTATCGCGGAAAGATATATAAGACTACCAATATGCTTGGTAAGACCCTTGCTCAATATTGTCCAGATGAGGCTTCGCTAACAGCCGAGCAGAAACGTATAGAGGCAGAGCTTGAGGCTTTCCGTAAGAATATCTTCGGTGATCCGGCCAAGCGTGACTCTCTCGACAGTATAGCCAACGCAAATCCACAGAATGTCAAGGCTGCATCGAAAGCGAAGTCAAAGCGTGAACGTAGGAACAATGCACGTCGTGCTAAGGTCAGTGGAGTAAAGACAAAGGGCTCTTCAGGTTCCTCATCATCGGGTGGAAGCTCTGCACGTATTACAGTGCGTCGCCAGAGGCATTAATAATATAAGGAGAACTTTTTTCCATTAAAAGGGCGTTGATTCGCTCTTTTTTTGTATCTTTGCAGCGTCATACATAAAACTTAATGAAATGAAGAAGGTGTTTGCTTTTATCGTGCTTTTCTCAGCTATGACAATGGCTGCCTCGGCACAAGGCGTGAAATTTGGTGTTAAGGGAGGTCTTGATCTGCAGAACATGAAATTCAACGAGAATGTTTTCGATTCAGAGAACAAGTTAGGATGGTTTATAGGTCCTACACTCCAGATATCATTGCCTATCGGTGGACTGGGAGTGGATATCTCCGGATTATACGATCAGAAAAGCACTAAGATCAACGGTGAGACCATCAAGCAGAAGAGCATCCTCGTACCTATAAATGCCCGTCTGAAACTTGGCATAGGTGGTGAAGCTGGTCTTTATGTGGCAGCTGGTCCTCAGTTCGCATTTAATGTGGGTGACGATGAGTTTAAGTGGACTTCGGGAGGTTTTGAGAATACTTTCCAACTTAAGAAATCATCATTTAGCGTAAACCTCGGTGCAGGTGTGTATCTGTCGAAGCATCTGGAGATAGGTTTCGCATATAATATCGCTGTCGGTTCAACTGCAGATGCCTCATGGAATGTAGCCAAAGATGCCATAAGTGACGACACAAAGCCTAAATCCTGGCAGATCTCAGCAGCATATCTTTTCTAAAACGTTGGCCTTGTACGTAGACGTCATCCTGCCCCTACCGCTAAATGGTCTCTTTACCTATTCCGTGCCTACAGTGCACGTGGGGAAGGTAAAGATAGGATGTCGTGTAGCAGTACCTTTCGGTAAGAGCAAGACTTATGTAGGAATAATAGCAAAGACCCATACCGATGCTCTTCCAAAGGGTTTCAGTATTAAGGATATCCATCAGGTGCTCGATGACTCTCCGATACTTCATGACAATCAGCTTAGGTTGTGGAAATGGATTTCCGAGTATTACATGTCACCTATTGGTGAGGTTTATAAGGCTGCGTTGCCATCGGGTCTGAAGGCTGAGGACGGCTATAAGCCAAAGACAGAGACATATATCCGACTTACCCCCAATTTCCGTGATGAGAGAAGTCTGCATATCGCAATAGACATGTTGCAGCGGGCGGCTAAACAACAGTCGGCATTCCTGGATTATCTAAACCTTTCGGGGTGGACAGAAGGTAACCCCAAAGAGATTACGCGTGATGAGCTGCTTAACCAAGGACACACATTGCCCATCATTTCCGCACTTCAGAGACGCGGTTTATTGGAGACGTACGAGAAGGAAGTCGGTCGTCTGAATCTTTATGCAGAACCACATCTGGAGAGGATAAAACCTCTGAGCGAGGCGCAACAGGATGCATTTAATCAGATCCAGTTCTCTTTTCTGAAGAAATCTGTGACACTTCTCCATGGTGTTACGTCAAGTGGAAAGACAGAGATTTATATCCATCTGATACGTCAGGCCATAGAGAAGAAACAACAGGTGCTGTATCTGTTGCCGGAGATAGCACTCACCGTTCAGATTATGGATCGTCTGAGACGTGTGTTTGGCGATAGACTGGGTATATATCATTCAAAATATTCAGATGCCGAGAGGGTGGAGATGTGGCAGAAACAGCTGTCGGCAGATCCATACGATGTGATTCTTGGTGCCAGAAGTGCCGTTTTGTTGCCTTTCCAGCATCTTGGACTTGTGATTGTTGACGAGGAGCATGAGACGTCATATAAGCAACAAGATCCCGCTCCACGATATCATGCCCGTAGTGCTGCTATCATGCTGGCACAGATGTATGATGCCAAGGTGCTGCTTGGTACTGCCACTCCTTCGTTGGAGACATATCATAATGCCAAGACAGGAAAATACGGACTCGTAGAACTTTTCGAACGCTATAAAGGTATCGAACTGCCTGAGATACAAGTTGTGGACATCAAGGACCTGCAGCACCGTAAGATGATGAACGGTCCATTCTCACCTCTGTTGTTAGGAAAGGTGCGTGAGGCTCTAGAACGTGGAGAACAAGCGATACTCTTCCAGAATCGCAGGGGATATGCTCCGATGATAGAATGTAAGCAGTGTGGATGGGTGCCTCACTGTCAGCATTGTGATGTGTCGCTTACGTTGCATCGTAATATGAACCAGTTGACATGTCATTACTGTGGCTATACCTATCAGGTGCCTACGGAATGTCCTAATTGTGGTTGTACTCAGTTGCAGACACGTGGATATGGTACTGAGAAGATAGAAGACCAGGTGCGTGACATCTTCCCTGAGGCTAGAATCGCACGCATGGACCTCGATACTACCCGTACACGTCAGGCTTACGAACGGATTATTGACGATTTCTCTGCAGGGCGTACTAATCTGCTCATCGGCACACAGATGATTTCAAAGGGACTGGATTTTGATAAGGTCAGTGTGGTGGGAATCCTCAATGCCGACACTATGCTAAACTATCCTGACTTCAGGGCTTATGAACATGCCTTTACGATGATGGCCCAGGTGAGTGGCAGGGCAGGGCGTAAGGGACGTCGGGGACTTGTGGTGCTACAGACTAAGAGTCCGGAGCTGCCTGTTATCCGACAGGTGGTAGAAAATGACTACTCTGCTTTTTACAAGTCTCTCGTAGTCGAGCGTCAGCAGTTTCATTATCCGCCTTATTTCCGACTTATCTATGTTTATCTTAAACACAGGAATGATAATGTTGCGGAGTCGGCAGGCCTGCAACTCGGGAGTATGTTACGGCAGTGGTTTGGTGGGAGAGTATTGGGCCCCGACAAACCAGCCATTGCAAAGGTTAAGTCGCTTGCCATCCGTAAGCTTGTGCTTAAGTTCGAACCAGGGCTTAATATGTCAGATGTGCGCAAATATTTAGCGCTTGCCCAGCAGCAGTTACTGCAAGACAAGCGCTATGTGTCGCTTCAAATATATTTCGATGTAGATCCTTTATAATGTAAGCTCGCAACCTATACCGAGTACGCGGTTGGTACGGGTGAAAGAGTCGCTGATAAGTGGCTCCTTAGAAGTTACTCGGTCATAATTCTCGTAGTTGGTCTGGAAATATCCAGCCTTGAGGGTCACGATATCGCTGGCCTTGTAGTTGAAACCAAAACCAACGCTGGAACTGTTGACAACAAACGACATATCGTTCATATACTCATCAGTGAGTTGATAGCGTGTTACCTGCACACCAGCAGAAACGGTGAGTCTGTCTGTGATATCCCACTCTGCACCTGCGAGATATTCATTGGTATCACCACCAAGAAGATCCTGGGTGTTGTTATACCAGTTGGCCTTCTTGTCGAAGAAATGGTGGTAGCCGAGGTTAAGACGTACAGCGTCGGTAACATTCCACATCGCACCAACAGCAAGCTGTGCAGGAGAGTCTTCATCGACCTTCTCACCATCACGGAACTTGTTGACTGCTGCTATCTCACTGGCTTCATTTACCGTTGACTCGTTCTTCATGTGAATCTGGGTCTTAAACTCATATTTTGCGGCGATATTGAACTTACCAAAGCGATAGTCAATACCAATAATAGGAGCTACACCCACTGACGACTGGTTACAGAGTAGGTTTACGCCCTGTGTGTATTTCTGCAGTGCATTGAGACTCTGATTGGTGCCTTGGAGCTGTGCGCCCATGCCTTCGAGCTGTGCCTTCATGGCAACTAGTTCTGGAAGTTCTCCATACTGCGCTATTCCGGCATTAACCTGAGCAAGGTTGGTGTTTACGGTAGAGATACCTCCATCAACCAATGCTGTTGCTGACTGCATGAAACTTCCAAAGTCTACGTAACCACCAGCTGTCTTTACCTGTATGTTGCTGATCTTAGCCTTGTATGTGGCATTACCATAGAGCAGTCGCAGACCGCCGTAAACAGCGAGGTCGGGAGTGATTTTATATGCTGCTCCCAGCTGGAATCCGAAATAATACTGACGGCCTTGCATATATCCGTCCATGTCATAGCCGGAAACACCAGGTGCTGTTTGTCCGAGTGCTGTGGCAAGCTTGTCAAGTCCGGCGAGTTGGTTGGCTATTCCACCTACAACACTCTCGAAAGAACCAAGACCGTCGGCAAACTCACAGCTACCGCCACCGCCAGGAACAGAGAAGTTGAACTGAATGCTCCAGTCACCTTTATTATATGCTGCCTGAATAGATGGGATGCATGGTGCATCTGCAACACCTTCGAATGTCTTTTTGGTAAGACCACTGTTCTTACGACCTAAGGCAAATACGGGGTTATTGCTTGTGATAGTACGTGTCTGATGAGCATACTGCCAATTTAATCCGAGATGAAATCCTTCTGGAAGGAAAGCAACACCGGCAGGGTTGCTGTAGACACCGTCAAGACCTATTGCTGCATCACGCGCAGGGTTACGCAGAAAGTCTATGCTCTGGTTTGTGTTGGTCAAGATGCCACCAGCTGTGGCTGTGGTTGTTATTGCTGTCAGCATCACGCCGGCAATAATTGCATTAATTTTGTTCATAATCCTGAAAACATCTAAAAAATCGGGTGCAAAGGTAAGATGTTTGTTCTAAACTTTGCTGTTTGCGCGCACAAAGTTAACGAAGTTTAACGAATTATGCACAAAAAGCTGCACATTTGTGCAAATTTGTGCAGCTTTTGCACAGAACATGGGCTAAGTGTGCATGTTTTATTTCTTAAGTTCAGGATATGAGATACGAGTGTGGTAGATGGTCTTCAGTTTCTCTATGAGTACCGTCTTAGCATACTCGATATCGCGGAATGTAATAGGGCACTCCTTGAAATAGCCTTCTGCTACCTGACCATCGATAATGCGGTTTACCATATCTCTGATGCTCTTCTCTGTATAATCGGGTAGAGAGCGTGATGCTGCCTCTACAGAGTCGGCCATCATCAGGATTGCCTGTTCCTTGGTGAAAGGATTAGGACCTGGGTATGTGAAGAGTAGGTCGTCGACAGGTTCATCTGGGAAAGCATTCTTCTGTTGCACATAGAAATACTTTGCTTTACCTTGACCATGGTGTGTGGATATAAACTCCTTGATGACATCTGGAAGATTATACTTGTCGGCGAGTTTCAGTCCGTCTGTGACATGCCGGATAATCGTCTGAGCACTGTCGATATAACTCATCCCCTCATGGGGGTTGACTCCAGACTGATTCTCTGTAAAGTAGATGGGGTTAGGGGTCTTACCGATATCGTGATAGAGTGCGCCAGTACGTACAAGCTGACTTTTTGCACCAATCTTACGCGCAATCTCACCAGCCAGATTTCCTACCTGTATGGAATGGTTGAATGTTCCTGGAGCAACCTCGCTCATTCTGCGAAGCAGGTCCTTATTCATGTCGGACAGCTCGATGAGAGTGATGTTTGATGTGAAGCCGAATACCTTCTCTATCAGATAGAGCAATGGGTATGAGCAGAAAAGCAACAGACCATTAATGGCAAGATAGTTGAACTCACCGTAGTCGATCTTAGTGAAGCTGTTGTCTCTGATCCAGTCCAGCGACAGGTTCATAAGAGCAGCTGAAAGAGTAACAAATACTGCAGTCCAGAACAGTTGTGAGCGGCTTGACAATTCACGAAGTGAGAAAATGGCAACGATTCCTGCCACTGCTTCTACAACAATAAACTCTAAAGGATGTTGCAGCACACAGGCACATATCATTATGATTGTTATATGTGTCATGAAGGCTGTGCGTGAATCCATAAACACACGGATAATGATCGGCACCATGGCGAATGGTATGATATAAACGTGCAGCACATTATGCTCTACCATAACCGACGATATCGTGGTGAAAAGAATAATAAGTGCATATAACATCGTCATAGCACGTGGTTTGTCAAAATAGTCATTGCGGAATAATGTCAGGAAGATAGTGAAGCATATTATAAGTATTGCCACTAACAGTATCTGGCCCATAATGGTAACACTTATCTGCTGGTCGTTCTTCTCTCTGCGTTCAAGTTCTTTCTGGTAAGACCTCAGTACCTCATAAGTATTGGAGTCAACAATATCACCACGGTCGATAATCTTCTGTCCACGCTGAACCAGTCCGCTGGCAAGAGGGATGCTGTTCTGAAGATCGCTGAGTACAGCCTCACTACGGTCTTTATCAAAGATAAGGTTGGGGGTGATATAGTCGTTGAGACTGCATTTCTGCAGAATATCCCTGTGACTGGCCATTTCCGGATCGAGGAATAACATCTCATATGCTGTTACGGTGGTGTACAGGTGGCTGACAGGGACACTCACAGCATTCCTGCTGCTAACTATGCGAATCATCTGAGTAGTGTCCTTGTTATATCGTGAGTAGTCGGTATTACTCATGATACCCCGCTGGTAGATATGATGAAGGCGATTTATGATTATATCAATAAAGTCGTCTGGTAGACCAGGTATTCCTTTATTATAGTCTTTTGTAAGTTGTCGTATCTGTACTCCCTCAGTCTCCTTGTTGTAGTTGAAATATGGCTCATAAAGACTCAACATAGAGTCTCTTTCAGCCTTTACTGCTGCATCGCCTTTGTAAACAGGGAAATCGAATGGCGCCTTGAGGTCGGCATGTATCCATGGTTTTCCCTTCTCTATCTTGAAACTGTTCTGATGGTCACGCGGCATAAACCATATAATGATGGCTACTGTAGCAATGACAAGACCGCTACGGATTAGAAAATCACGCCAGGAGATATCAGTTTTAAGATTGAAATATGTCATAATTGCAGTATTTTGGTGCAAAGATACAAATAAAGCGACATATTCCACCGAATTTCGCAGATTTTTTGTACCTTTGCAGGCAAAAATTACTAAGTAATATGTCAGAAAGAAGAGTAAGGGTGCGTTTTGCACCAAGTCCTACGGGCGCTTTGCATATCGGCGGTGTACGTACCGCTTTGTATAATTATCTCTTTGCCAAACAGCATGGCGGTGACCTCGTTTTCCGTATAGAGGATACTGACAGTAACCGTTTCGTACCAGGTGCAGAGGAATATATCATTGAGTCTTTCAAATGGCTCGGCATTAAGTTTGATGAGGGTGTAAGCTTTGGTGGCGACAAGGGTCCTTATCGTCAGAGCGAGCGTCGTGATATCTATAAGAAATATGTTCAGCAGCTGCTGGATGCAGACAAGGCATATATCGCTTTCGATACTCCTGAGGAGTTGGAGGCAAAGCGTGCTGAGATACAGAATTTTCAGTACGACTGTCACACCCGCAGTCAGATGCGTAACTCTCTGACACTTCCAAAGGAAGAGGTAGAACAGCTCATTGCCGATGGTAAGCAGTATGTTGTCCGCTTTAAGATCGATGCTGGCGAGGAGGTTCTTGTCAACGATCTTATCCGTGGTGAGGTTCGCGTGAAGACTGACATCCTCGATGATAAGGTGCTCTATAAGAGTGCAGACCAGCTGCCTACTTATCACCTCGCAAATATCGTCGACGATCATCTGATGGAGATATCCCATGTTATTCGTGGTGAAGAGTGGTTGCCAAGTGCACCTCTTCATGTACTGCTTTATAAGGCTTTTGGCTGGGAGGATACGATGCCGCAGTTTGCTCATCTGCCTCTGTTGTTGAAGCCTGATGGTAAGGGAAAACTCTCTAAGCGCGATGGTGACCGTCTGGGATTCCCTGTGTTCCCATTGCTCTGGAAAGATCCAAAGAGTGGTGAGACATCACGTGGATATCGTGAGGATGGCTATTTCCCTGAGGCCGTCATCAACTTCCTGGCTCTGTTGGGATGGAATCCTGGCACAGAGCAGGAGATCTTCTCTCTCGACGAGCTTGTTCCTCTCTTTGATATTTCAAAGTGCTCCAAGGCAGGCGCCAAGTTCGCTTTTGAAAAGGCTATATGGTTCAACCACGAGTATATCCTTATGAAATCTAACGAAGAGATTGCTTCTCTCTTTGAACCAATTGTCAAGGAGCATTGTCCTCAGGAGACCTCAGAGCGTATCCTCAAGGTTACAGAGATGATGAAGGATCGTGTATCGTTTGTTCATGAGTTGTGGCCACTCTGTTCATTCTTCTTCGAGGCTCCGACTGCTTACGATGAGAAGACAGCAAAGAAGCGATGGAAAGACGATTCTGCTCAGGTTATGACAGAACTGATAGGTGTTCTCGAGGGCATCGATGATTTCTCTCTTGATAATCAGGAGCAGATTGTTCATGCCTGGGTAGAACAGAAGGTGTATAAGCTTGGTAATGTGATGAACGCCTGGCGCCTGACACTCGTTGGTGAGGGTAAGGGTCCTGGTATGTTCGATATCTCTGCTTTCCTTGGTAAAGAGGAGACTATTGCCAGAATGAAACGTGCCATTGAAGTACTTGGATAACCATGTATAACGTCTTTATATACCTTTATCTGTTGGGAGTGGCTGTTTGCAGTCGCTTCAACGAAAAGGTGCGCAAGATGTGGCATGGAGAGAGGGAGGCTTTCAGTATTCTCCGTGAGAAAGTGGACCCCAATGCCAAATATGTGTGGTTCCATGCCGCATCGCTGGGTGAGTTCGAACAGGGTCGTCCCTTGATGGAGCAGTTACGGAAGGATCATCCTGAGTATAAGATTCTCCTGACGTTCTTCTCACCTTCAGGCTATGAGGTGCGTAAGAATTACGAGGGAGCGGATATCATTACCTATCTCCCTATCGATACTATCACCAATGCCCGCAGGTTCTTGCGACTTGTACATCCTGTGATGGCATTCTTCATCAAGTACGAGTTCTGGTATAACTACCTGCATATCCTTAAGCATCGCAATATACCGGTATATAGTGTGTCGAGCATCTTCCGCCCTGATCAGGTGTTCTTTAAGTGGTATGGTCGTCAGTATGGACGTGTACTTAACTGCTTTACCCATTTCTTCGTACAGAACGAGGTTAGTAAGGAGTTGCTGGCTAAGATAGGTATCACAAACACCACAGTTGTTGGCGATACCCGTTTTGACCGTGTGCTTCAGATTAAGGAAGCTGCCAAGCAGTTGCCTGTCGTTGAAGCGTTCAAACAGGATTATAAGGTCTTTGTGGCAGGTAGCAGCTGGCCACCTGATGAGGAGATATTCATCAAGTATTTTAATGAGCATAAGGACTGGAAGCTTATCATTGCTCCCCATGTCATTGGCGAGGATCATCTTCAGCAGATTGAGAAGCTGCTCGAAGGCCGTAAGGTCATCCGCTATACAGAAGCCGAAAAACAGTTCAAAGCTCAAAGCTCAAAGTTCAAAGTTTCCGAGGTGCTCATCATCAATTGCTATGGTCTTCTCTCAAGCATCTACCATTATGGCGATGTGGCTTATGTAGGTGGTGGCTTTGGCGTAGGTATTCATAATCTTCTGGAGGCAGCTGTCTGGGATGTGCCGGTATTCTTCGGTCCCAACAACCAGAAGTTCCAGGAGGCTCAGGCTCTCAAGCATAGCGGAGGCTTTGAGATCCATGACTATGAGGAGTTTGCCCGGATGATGGATCGTTTTGCTGCAGAGCCAGATTTCTTGAAAGAGCAGGGTGTCAAGGCCGGACATTTCGTCAAAGGTCAGGCTGGTGCTACACAGAAGGTGATGGCCTCTGTCGATTCACTTCTTTAGAGATGAATAGTAATTATATGTGGATGCTGCTGTTTATGGTATTGCCAATCCTGGCCCTTGTATATATAGGTTGGCATGTTTGGGCGATCATTCCTTTTCCAGCCCTCTGGAAGTCGTTGATTATCATCGTTCTTCTGCTTTGTTTCTCGCTGTTGTTCTTCTCCATCATGAGGAAGTTCGACACCATGCCTCTTCCTGTATCGCAAGCGATGTACGAGATTGGCACCTCGTCTATCATGATACTGCTTTATCTTGTCATGATTTTCCTGGTACTCGACCTGGGGCGTTTGGTTCATATCGTCCCCAAGTCGCTGCTCTATCATAACTGTCAGATGTCATTGGGCATATTCGTGTTCATCTTCGCCATTTTCCTTTATGGCAATATCCATTATAAGAATAAGGTTCGCGTTCCGTTGGAGTTGAAATCCTCCAAGCCTTTGGCCAAAGACTATCGCATAGTGATGCTTTCTGACCTGCATGTGGGTTATCATAACACCCGCAAGGAACTGGCCCGATGGGTGGATATGATAAATGCAGAGAATCCCGACTATATACTTATTGCAGGTGATATCATCGATGGAAGCATGCGCCCATTGCTGGAGGAGCGGATGGTTGAGGAGTTCCATCGCCTGAAGGCTCCTGTTTATGCCTGCTTAGGCAATCACGAGTATTATGCAGGTAATCCAGAGGCGCAGCAGTTCTTTAAGGATGCAGGTATCCGATTGCTTATCGACTCTGTGGCTCAGATAGATAGTTGCATCACAATCATTGGTCGTGATGACCGCACCAATATGCGTCGCAAACAGCTTAAGGATTATTCTGTGGATAAGAATAGCTATACCATAGTTCTCGACCATCAGCCATATAATCTGGATCGTGCCGAGGCTGCGGGTGTAGACTTCCAGCTTAGCGGACACACCCATCGTGGACAGGTATGGCCTATCTCCTGGATTACCGATCGCATCTATGAGTGTTCATGGGGTAGCCACCAGCGTGGCAAGACCCAGTTCTATGTCTCTTCGGGCATAGGCATCTGGGGAGGAAAGTTCCGCATCGGAACCCAGTCGGAATATATTGTTGCCGAGTTAAGAAGCGGAGAGTGAGTTAGTCTTGC